>Ga0206991_10218_pt1 | contig 17509 bp, 15 predicted proteins | sample Alteio_BWMinCont_9_FD_153286 | JGI IMG/M metagenome (GOLD analysis project Ga0206991, IMG submission 153286) | Enriched cells from forest soil in Barre Woods Harvard Forest LTER site, Petersham, Massachusetts, United States -... | ecosystem: Environmental > Terrestrial > Soil > Temperate forest >...
CTGGTGTCTGCACGATAAGACTGCGTTGGCTGAGGCGGAAGTGGAATACGCGGATCACAAGAGCCCCTCGGTATGGGTGCGCTTTGCCCTGACATCCGATCCGGCCGCGATCGATCCGGCGCTTGCCGGCAAGAAAGTTTTTGGCCTGATCTGGACGACGACCCCCTGGACGCTTCCGGCTAATCTTGCGATCGCGTTCAATCCGAAATACCAGTATGTCGGGGTGGAAGTTGGTGGCGACTGCTACATCGTGGCCGCGGATCTTCTCGCCGTCACTGCCGCGAAATGCAACTGGAGCTATCCGGCGGAAATCGCCCGCTTCCAGGGCCAGAAGCTCGAAGGCACGAAGTTCCAGCATCCGTTTATGGAGCGTACTTCCATCGGAATTCTGGGCGATCACGTGACGCTGGAGCAGGGCACTGGTGCTGTCCACACGGCGCCCGGCCACGGTCAGGAAGATTACGTCGCCGGCACGCAGTACGGGCTCGAAGTATATTGCCCTGTGGATGCCTCCGGCCGGATGTTCGATCCTGGCACCAACGCAGTCGTGCCGGCTGTGCTGCTGGGCAAGACTGTGTGGGAAGCGAATCCGCTTGTCATCGAAATTCTGAAAGAGAACGGCGCGCTGCTGGGGCAAGAGAATATCAGCCACTCCTACCCGCACTGCTGGCGCTGCCACAACGCGACCATTTTCCGCGCCACCGAACAGTGGTTTATCGGGATGGACAACAACGACCTGCGCGCGAAGTCGCTCGAAGCCATCAAACATGTGGGCTGGATGCCACAGTGGGGCGAGACCCGCATTTCGAACATGGTCAGCAGCCGCCCCGACTGGTGCATCTCGCGCCAGCGCGTATGGGGCGTGCCGATCGTCGTATTCTATTGCGACAAATGCCGCCATCCGCTGACCGACCGCAAAATCCTGGATAGTGTGGTGGATCTCTTCGCGACGCATTCTGCGGATATCTGGTTTGAACGTACCGCTGCCGAATTGGTTCCGGCCGGCACCGCCTGCACGAAATGCGGGGCGACGGAATTCACGAAAGAAAACGATATTCTCGACGTCTGGTTCGATTCCGGATCGAGCCAGCTTGCGGTGCTGAATGAAGAATACGGCCTGCGCTGGCCTGCTGAGTTTTACATGGAAGGCGGCGATCAGTATCGCGGCTGGTTCCAGAGTTCGCTGCTGATTGGTGTTGGCCTGCGCGGTGCTGCGCCGTTTAAGGGCTGTGCGACGCACGGCTGGGCGCTCGATGGCGATGGCAAGGCGATGCACAAATCGCTGGGCAATGCGATTGAGCCCGCGGACATTATCAAAGACTCCGGTGCGGAGATTATCCGGCTGTGGACGGGATCGGTGGATTTCACCGAAGACGTGCGACTCTCGCCGATGATCCTGACGCGGCTTTCCGAAGCCTACCGGAAGCTGCGCAATACGTTCCGTTACATGCTGGGCAATCTGCATGACTTCAATCCCTCGCGCGATTCGGTGCCGGGCGGGGAACTGGCTGAGATCGATCACTGGGTTCTCATTCGTGCCCGAGATCTGGTGGGCCATTCGCGGATTGCTTACGACGAACTGGCATTTAACCGCGTCTATCGCGGGGTTTACGATTTCGCCACCACAGATCTGAGCAACATCTATTTCGACGTGCTCAAAGACCGGCTCTACACGTCGGCCGCGAAATCGAAAGCGCGGCGAAGTGCGCAGACAGCGCTCTACAGGCTGGCACAGGCGTTGGTGCGGATTCTGGCGCCCATCCTCAGCTTCACCACAGAAGAGGTGTGGGGCCATCTGGGCAACGAAGGGAGCGTCCATACAGCATATTTCCCGGAGCCTGGGACGTTGGTCGAAGGCATCACGGAAGCGCAGAACGCCAGGGTGGAAAACTGGAATAAGCTTCTTCCCCTTCGCGATGAGGTGCTGAAGAGCCTGGAAACCGCGCGTCAGGAGAAGGTGATCGGTGCGCCGCTCGAAGCATCTGTCAAGCTGGCGGCTGATGATTCGCTCTATCCGCTGCTGGAAGAATATTCGACCGAACTGCCGGGGCTGTTTATCGTTTCGGAAGTGGTCTTGGGCCGTCACGCTGAGCCGGGCATCAAGGCGACGATTGAGCGTGCGTCCGGTATCAAGTGCGAGCGTTGCTGGAAGTACACGCATGATGTTGGCTCAGACGCGGGAATTCCGACCGTCTGCGCGTTCTGCGCGGCGGCTGTCCGCGAAGTAACCCGCGAGGTAACTCCAGGTGAGACCCTTTAGCAGGATCGGGGCGGCGGCCATCGCCATCGGCGTGTTCGTCATCGACCGCTGGTCGAAGATGATGATCCTCTCGCACGTCGGGCCGGACAGCGTGAAAACTGTGATTCCCGGTTTCTTCAATCTGGTGCGTTCGGAAAATCCGGGAGTTGCGTTCGGAATGTTTTCGGACACTTCGAGCACATGGCACACACCGATGCTGGTGTTGTTTTCCATCGTCGCGATTCTGGTTCTGGCGGCAATGCTCTGGAAGATCGACAAGCTGGATCGTATGTCCGCGATTGCGCTGTCCCTGATTTTCGGCGGAGCAGTGGGGAATTTCTATGACAGAGCCAGCGTCGGCGCGGTGACCGACTTTCTGGATTTCTATCTCGGTACGCATCACTGGTATATCTTCAATCTGGCGGATTCGGCGATCTGCGTTGGCGCAGGATTGTTGCTGCTGAGTATGTATTTTACACGCAGTCACGTGGAGGCAAAGGTCTGATATGTTTCCCCAACTGTTCCGAATCGGAAGTTTTTCATTGCCTACGTACGGCGCGCTGGTGGCCATCGCATTTCTGACGGCGCTGTGGCTTACATCGCGATTTGCGAAGGAGCGCGGCGTGAATTCCGAGAAAGTGGTGAATCTGGGGGTTTACTGTGCGCTGGTCGGGATGCTCGGGGCGAAAGTTCTGATGATCGTGATGGATCCGGAATATCGCGAACATCCGGCTGAGATTTTCACGCGCGAAACACTGCAGAGCGCGGGCATTTTCTATGGTGGCTTCATTGCGGCGTTGCTGTTCGCGTACTTCTATATGCGCTCCCAACAGCTTGCGGTCCTTTCCACGGCGGATCTTTTTGCACCGGGGGTAGCGATCGGGCATGGCATTGGCAGGCTGGGTTGCTTCGCGGCAGGCTGCTGCTGGGGCAAGCCAACGACGTTGCCCTGGGCGGTTACTTTCACGAATAAAGACGCAACCACCGGAGTTCCGCTGGGCGTTCCTTTGCATCCGACGCAGATTTACGAAGCCCTGGCGGAAGGCATCATTTGCCTGATCCTGATCCGGCGGCTCAAGCGCGGACACTACGACGGGCAAATTATTGGACTGTACCTGCTGCTGTACGGCATGGTTCGCTTTACCGTCGAATTCTTACGCGTGCATGATGGGTCGAATCCGCTCGGCGGTCCGTTCGTACTGGAGCAGTGGATCTCGCTCGCGGTCGCCGTCGCAGGCGCCTGGCTGGTATCGCGCCGTGCGCCCGCTATCGTAATTCCCGCATAGCGTTCGGGGGAATCCACGTCGCGCGGGCTTCACGCGATTTCACGACATCGAAGTCGTAATATTCGCGGAAAATGTCACGTTTCGGCGCGAACTCTGTGACCACCGCGCGCGTGATTGTAAGGCGGTCCAGACCTGCAGGCAGCGTTCCGATATATTCGCGGATCACATCATGCCAGAAGCACGTCAGCGTTTCGTGATAGCCGCTGTCTTCCGTGTTCTGCCCGCCTTGGCTGACGTTGTATTGCGGGATGCCTGAACGCAGGCGGTCGAGAGCCCCCTCTCCGTCCAGAATGTAGCAAGTGCCGAGCGTGACGTGAGCCGCGTGAGTCCATTGCTCCTTCGGCCACGTGCCGTTTTCAAAACCCGCAAGTAGGGCCTCAAGTGTGGCGTCGCTATCGAGGAAGTCCGGCAGCGTCACGGTTTCTTATATACCCGGATGTAATCGACCAGCATTTCCTGCGGGAACTTCGTATCCGGACTGACCGGCCCTGCAAAGTTGCCGTCCACCGCAAGATTCAGCAAAAGGAAAAATGGCTGATCGTAAACCCACTTTGTGCCGGCGGGGATGTCCGTGTCGTGAACCGTTTCATAGGCGGTCTCATCCACATAGAACGTGACTGAGGTCGACGTCCAGTCGATGGCAAAAACATGAAAATCGTCGCCGAACTTTTTGCCGTCGGGCAGGGTGTAGATGGCGGTCATCGGCTTGCCGCCGGAGTAACCCGGGCCATGCAGGCTGCCGTGATTCATGGAAGGCTCTCGGCCGATGCTCTCCATGATGTCGATCTCGCCCGCCTGCGGCCAGTTGCGGCCGTTGAATGTATTGCCGAGCATCCAGAATGCGGGCCAAATCCCGGCGCCGACTGGTACTTTGATTCGTGCTTCCACGCGTCCGCCCGGCTCCGCGGCGAACAACCCCTGGGTCTTGATACGGGCGGAACTGTAGGCCGGAGTGTCCGATTGCATCGGCTCCGCATGAATCACCAGGTTGCCATTGCCATCGGTGTGAGCGTTGGCCGGGTCTTTCGTGTAATTCTCCAGTTCGCGATTGCCCCAGCCATTGTTGTTGCCGATGTCGTAGGTCCACTTCGCAGGATCAGGCGGCGCGCCGGCCGGCCCGTTGAATTCGTCGCTCCACACGAGTTGTCCCTGAGGCTGCGCGGCTGCGAGGGAAACGAAAAGGAAGAGGAGCCACAGTTTCATGATGCGAGTTTAGCAACGCATTCGAGCGTGTCGCGTGCGATCATCAGTTGCTCTTCGGTCGGAATGACCCAGACTGCGATGCGCGATTTTCCAATGCATCTGGCGTCGGTGGCCGGCGCGTTGTTAAGATCGCCATCAACCTCGATGCCCAGCTGATCGAGACCGGAACAAATGCCCGCGCGGATCGGCGCCGAATGTTCCCCGATACCGGCCGTAAAGACCAACGCGTCCGCCCCGTTCATTGCAGCGATGTAAGCACCGATGAACTTCTTCGCGCGATAGCAGAAGGTATCCACAGCGAGCCGCGCCCGCTCATTGCCGGAATCAGCCGCTTTCAGCACATCCCGCATGTCATTGGACACGCCCGAGATGGCGCTGAGTCCGCTTCCGTTGTTCAGTGTCTTCAGCAGCGCCGCCGGGTCTTCGTGTTCCCGTGTGATCAGGTGAAGCAGGGCGCTGGCGTCCACGTCGCCGCTGCGGGTGCCCATGACGAGTCCTTCGAGCGGTGTGAATCCCATCGACGTGTCGATCGAGCGGCCGCGATCCACCGCGCACACTGAACAACCATTGCCCAGGTGGCAAATCACGAGTCGGAAGTCTTTCGGGGGCCCGCCATGAATCTTTGCGAAGCGCATCGCCACGGACCGATGCGAGATGCCGTGAAATCCGTAGCGGCGGATCTTCTTCTCGGTCAGGTATTCGGGCGGCATCGCGTACGCGTAAGCCTCCGGCGGCAGAGTCTGATGAAAGGCGGTATCGAAAACAGCAGCATGGACCGCGTTCGGCAGACGTTCCTTCGCGGCCCTGAACGCCTCGAGATTATGCGGGTTATGTAAGGGGGCGAGGGCGCTCAGTTCCTCAATCGCGCGCTCCACTTCGCTGTCGATGACTTTAGATCCGGAAAATGTTCCGCCGTGCACGACGCGATGTCCAACACCGGCAATGTCGTCTTTAGGGAGATCACGAAATGCCGTGTCGATCGCATCCGACATGCTGGAAACGCGCTCAATCAGGCCTTCGCTCAGCAGTTGCTCGGAACCGCTCTCGTAAAGGGCATATTTGAGCGAGGAGCTACCCGCGTTGAGAACCAGAATCTTCATGTTGGCTTGTAAGGGTAATTGTAGGGGATGGGCGACGGGGCCCGATGCTCAATCGAGGGGCGGAGAGATGTCTCAGATGTAGGCGATGGCGTCGATTTCAATCAGTGAATTTGCCGGAATCCAGGCGGCCGCAATAGTGCTGCGCGTGGGTGGATCGTCGCCGAATTTTCCGGTGTAGACTTCGTTCATCCCTGCGAAGTCTTTCTGGTCAGCCAGGAAGACCGTGCAACGCAGCACTTTCTCCATGGAAGATCCGGCGGCTTCCAGTTGCTTCTTCATTTCGCCCATCGCAAATTCCGTGTGGACTTTGATGTCACCCGGGGTGCGGCAGATGATACCGGACAGGAACAGCAGATTGCCGAGTGAAACGCCGGTCGAGTAGGCAGGAGGCGTGGCTGGCTTCGGCCCGGTCCGGTATACCTTCTTCGCAGGGGCGTCAGCAGCTTTCGCCACGCCGCCCGATACACCAGCGGCTACCACTGCCGCGCCTGTCAGCATGGCCCGGCGATTGGTCTTGTTTGTAGTCATATAGTTCTCTCCTTTCTCCCGCGAAGGGGAATGTTTGATTACTCTACTGTGCCACAATAGCAATTCATGCAGCCGGATTCCGGCCTGCGAAGCGTCGTCGAACGCTTCATAGCCGCGGCGGCGCAGCCCGCTGTGCTCGATCCGGGTGAAGAACCACTCCCTCTGGTCGGGCAAAACTGGAGCATTACTGAATGGAACGGCCGACTCACGCTCCAGGCGTGGGACTCGGAGCGTAACCTTGTCCGCAAGATTGTCGGGATCAAGTCGCAGCATCGTGACCGGATCACTCTCGTCACGGAGCGTTTCCCGAAACGCGTCGGCGAACTGCAGATTGCCGATCTCGACGCGGCGGGCGGAGTTGAGCTTCGCCGTAAATCCTCGCGGATCGCGTTTCGCGATCGCTTCCGCCTGATCCTGGCGCGGGAATTTCCTGACTGGCGCACCGAAGACGTCAGCAGCGACGCGAATCTGGAACAGAGTCTGTCCCCGTCGTACGTTCGCGCGTATTTGCGGCGTGGTTCGGGCACTGGTTCCTTCGGCATCGCGGTGATTGCCGCCCCGCCCGATACGCATGATTGTTCGGCGATCGTGCCGTTCGGTCTGATTTGGCTCGATTATCTGCGGCGGCGCGAAAAGGGAATGTCGGTGAACCGGCTGCTTCTCTATGTGCCGATTCATCAGGAACAGGCGACTGCGTTTCGGGCGTCGTTGATCGATCCCGCCGCCGTCACGTGCCAAATGTTCGCCTACGATGAGCGCGATTGCACGGGTGCGATCGATTTTGCGGATGCGGGTAATCTTGAATCCAACCTGCCACCCTGTCATCGGCCGCTGCAGCCTAATCTGCAGGCGGTGGAACTGCCGGATCTGCCTTTCGGTGTCGATCAGGTGGAGCAGAGTGACGGGTCCATCAGTTTGCGGGTCCATGGTCTGGAGTTCGGACGGTCCGCCGGTGGGCGCCTGTTCTGCGGGATCGGTAAGAAGCGGCCGTGTTCCGCTGCGACCCTGGCGGCGATGGCGAACGAAATCGCGCGGCTGCGCAAAGACGATGCGGAAGACCGGCAGCACCCTCTCTATTCCCAGTATCCCGAGGGATGGCTGGAAGCGCAGGTGCAGGCGAATCCCCGCATTATCGATGCCTCGCTGCGGCCCGGGCCCATCTACGGGCAGGTGCCGATTTTCAGCGGGGCAGAGCGGGGCATTATCGATCTTCTCGGCATCGACGATACCGGAAGGCTGACGGTCATCGAAATCAAGACGACTATGGATCTGCAGCTTCCGTTTCAGGCTCTGGATTACTGGCTGCGTCTGCGAAAGCACCTGGCGGCGGGCGATTTCGAGCGGCTCGGCTACTTTCCCGGTGTGACCATCAGGCGAGACGCGCCGCGCATTCTTCTGGTCGCGCCGTCGCTCGAGTTTCATTCGACGACCGAAACGATCATCGGGGCGATTGTGCCGCACATTGACTTCACCCGGGTCGGAGTTGGCGCAAACTGGCGGAGCGAACTCCGCGTAATGTTCCGGCTGCGCGGCGCGGAGCGGCCGTGAATTACCGGGTCAGTTGTTTCCGTATTGCCTGCAATTCCCGGCGGCGCGCGGGCGTCGTTTTGGGGTAGGCCAAGTCCATTTCTTTGAAGGTATCGAGAATGATGCGGGAGACGATCAGTCGAGCGTTTGCCTTATCGTCGGCGGGCACGATGTACCAGGGGGCCGTGCGGGTGCTGGTGGCGCTGAGGCAATCTTCGTAGGCGCTCATGTACTCCTTCCAGTACTTTCTCTCGTGAACGTCGTCGAGGCTGAATTTCCAGTTTTTTTCAGGATCGTCGATCCGTTTGAGGAAGCGCTTTCGCTGTTCCTCCTTCGAGAGATGAAGGAAGAACTTTACGATTCGCGTGCCGTTGCGGTGGAGGTGCTTTTCCAGATTCACAATGGATTGGAAGCGGCCTTCCCAGATGGAATCCTTCGTGCACTCGGCGGGCAGACGCTCGGCTTTCAGGATCTCAGGATGGACGCGGACAATCAGCACTTCTTCGTAATACGAACGATTGAAGATGCCGATGCGGCCCCGTTCGGGAAGGCGGCGGGTGGCATTCCAGAGGAAGTCGTGATCCAGATCTTCGCTGGTTGGATGTTTGAAACTGAAGACCTGGCAGCCCTGCGGATTGACTCCCGACATTACGTGCTTGATCATGCTGTCTTTGCCTGCGGCATCCATCGCCTGAAAAATCAGAAGAAGGGAATAGCTGTCCGACGCATAGAGCTTGCTTTGCTCCTGGCTGAGTTGACTGACGTGATCGTTCAGTACAGATTGATATTCATCCGCCGAGCCGCAGAGCGATCTGGTTGTGGTGGGCCATTTGCTGAGATCGACCTGTTTGCCCGGGGCTACCCGATAGTCGCCCGGATGAATCTTCTTCATAAAGCTACTCCGTGCGTGACACAAACTTCAGGATTTCATCAGCGAGTGCAGGTACGGTGATCACGAAGTTTCCTCCGTAGATCGTGTCCTTGCCCGCGAAATCGAAGGTGACGCAGCCAGCTTCTTCGGCGATGATCTTGAGGGGCGCTACGTCCCAGGGGGCGCACTGCGCTTCAATCCAGACATCGGCGCGGCCCGAAGCCACCAGCATGGCGTCGAGGCAACCGCCGGTGCTGCGGACCGTCCAGAATTCCGAAGCCCAATCGAGGAAATCAGCCTTGAACGGATAGCGGTGCATGAAGCCGATGCCGTTGCAGCAGAGCAACGCTTTGCATTTTTCGGTGATGTCCGAAGCCTGCATGCGCTTGCCATCCCACCAGGCGCCTTCGCCCTTGGCGGCGGAGAACATTTCGCCGGTCGCGGGGAAGTACTCATGGCCAGCGACGATTTTGCCGTTGTCTTCGAGGCCGATCAGCATGGTCCAGGCGCGTGTGCCGCGGATGAAATCACGGGTACCGTCAATGGGATCGATGATCCAGCGGCGGCCGCTCTTCGATTCGCGCATGGCGCCTTCTTCCCCGAGAAGGCCGTCCTCGGGAAACGCGGCAGAGAGACCCTCGACGATCAGCTTTTCGCAGGCTTTATCGGCAACTGTTACCGGGGACTCGTCACATTTGATCTCGATCCCAAGCGTGCCTTCGCGAATTTTCAGAGCGAGGATACCGGCTTCGCGGGCGATATCGGCGCCAATTTTCAGTTCTTTCTCGTATGCCATCTTCTCCTACCAGACTACACAAGACGCGTCCCCGCTCCCGCCCCGGCAAGCCGGGGGGCAGGCTAAAATAAACCTGATGGAAAACTTCCGCGATTTCGAGTTGGGCCCGGACCCGTTTGGCCGCACCTGGCACGCTCTCTTCAAGTATCTACAGACCGGCATTTCGATTCGTCATGCCGACTCGGTGGATGTCTGCTTCGTCATTTCCAGCGGCGACGAGAAGACGCAGAAGACTATCGTCCTTTCGCATCCCGAGATCCGCGCGTTTTCCAAGAGCAATGGCCGCGTGATTACTGATACCTGGTGTTCGCGGATGGCTGCCTGTAAGCTGCGCCAGGCGATTGAAAACGGCGAGGATATGGATAAGGATTACCTCACTGTTACGCCTCGCGAGATCGAAGAGTTCGACGCCGCGATCCGGAAATGGGAAGCGGAGTGGATTCGGACTCACGCGGCTTAGAGTCTGGACAACTCTACGGGACAAGCTAAAGCATGTCCTACAGGAAGCGGTAGGCCTCCAGCGTCAGGAATTCCTTCAGGTCGTCGCTGAGGGCCAGCTTCTCGAACAGTTCGGCTGCCTGGGGGAACTTGCCTCCATCCCAACCTGGGCGTTGCAACATTTCCGCCACGATTTCTTTCACCATTCCAGCCGTGACCTGACGGCCGTCATTCAGTTTTGCTCCGTGGTGCAGCCATTGCCAGACCTGGGTGCGGGAGATTTCGGCTGTGGCGGCGTCTTCCATCAGGTTGTAAATCGGCACGCAGCCGTTGCCGCGCAGCCATGACTCGATGTACTGGATGGCCACATCCACATTGAGTCGGAGGCCCTGTTCGGTGATCTGGCCTTCATGAACTTTCAATAAATTGGCTCCGACGACATGCACGTCTTCACGCTTGACCGAAATCTGATTCGGCGTCTTCATGTATTCGTCGAAAACAGTTTTCGCAATTGGGATCAAGCCCGGGTGAGCGAGCCAGGTTCCATCGTGACCGGCTTTGACTTCGCGGAGCTTATCCTGACGAACGCGCTCGAGAGCAGCATCGTTGGCAGCTGGATCGTTCTTGATCGGAATCTGCGCCGCCATGCCGCCCATCGCGTGAATACCGCGCTTGTGACAAGTCTGGATCAACAGATCGACGTAGCTCTTTAGGAACGCCTTGTCCATGGTGACTTGCGAACGATCGGGCAACATCTTTGACGGGTGATTGCGGAGAACTTTGATGAAGCTGAAAATATAATCCCAGCGGCCGCAATTGAGACCGGCGGAGTGATCTTTCAGTTCGTAGAGAATCTCATCCATTTCAAATGCCGCGAGGATGGTTTCGATCAGAACGGTGGCGCGGATGGTGCCCTTCGGAATGCCGATGTATTCCTGACCGAAGACGAACACGTCATTCCAGAGGCGGGCTTCGAGGTGGCTCTGCATCTTGGGCAGATAGAAGTAAGGGCCGGAACCCTTCTCCATCAGGGCGCGGGCGTTATGGAAGAGATAGAGGCCGAAATCGAATAGTGAGCCTGAGACCTGCTCGCCGGCGACGAGAGCGTGGCGTTCGACGAGGTGCCAGCCGCGCGGGCGAACGATCAGGACTGCCGGCTTATCGACGAGCTGGTACTTCCTGCCATCCGGATTGCTGAAAGAGATGTCGCCGCGAACGGCGTCACGCAGGTTGATCTGGCCGCCAACAATGTTGTCCCAGGTGGGGGAGTTGGAATCTTCGAGATCCGCCATGAACATGCTGGCGCCTGAGTTCAGCGCGTTGATGATCATTTTGCGATCGACGGGGCCGGTGATTTCGGTGCGGCGATCGGTGAGGTCGGCCGGGATGGGGGCGACGGTCCACGTGCTGTTGCGGACGTGGGCGGTTTCGGAGAGAAAGTCAGGAAGTTCGCCGGCGTCGATTCGCTTCTGGCGTTCGGCGCGCGCGGCGAGGAGTTCGAGGCGGCGCGGATTGAACTTCCGGTGGAGCGCTGCGACGAACGCGAGCGCTTCGGGGGTGAGGATCGCGGCGTACTCAGGTGAGACGGGGGCTTCGATCACTAAGGTTGTTTGAGGAGCGGTGCTCATTTTTTTGTTTTCCTATTTTTGCAGTTCGGCCCGCAGTTGGCGGTACGCGGAATCTTCAAAGAGAGTCTTGATGCGCTCTCTGCCATCGGTTTTCGGATCGCCTACTTTATAGGGATCATTGTGGAGGCAGCGGCCGAGAAAACTGGTTGCCTCGGTATCATCCGGCGAGCGCTGGAGAACTGCGCGGAACTGGTCGGCAGCCTTCGCGTATTGTCCGAGCTTCCAAAGGGCGTAGCCGTAGTTGAACCAGTAATCGGGATCGCTTTCATCGCCTTCGAGCGCTTTCGCGAATCCGGCCGCAGCAGACGCATCGTTGCGGCGGGAAAGGGCGGCGGCCAGATTGTTAAAGACTTCGTTGAGCGGGACCTCGTCGCTGACCATGCGGAACAGGCGGATGGCGGCGTCGTAGTCGCCTTCGTAGAAGCGGCAAATGCCCAGCTGGAAATTTGCTTCCATGTAGTGCGAATCGGCGCGGGTCACCTTCATCAGGAAACTGACTGCGCCGTGATAATCCTTCTTCGCGAAGAGGATGTGGCCGAGGTCGTAGTTGGGCTGGGAGAAATGGTCGTCCAGACGGGCGGCCTGGGTGAAGAATTTCGTTCGCTGATCGACGGCAGCGACCGGGGTCATGAGGCCGCGGACGTAGCTTTCCATGGCGTCCACGCGGATGGCGGGGCGTTCGCGGCGGAAGGCATCTTCAGAAACGGCGGCGTTGGGGGCGACCTGGCGGAGGATCTGCCAGGCGAGCGCCATTTCCATCTGGCTGAGATTTTCGAGCGGGCCATCCTGTTCGAAGGACTCGGCCTCTTTATATTTGTGGAGATCGATCACGTGGGCGACGATGCGGATGGTGGCCTTCATGCCGGAGGCGGCGACGGCTGCGGGATCGAGCGTGTAATCGCCGAAGACGACCTGGCCGGCATCGAGCGTCTGGCCGATTTTCATGACAGTGGCCCGGGTCAGCAGGGCTCCGGGCTTGACGCCGAGGCGGCGGTAAACTTCGACGCGGTCATCGCGGGAGAGCGCGAGAACGCCGTAGGAATTCAGGGCTTCGTGAATTGTTTCGGCCGCGCTTTCGCCGATCCAGTTGAGGTCGGGGGCGATGGCGGTGTTGATGTTGAAGAGGGGGAGAACGGCGATGGTGTCCGCGGCGGGGGCGATTGATGCGGTAGCCAGAAGCGCGAAGATGGCGAGGCAACGGGGCAAGACTTCAGGGTAACAAGCGGGAGTCCTGGCGTGGTGCGGTTGTGGCGGGATTCGGTGGTTGGTGCTTTGCGTTCGCATGAAATCGGTATCTTTCAGGTTGCCTGAGGGACTAATGCTCAACCGCAAACTACGCAATACGTGCGGAGAATAGCCCTTCTAATCTCCGCATGCCCGAATTTCATCAGCGCATGTCATTGAAAATAGAGCTTTTGACGTGACTTACCAGGTGCGCAGCGCGAGCGTGGCTATAGTCAGGCTGGGATTATGTCGTAGTGGGAACGGACTTTTCTCGCGGCGGATTTGCCTATTTTCTTTGCCAGTTCTGCTTCCGTTGACTGGCGCACTATGGTTGAGCTGCCGAACTCCTTCAGGAGTTTGCGGACTGTGATGGGGCCTATGCCGGGGATTTCGTCCAGTTCTGAGGTCAGGGTTCTGGCGTTGCGCCTTGTTCTGTGGAACGTCACGGCGAAGCGGTGGGCTTCGTCGCGGATTGTCTGGATCAGGTGCAGGATGGGGGAGAAGCGGTCGAGCACTACCGGCTCGTCCTCCTGTCCCAGTACGTAGACAATTTCTTCGCGTTTGGCGATTGAGGCTACCTGCTGGTCTGTGATTCCGAGCGATTCGAGCGCGTCGGCTGCGGCGTGTAGCTGGCCCAGGCCTCCGTCGATCAGTATCAGGCCTGGCATCGGCGCGCCTTCTTCTTTCAGGCGTGCGTAGCGGCGCCCGACGACTTCGCGCATGCTGGCGAAATCGTCGTTGCCTTCTACCGTTCGGATGATGAACTTACGGTAGTCGGCCTTCTTCATGCGGCCGTCTTCCCAGACGACCATGCTGGCTACTTTGTCAGTGCCCTGGACGTGAGAGATGTCGAAACATTCAATGCGGTTCGGGGCTTCGGGCAGATTGAGAGCTTCCTGCAACGCCTCTTTGATCGCGGCCTGCGAGGGTTTCATGATGCGGAAGCGCGCGTCGAAACTGTGTTTCGCGTTGGTCTGCGCCAGGGTCAGCATGGCCTTCTTCTGTCCGCGCTGCGGCGTCACGATTTCGACCTTGCGATTCTTTTTTTCCGTCAGTAGTTCCTCCATCACGGCGCAGTCTTCGAATTCGACGGGCACGTGGATGGCGGCGGGGACGAATTGCTGGTCGAGATAAATCTGCAGCAAAAGGGAGGAGAAGAATTCCGGCGCTTCGAATTCGTGCTGATCTTCCCAGAAGAATTCGCGGCGGTCGACGATCTGTCCGTTGCGCATGTGGAATACGTTCACGGCGACCAGGGGCGGTTCGGCGTAATAGGCGAAGATATCGGCGTCATTGCCCGAGGCTGCCGCCATCTTCTGCCGTTCGGCGATTTCTTCGACCGTGGTCATGATGTCACGGAGTGCCGCGGCCTGCTCGTAACGCATGTCGGCGGCGGCCTGCGCCATTTGTTCACGGAGTTCGGTGGCCAGAGTGTTGTGGCGGCCTTCGAGCAGCATCCTCACCTGGCGGACGGCCTGCGCATAGATTTCTTCGGTCACGAGACCTTCGACGCAGGGACCGAGGCAGCGATGAATGTGGAATTGCAGGCAGGGCTTCGGATGGAACCGGGTCAGATCGACTTTGCAGCTTGGCACGAGGAAATGGCGGTGGATCAGATGGACGATGCGGTACGCGAGGTTGCCGGGAAAGTACGGGCCGAAGTAGGATGAGCCGTCCTTTTTGAGCCGGCGGGTGACGTACACGCGCGGATATTTTTCACTTGTGAGTTTGATGTACGGGTAGGTCTTGTCGTCGCGCAGGAGCACGTTGTAGCGCGGCTGGTACTGCTTGATGAGGTTGTTTTCGAGGGCGAGAGCTTCCTTCTCGTTGTCGACGAGAATGTAATCGACGGCGCGGGCTTCGGAGATCAGGGAGCCGGTCTTGGCTTCGAGCAGGCGTTCTTCGTTGAAGTAGCTGCGGACGCGGGCGCGGAGGCTTTTTGCTTTGCCGACGTAGATGATCTTGCCGTTGCTGTCCTTGTACAGATACACGCCTGGCCCGAGAGGGAGGAGTGCGGCTTGTTCACGTAGAGGGCTCACTTTGGGACATTGCCTTTGGGAACCGCCTTTGGGGCACCCCGAGGGTTGCTTCAGATGCGGGGAAAACTATAATAAAAGTATGTCACGTTGGCGAATTTCGACTGCATTGCTGCTGGCGGCCTGGGTGTTGCTCCTGGTCGGAGTGCTCGGGGCCGGACTGGCTGTTGCGCAGGATGGTGCGTCGTCAAACGGATTGCCTCCGCCTCTTGTGCCGAAGACGGAGATGCCTCCGGAAGAGGATAAGACGAACGCGCCCCGGGTTTTTACGTTTAATCCTGTGGAGTCGCAGCACATGGTGACGGTAGGAGATTATTACTTCACCAAGGGCAACTATATTTCCGCGATCAGCCGTTATGAAGAGGCTACCAAGTGGAATGACGGCAATGCAGAAGCCTGGTTACGGCTGGGCGATGCGCAGGTAAAGAAGCCGAATCCAAAGGCGGCGCGGGAGGCCTATCAGAAGTATCTGGAACTGGCTCCCGACGGGAAAAACGCGGCTGAGGTCAAGAAGAAGCTGGCAAAGTTGAAGGGGTGAGCGTACTGCCCCGCTTTAGCGAAACTCCGGACAGGCGTTTTGCTCTGGATTCGCGCATCAGGAGCAAAAGCAGTTCCGCAGCCGCGCCTATACTGAGGCCTTCTGGTCTGATGTTGGAGATGCAGTTGCGATCCGCATCGGTCAGGCCGGGTTTTGGCGACCAGGTCAGATAGACTCCCATACTGTCGAATGAACTCAGGCCGGGGCGTTCGCCTATCAGCATGACTGCGAGGTTGGATTTGGTGAGGGCACCGACTTCATCGCTCAGGGCTACGCGGCATTGAGTGGCGACTATGAGGGGCGCGATGCGCCAGCCCCCGAGTCCCGCGGTGACAAGTTCGAGTAGCGGCACCGCCTGGCTTTGAACTGCGAGCGGGGAGAGTCCGTCGCCGACCAGGAAGACAACGTCGAAGGGGCCGGGGTGCTTTTCGATTAGCCGCAGGGATGGCTGATCGAGTGTTCGGCCCAGATCGGGACGGCGCAGATACTCGTGGCGATTGCCTGCAGCGCTCGTGACTATCAGCGACTCCAGTCCTTCCATTCTGATCGCGTGCGGGTCAAATATTCCGTGGACTGCGTCGCGCGCTCTTGCGTGGGCGAGTTGAAAATCCAGAAGGTCGCGAGTTGAGATAGCATTGCCTGCCCGCGTGAGTCCGACCCGCGCCATGGTGAAACGTCTGAGATCGGGCGTCATGTCAGTAACAGGTTGGCGGCACGCGGAAGTTCGCCCTGGTGTTGTTCGAGCCACGCTTCGAATTCGGGGGCGGGTCGGAGGCCTAGTAGTGTGCGCAAATAGAGCGCATCGTGAAACGACGTGCTTTGGTAGTTCAGCATGACGTCGTCAGCGCCGGGAACTCCCATGATGAAATTCACGCCCGCCGTGCCGAGCAGCGTGAGGAGCGCGTCCATGTCATCCTGATCGGCTTCGGCGTGGTTGGTGTAACAGACGTCGCAACCCATGGGGAGGCCGAAGAGTTTACCGCAGAAATGATCTTCGAGTCCGGCTCGTGCGATCTGCTTGCCGTCATAGAGGTATTCGGGGCCGATGAAGCCGACGACCGTATTGACGAGCATTGGTTTAAAGTGCCGTGCGACGGCGTAGGCGCGGGCTTCGCAGGTCTGTTGATCGACGCCGTGATGCGCGTTGGCGGAGAGCGCGCTGCCCTGTCCGGTTTCGAAATACATGATGTTGTCGCCGCATTCGCCGCGGTTGAGTTCGCGGGCGGCCTGCCAGGCTTCATTGAGCAAGGCGAGGTTCACTCCGAATGAGGCGTTGGCGGCTTCGGTACCGGCGATGGATTGAAATACGAGATCGACGGGCGCGCCGCGACGCATGGCTTCCATTTGCGTGGTTACGTGGGCGAGGACGCAGCTTTGGATGGGTAGATGGAGGGTCGTGCGGATCCGATCGATGAGGTGCAGCAGCGTGGTCACCGACTCGACACTGTCCGAAACGGGGTTGATGCCGATCACCGCATCGCCGCTCGAAAGTCCGAGGCCGTCGACGATGCTGGCGGCGATTCCTTTGGGGTCATCGGTGGGGTGGTTCGGCTGCAGGCGCGTGGAAAGGCGGCCAGGCAGGCCGACCGTGGTGCGAAATCGGGTGACGACGCGAATTTTCGAGGCGACTGTGATCAGATCCTGCAGGCGCATGATTTTGGAAACGGCGGCTGCCATTTCGGGCATGAGGCCGGGCGCGAGTGCTGCGAGAGCGTCGGGCGTGGCCTGTTCGCTGAGAAGCCAATCGCGGAATTCGCCCACGGTGAGGTGCGAGATGGTTGTCAAGGCTGGTGTGTCGAGATGGTCGACGATCAGACGACTGACTTCGTCGGTTTCGTACGGGATGAGGAGATGACGGCGGAATTCGTCGAGGGGGAGGTCGGCGAGAGTCATCTGAGCGGCGACACGTTCTTCTGCCGTGCTGGCGGCGATTCCAGCCAGTTCGTCGCCGGAGCGGGCGGGGGAGGCGCGGGCGAGCAGGGTCTTCAGATCGTCGAAACGCCAGGTGACGGACCCTATGGTGTGGGCGTAGCTCATGAGGCGCGCTTAGTGTTGATCTTACTCCGTGGAAGATGTGGGAAACTGAGTGTCGCCT
>Ga0206991_10219_pt1 | contig 17493 bp, 14 predicted proteins | sample Alteio_BWMinCont_9_FD_153286 | JGI IMG/M metagenome (GOLD analysis project Ga0206991, IMG submission 153286) | Enriched cells from forest soil in Barre Woods Harvard Forest LTER site, Petersham, Massachusetts, United States -... | ecosystem: Environmental > Terrestrial > Soil > Temperate forest >...
TCGATTCGATGCTGATAGAGGTTGGCTGGAATGTTGACCCCATGGGCAAATCAAATGATTCGGTAGCGCAGGAACTGGAAGTGGATAAACAACCCACGGACACCGGAAAAGGTTATGCCGATTATGTGTTATGGGGTGATGATGGAAAGCCATTGGCGGTAGTGGAGGCTAAGAAAACGGCTATCAGCCCACAGCGCGGCCAAACACAGGCAAAGCTTTATGCGGACAGCTTGGAAGCCAAGTATGATCAGCGACCTGTCATTTTTTACACTAACGGCTTCGAGACTCATATCTGGAATGATGCATTATCGGAGCCGCCCCGCCGGGTATATGGCTTTTATTCAAAGGATAGCCTGCAATACCTGCTCTTCAAGCGTAGTGCGCGTCAACCGCTGGAAACCATTGCGCCCGATTCAAAAATCGCGGGACGCATGTATCAGATCGAGGCAATCAAACGGGTAAGCGAACGCTTTTCCGGCAATCACCGCAAATCTCTTATCGTCCAGGCCACCGGCACCGGCAAAACCCGTGTGGCTATTTCCCTGTGCGACATGCTAGTTCGTGCGAAATGGGCGAAGCGCATTCTCTTCCTCTGCGATCGTAAGGAGCTGCGCAAACAGGCGCTGAATACCTTCAAGGAATTTTTGCCCGGTGAACCGCGCACGGTAGTTTCTACGGTAACACACAAAGACCGCAATAAGCGTATTTATCTTGCCACTTATCCGGCAATGATGAAATACATGCAGTCGTTCGATGTCGGATTTTTCGATCTGATCATTGCCGACGAATCCCATCGAAGTATCTACAATCGTTACCGTGATCTGTTTTATTATTTCGATACGTTGCAGGTAGGGTTGACGGCAACGCCGGTGCAATTCATTTCCCGTAATACCTACAAGATTTTCGGTTGCGAAGACCAAGATCCGACATCGTATTTTTCATTCGAACAAGCGATTAACCACAAGCCGCCTTACCTCGTGCCTTTCGAGGTGATTTCCCACACCACCGGCTTCCTGCGCAAAGGCATCAAATATTCGGAAATGACCGAGCAGCAGCGGCTAGAGCTGGAAGATCAGCTGGAAGATGCCACGGTGGTGGAATTTGAGGAAAACGAGGTCGACCGTCAGATTTTCAATAAGGACACCAACCGCGCCATCATCCGAAACCTGATGGAAAATGGTATCCGTGACGCCTCGGGCAATCGCCCAGGCAAGTCCATTGTTTTTGCCCGCAGTCATAAACATGCCTTGGTCTTGCAAGAAGTGTTCGATGAAATGTATCCGCAATATGGCGGGCGGTTCTGTCAGATAATCGATAATTACGACACGCGTGCGGAGCAGCTGATCGATGACTTCAAGGGTATCGGCTCCAACCCCGACCTTACCATCGCCATCTCGGTGGATATGCTGGATACCGGCATCGACATACCCGCCGTGGTGAATTTGGTGTTTGCCAAGCCCGTCAAATCATACGTCAAGTTCTGGCAGATGATCGGGCGCGGCACACGTTTATGCGAGAATCTATTCGGCCCCGGCAAACATAAGGAAGCGTTCCGCATCTTCGATCATTGGAACAATTTCGAATTCTTCGATGAACATTATAAACCCGTGGAGCCTTCCAAGCATAAGTCGCTGCTGCAGCGTGTATTCGAGGCTCATATTGCCTTAGCAGAAGTGGCTTTGGATAAAGGCAATCCTGAAGCCTTCGATCTCGGTATCAAACATATCGCACAGGATATCGCCGCATTGCCCGAAGGTACGGTTTCCGTGAAAGAGAAATGGCGCGAAATTAAATCTATTCAGCAAGGCGATATGCTGAAGAGCTTCGCTGCCACTACTCGAAACTCTCTGAAAAATGATATCGCAGCGCTTATGCAATGGCGGGATTCAAGAGGTAACGATGAGGCCTATAGCTTCGATCTGCTTATTGCTTCGCTGCAGGCTGAGTCGATGAGGGGCTCGGCGTCAGTCGCGGATTTGAAAGATAAAGTAGTGGATTCCGTTTCCGATCTCACCATCAATATCAATCAAGTGCGTGAGAAGATCGAGGTCATCAATCGAGTTAAATCCGCACAGTTTTGGTCGGCGCCTACTATTGCCGATCTGGAAACGCTGCGCCTCGATCTGCGCGGTATTATGAAATATCGTCGTACCAAAACAGGTGGCGGCCCGCTTCCTACGCCTATCATTGATGTGAAAGAGGATGCCAGCCAGATTATCGCTGCGCCGTACCAGCCCAAGTTAGAGGGATTGCAGTTGGTGGCATACCGTAAGCGGGTGGAAGAGGTGTTGCAGCAATTATTCAACACCGCGCCAGTTTTGCAGAAGATCCGTCGCGCGGAAGCGGTGACGGAAAAGGACATTGAATCTCTCTGCTCTCTGGTGCTTACCCAGCACCCTGATGTGGATTTGCATAAACTGGAAAAGTTTTACCCAGATATGGCCGGTAACCTGGAATCGCTCATCCGCACTATTATCGGTTTAGACGTTGCGGCAGTGAATATCCGCTTTGAACAATTCGTCCAGAAACACTCCAGTCTCACGGCTAAGCAGACCCAGTTCCTGCAGCAGTTGAAAAACCACATCGCCCAAAATGGCGGCATTGAGCTGGATGATCTCTATGCGCCGCCTTTTACGCTTATCGATAGCGATGGGTTGGATGGCGTATTTTCTGACGAAGTACTTGCAAATGAGTTGATAGCAATCATTACTACCTTTGCACCAAAACAACAAAAAAGGCAGACATATCAATGATTACAGGGGAATTAAAAAGCCAAATAGATAAACTCTGGACAGAATTTTGGACAGGCGGCATTGCCAATCCATTAACGGTGATTGAACAGATTACTTTCCTTATGTTTGCCCGCCTGCTGGACATTAGCGAAAGCCGCAATGAAAAGCGTGCGCAGCGTACCGGTAAAAAATTCGAGCCGCTTTTCCGTGGTGATCAACAGCATTTGCGTTGGAGCCGATTCAAGCAATTGGGTGGTGATGAGATGCTGAAAGTAGTGCGCGAGGGGGTGTTTAAGCATTTCCGGGAAGATGTCGCTACCCGCTCGCGCCTTGGGGATTATATGAAGGATGCACAGTTGATGATACCGAAGCCAAGTCTTCTAGTCTCCGCCGTCAATATGATAGAAGCACTGCCGCTTACCGAGGGTGACACTAAGGGTGATCTCTACGAATATCTACTTTCAAAACTCACCACGGCGGGTATCAATGGCCAGTTCCGCACGCCGCGCCATATCATTCGGCTGATGGTGGATATGCTGGAGCCAAAGCTCACCGAAACCATCGGTGATCCTGCCTGTGGCACGGGCGGCTTTTTGGTTAGCGTGATGCAATATCTGCTGGAAACGCATACCTCCAAACCGGGCATCATCACCCATCAAGATGGTGGAAAAACCTACACGGGCGATAAGATTAAACCCGAAGAGTGGGATCATATTCGAAAGGATATGTTCCACGGCTTTGATTTTGACAGCACTATGCTCCGCATCGCCGCCATGAACCTGATGCTGCATGGGGTGGATGAGCCAGATATCCATTATCAGGATACACTCTCCAATACTTTCCCTGAAAAATTCGGTCGTCAGGCCAGCGATGCGTTTGATGTTATCCTCGCCAATCCGCCGTTCAAGGGTAGCCTTGATGAATCCGATGTGCATCCCTCGCTTACCGGAAAGGTAAAAACAAAGAAAACTGAGCTGTTATTCCTATCATTGATTCTACGAATGCTGAAAATTGGCGGTCGTTCCGCTACCATTGTGCCGGATGGCGTATTGTTTGGCTCCAGTAAGGCACACACTGCCCTGCGCCAGATGCTGTTAGAGGAGAATCAGTTGGAAGCAGTTATCTCGTTGCCTTCAGGCGTGTTTAAGCCCTATGCAGGTGTTTCCACGGCAATTTTGGTATTCGCCAAGGGTGGACGCACAGATAACATTTTTTTCTACGGCGTGGAGAGCGATGGATTCTCATTGGATGATAAGCGTGACAAGATTGAAGCCAATGATCTGCCAGATGTGGTTGCCCGCTGGCGAAAACGGAATGCAAAGAAAGACACAGACCGCAAAAGCACATGCTTCATCGTGCCAATCAGTGAGATCAAGACAAACAATTATGATCTCTCATTCAGCCGCTACCGCGAAGCGGTGTATGAGGCAGTAATGTATGAGCCACCAAAGAAAATCCTGAGCCGACTCAAAAAACTTGAATCCGGTATTCAGCATGACCTAACTGAACTAGAGGCGATGTTAGGATGAATAGGGAAAAGCAACAAAGAATTGGCAATGCAGCAGAGATATTGAGCGGCTATGCTTTTGATTCAAATGGCTTCAACACCAATTCTGAAGGAATGCCGGTAATTAGAATTAGGGATGTAATACGCGGCCATACAACCACATTTTATAATGGCACATATGATGAGCGATATGTTGTTGAGAACGGAGACATCCTAGTAGGTATGGATGGTGAGTTTAATCTAGGTATATGGAATGGTGGGCGCGCATTACTTAATCAACGAGTTTGCAAAATTACTCCTAAGAATGGAATAGCTGATAAGAATTTTCTGAAACATTTTCTTCCTTTTGAACTGAAGAAAATAGAAGACAAAACTCCATTTGTGACGGTTAAACATTTATCAACAAAAAAGCTGGCAGAAATTGAAATTCCTCAAATATCACGGGAGGAACAAAAACGTATCGCGGCAATATTAGATAAGGCAGATACCATTCGCCGTAAACGTGCCGAGAGCCTGAAATTGCTAGACGAACTCCTCCGCGCCACCTTCCTCGATATGTTCGGTGATCCTCTAACCAACTCTAAAGGGTGGTCTATCATTGAATTATCAGAAATCATTTCTTCGCTAACCAGTGGTTCAAGAGGTTGGGCAACGCATTACTCTAACGAAGGTGCAAAATTTCTTCGTATCCAAAACATAGGAACGAATGAGTTATTGCTAAATGATATTGCATTTGTGAAAGCGCCAAAAAATGCAGAAGCCAAACGTACACGGGTTAAAAGTGGCGATATTTTATTGAGCATTACAGCAGATTTAGGGAGAACGGCTGTTGTTCCTGATGATTTTGGTGAAGGATACATCAATCAGCATCTTGCAAAATTTAGTGTTGAAGACGCCGAACCGTTGTTTGTATCAGCATATATTGCATCCCCTGGTGGGCAAACTCAAATTGCTAGAAAGAATAAGGGAGGAACAAAGGCGGGGTTGAATTTCGATGATATAAAAAGCGTTAAAGTTCCTATGCCCCCAATGGAATTACAGAAAAATTTCGCGGATTTCTGGCATAAAACTCGAGTGTCAAAAATACATTTTCTTTCTCACGCGAATGAATCCGATACGCTTTTCCACTCACTCATAGCTCGTGCCTTCAAGGGGGGATTGTAAATATGCTGAGAGCTATAGAAATTACTAATTTCAAAGGCGTAAGCAACACTATACGAATCCCGATCCGTCCGATTACACTTTTATTTGGTGCGAATAGTGCAGGGAAAAGTACTATCTTACATGCATTGCAATATGCATTTGAGGTTTTGATTCATCAAAATCTCAATGCAGATATTACGGAGCGTGGTGGCCATGCACTTAATTTAGGCGGGTTCCAAAACCTTGTTTATAATCGTGATCTCTCATCCAAAGTGACTATTGCCTTTGAATTAGACCTCAGTAACACCGAGGATATTCCCTACTTTTTTCCTGAACGCATATCGAGCAATGGAGATGCTCCAGACGGCGATCTCAGTTCTCACATAGAATCAGCAAAAATAACTTTTATTATTGGGTGGCACAATCTCGATCAGAGACCACAGGTTACGGAGTATTCTGTTGAAGTAAACGGGCAATATGCTGCCTCTCTTCATCAGGACATCGGGCGTAAAGAAGTAATTCTGAAGTATGATGCCAAACACCCGCTTGCCTTACTTTTGTGGGATAAGGAACTGATAGAATCCTATGACGTATGGGAAGATATTCAGATTGCGAACCTGCAGACAGCTATTCCTCAATGGGGCAAGGTATTGGAATATGCTAAAAAGCCAGAGGTTCAATATTTAGATGGTGGAGAATATGCCATTAGTCAGATTTTGGTGGGCATAGGTGAGTTATTCGTAGACTATCTAAAACACTTGCGACATATCGGTCCAATCAGAGAAATTATTCCACGACATTATGAAGCAGTTACTTCCTCTTTCGAAGGTCGATGGTTTGAAGGTCGTGCTGCATGGGATTATTTATTAACGCAAGCAACGCATGGAGAGATTGAGCGCATTAATGATTGGATGCTAAATAAACTCGGGGTCGGATGCCAGTTGGCCCTATCCAATTATCAAGAAAAACATCCACTTCAAGATAACTCTTCGTATTCAGGCACATTAAATGGGTTTAACGATCGCTTTAAAAGTATTATTCTGCATGACCCTGTAAAAAATCAGAACTTCCGTTTTTATGATGTAGGCGTTGGCCTCTCCCAACTATTGCCGGTCCTAATTGCCTCCTTACTGAGATCCACAAAGATTCTTGCAGTTGAGCAACCCGAACTCCATGTTCATCCATCTATTCAGGTCGGATTGGGTGATCTTTTTGCGAGCCAAATAAAAGAGCGGGATTGTTTGTTTCTGATTGAGACACACAGTGAGCATCTAATATTGAGATTGCTGCGCCGTATCAGGGAGACGACCACCCAAACTTTACCTAAAGAAGTACCCCCTCTAACGCAAGATGACGTAGCAGTTGTGTACGTTGAGAACAGCGATAATGGACTGAAAATTAGTTCACTTAGAATAGATAGCGAGGGGAACTTTATTGACCTTTGGCCCAAAGGTTTTTTTGATGAGCGCATTAAGGAAATTTTCTAATGCTACAGGAATATGCAGTAGATCCTGAACTTGCAGCTATTCCGGCCAATCTTAGAGCGATAAGCCTGCTTTTTAATTATTCAAATCCCCGAAGAATTTCGAATTTCCCATTAACATGGGCAAGATCAGTTATGGAGCATGCCAAAAGCATTGGTCAGATGGAAGAGAAACATGCTGAGATTTTGCTGAAACACATGCAGCAAGAATCGTTATGCATTCGTTCGTTTGGAAGGGCTTATAATCAAGCGTTAGACTGGAAGGGAAATACTGCCAATCAGCATTCTAACAAACCCTTCCATGCCATTTTATGTGATAGCGGTGTAGGTGATGTACCATCACTCGAAATACATGCGGCTAATCCTAGGCTAGACGCTCCTTATACATGGCCGTTAACCAAGACCTATGCTAATTTAACTAGTTTACTATTGCCTTTACTTAAGGAAGCCAATTATGTGTGCATTATTGATCCGTATTATAGCCCTTTTAATAACGCATACAAAAGGCTCTTCTCAGACTGTTTTGAAGTTCTGAACAATCGATCAGATGCGGCAAATATAACGGCAAATATTTGCACTTCATCAAATAGACCCATGGCCGTTTATGGCGCCGGCGAACAACGTAAACTGAAACAAGATTTTATTAGCCATTATATCCCGAACATCTGCAGAATCCAAGTTGTGGGATCCTTAAGAGAGGATATGCATGCTCGATATCTGATTACCGATGTAGCCAGTTTTGTTATTGATCACGGCTTCGATGTCAAAGACAACATAACAGCCAATGTTACTATGCTAAGTGCTAGTGACGCTAATAATATCAAGCGACAGTATTTTTCAGGACCTTAATATATGGTCAACAAAATATTCCACTGGACTTCACCGGCATAGCAAGCATTGCTGGTGATACGGGCTTACCTCTGAGCTCGTATCACCCGCCCGGACCTGATTCCGGGCTTGTGTCAGTGCAAGCGCCGGAATGTCCGGCGCATTACACTAAGGAGGCACAAATGCCCAAATCCCAACCAAAGACTGCGGCTCTTAACGAAAAACCGCAGATCACCCAAAAACCCATCAAGGGGTCAGATAAGCCCTCAGCAAAGATTGTAAGGTCCAATAAATCCAGACCAAAAACGGCAAAGAAAGCCGCCAGTAAATCAAAAAAATCCCCGGGTGACTCAAAACAATCCATAATACTGGCGCTGCTGCGGCGCCCCGAGGGTGCCACCATCGATGAAATAGCCAAAGCAACCGGCTGGCAACGGCACAGCGTACAAGGAATGATGTCGGGAGTGTTAAGGAAACGGCTTGGCCTCACCATCGCTTCCGATAAAGAAGAGCGCGGACGGGTCTATCGCATCACCGGCGGCGCGAGCCGCCTGTGAAACGCAGCATGGATGCCGGGAGGCTTGCCAGCGAACTGGCAGGCCTTTCCGGACTCGACCGCACAGCGCTGGTGGAACAGTGGCGGAGTCTTTACGGCACGGAACCGCCAGCATATATAAGCCGATCTCTGTTGATCCGTGCCATCGCATACCGCTTGCAGGAAAATGCATTAGGCGGGCTTAAACCATCGACACGCCGCTTTCTTGCCCAGGTTGCTGAAAATGCTTCTACCGGACGGCAGGCGCCCGCTTCTCCCTCGACTATCAAGCCTGGCACACAGCTGCTGCGCGAATGGCACGGAGTGACCCATGAGGTCATTGTGCGGGAAGACGGCGTAACATATGCCGGAAAAAACTATCGCTCGCTCTCTGAGGTGGCCCGTACCATCACCGGTGCCCGCTGGTCAGGACCACGTTTCTTTGGATTAAAGGGAGCGACATGAGCACAAAACAATCACTTCGCTGCGCTATCTATACCCGCAAATCCAATGAAGAAGGTCTGGAACAGGAATTCAACTCACTGCATGCGCAACGCGAGGCCTGTGCAGCATATATTACCAGCCAGAAGCATGAAGGCTGGCAGGAAGTCAAAACGCATTATGACGATGGCGGTTTCTCCGGGGGCAATATAAACCGTCCGGCACTCAAACAACTGTTGGAAGATATTGAGGCCGGAAGGGTAGATGTGATTGTGGTGTATAAAGTCGACCGCTTGTCACGCTCCCTGCATGACTTTGCTCGTATGGTTGATATTTTTGATAAGCACAATGTTTCATTCGTATCAGTTACTCAACAGTTTAATACCACCACCTCCATGGGACGATTGACGCTTAATGTTCTTCTCTCTTTCGCGCAGTTCGAGCGTGAGGTCACTGGTGAACGCATCCGCGACAAGATCGCCGCCTCCAAGAAAAAGGGCATGTGGATGGGTGGCTTCGTGCCGCTTGGCTATGACCTTAAGGAGCGAAAGCTAGTTATTAATTCCAAAGAAGCCAAAACCATCCGGCATATTTTCCAACGCTACCTCGATATACGCTGCGTGCGTCTGCTTAAAGAAGAACTGGATCGTGATGGAATCCGGAGCAAAACCCGCACTAAGAAAGATGGCACGATAATAGAGGGATACTCATTTTCGCGGGGAGGGCTCTATAAAATTCTCTCCAACCCGGTGTACATAGGTCAGATACGACATAAAGAATTACGCCATCTGGGCCAGCATGAATCAATTATCGACCAGGCATTATGGGACGCGGTACAGATGCAGCTGGGAGATAATGCGCCTCCGCTTCTGGGCCACACCCGGAAGACCATGCCCAGTCTGCTGACAGGCAAACTGTTCGATGTATCCGGCGACCATATGGCGCCCAGCCATTCGGCTAAACATGGACGACGATACCGATATTACGTTTCTTATGGGCTCAAGAATGGTATCGCAGAGCAGAATAAGCATGGCTGGAGGGTTCCGGCACAGGAAATCGAACAGACCATCGTGCAGGCTGCCCGACGCATACTAAATGATCGTCTGGCTATGAGTGCTGCTTTACGGGAATCAGCCATTGCGACCCACCATGTTCCGGCAGTGCTTGATGCAGCCTGTAACTTATGCAAGGAAGCTGATCATACAGACGCAATCATCAAACTGATTAAACGGGCGGACCTTCGACAGGACGGCATCCGCCTGGATATTTCGCTCGAATCGCTTATGCCGGCGGATAGTAATAATCCAGGCGTAAGTATCACCCACGAGATTCCAATGCGGATGAAGCGACGCGGCGTGGAGATGCGATTGGTAATCGAAGGCGCAACCGCTTCAAAAACAGACCCTACACTCATCAGGACCATTGCCCGTGCACGCACCTGGTTTGACAACCTGATATCAGGGCAGGAAAAATCGATTGCCTCTATTGCTGCGCGAGCTGGTGTTAGTGAAATCTATGTCTCTAACCTGCTCCCGGTAGCATTCCTTTCACCGGCCATTGTAAATGCCATCATCGAGGGCGATCAGGCCGCTGATCTTACATCAGATGCGCTGGCCAAACGGATCGATCTGCCGCTGGTCTGGGCGGAACAAAAGCACGTATTAAACTGAAAACCCTTACGCCAAAATCGCCGACAGAGATAAATGGCCGTAACAAGCGTGAATGGAGCCGCTTTCAGATATCTCCGATAGGGTTTTAAATATGACTCCCGCACACAGCGCGCCTCAGCGGCCATATCTATAACATATTGTAATATAAGAAGAATCTTGGAGCTTCGCAATAGAATCGAACTTGCATATGTATTTTGAAGTTATGGAAGTCACCAATCCCTTACGCCAAAATCGCTGACAGAGATAAATTGCCGTAACAGGTCTGAATGGAGCCACTTTTAAATATCTCCGATAGGGTTTTAAATATGACTCCCGCACACAGCGCGCCTCAGCGGCAATATCTCTAACATATTGTAATATAACAAGAATCTTGGAGCGGGTGAAGGGAATCGAACCCTCGTATGCAGCTTGGGAAGCTGCCGTTCTACCATTGAACTACACCCGCCCTCAGGTCGTATATTTCTCTACCAGCTTGTGCAGTTCCTTGATGATGGCCGATTCCCCAACTCCGCTTATGCCCTGCATATGGTTAGCGAAGATGAGGCGCAACACATCGTTATGTTTCTGTACGACGGTATGATGCATATGGTTTTTCAGGTCAAGCCGGTTGCGGGAAAACAGATACAGCATGTAGGCGACTTCCGCCGCGCCGTGATAGCCGAAGGTGCCGGCGCGGGTATAAAGCGTTAGCGCCGTCTCGCTCAGTTTATGGGCAAGATCCGGCGCCTGCTTCCCATCCGCCATGGAGCGGTGAAGCGTATTGAGTTCAGCCATGTTTTCCTTGATCCATTGCAGCGAATCGTTGGAAATGGCGTCGATGGAAGCCTGTGCCTGGTCGAGCACATTGGGTGTAATGAAGGTTTGCAGGTCCGTATCGAGTCCCAGCTTGCGCCGGAGCGAAAAATCCGGTTTCCAGATTCGCGGCCCTTTGCCGGACCGTATGGCCCCCGCCGGATCCTTGGGTGCGTCCTGCGCCGCCGGAGTAACTATGCGGCGGTTGGATATGCCGGGCGGCGGCGTTCCCTTATGGCGCCGGTCTGGACCGACAAAATCCTCTGCGATGACAAACTGCCGCGGATACTCGATCAGGCGCTCGATGCGATTATAAATGGTCTTGGCCGAGAAGGGCTTGACCACGAATTCGTTGATGCCGCTGTCGCGTGCGGCAATGACGTCCTCCCGTTCGGCGCGCCCGGTCAGCATGATAACCGGCAGCACCGGATTGGGCGAATCGATGTCGCGGCGGATATGTTTCAGCAACTCGATCCCGTCCACATGCTGAAGGTTCCATTCGGTAATGAGGAAATCGACGGGCTTTTCCCTTAGGTGCTCAAGCGCCTCGCGGCCACTGCGTGTGGATTCTACTTGTTCAAATCCCAGCTTGTGCAGCATCATGCGAAACACTTTCGCCAACTGCTGATCGGCATCGGCCACCAGCAGGGAGAGATTTTGCATCGGATTGAACATAGTGTTTCCAGCGATTTCCGCTGGTTCTACGCTACATTCTTGATCTTTTCAATGGTTCTGAGTCCGCCCAGGCCCAGCATGCCCATGAGCACGGTGGAAAGCTCGCTCATATCGAAGGCGGGCAGGGGAACGGTATGCCCGGCGCTGGCCATGCCGAACGCCAGCAGCGGCTGCAGAATGTAATGATAGCCGAAAGCGATGCCGCACACCCAGCCGATAAACGGCCGCCAGCCGGAGACGAACATATCCTTGCTCGCTGCCTCGACCTGGTTGATCTGCGATTGAGCGACATCGGCCTGCACGGCAGTCTGGAATTCCTGCAATGCGGCGGCGTTTTGTTCTTTGGCGAGTTCGAGCTTGGCGGCGGCGGCGGCCTGCGGGTCGGGGATCAGGCGATCAATGAGTTTGGACAGCGGATCGATAAGTAAGGTCCAGGTGGGCATAATAATCCTTGTATATTAAAAAGTTATCGCATTTGCGGCGGCGGCGCTGCCAGGGACATTTTCGGACATCTTCGGACATTTTCGCGTATTTTCATGCCTGTTCCGCCCAATTCGCGCATGTTCGCGCACGGTTCGGATACGTTCGGAACATTGCAGTGCCGGTTCATACATCGTAAGAGCCTTTTCTTCCGCACCTTCATTTTCCTGTCTGAATTTCTCAGCGGAAACAGGTATGGAAAAATGGTCTCACGAAAATGATTGTTCTGGAAGGGGTGCCTAGCGATTTTCCCGCGTTTTGAGGAATTCGATGTCCGGATAATCCTTCTGGATGCGGTCCAGGTGCCAGGCATTGGGGGCTAAATAGGCGAGCGCGCCGGAGGCATCCGTGGCGGTGTTGTATTTGTTTTTTTCTGAGAAATTATCTAGTATTTTCCTATCCTTAGACTTAAGCCAGCGGGCGGTGGTGAACTGTACTTCCTCGAAACTGCCTTTGACGCCGTATTCGGTCTCTAACCTTGAGGAGATGACGTCGAACTGCAGCGCGCCGACCACGCCGATAATCCAGCTGCCGCCATCCAGCGGTTTGAAAATCTGCGACGCGCCTTCTTCCGATAATTGCTCGAGCGCGGCTTTGAGCTGCTTGGATTTCAGCGGATCGTCGAGCCGCGCGCGCTGGAACAATTCCGGCGCAAAACTTGGAATACCGGTGAAATACAGCTGTTCGCCTTCGGTCAGCGCATCGCCGATATGCAGATGCCCGTGACCGGGAATGCCGAGAATATCGCCGGGATAAGCATTCTCCGCCAGTTCGCGCTCACGCGCCAGAAACAATACGGGGTTATTGAGCGCCAGTGTTTTGCCGCTGCGCACATGCAGCACTTTCATGCCGCGCGTATATTTGCCTGAGCAGATGCGCACGAAGGCAATGCGGTCGCGGTGGTTTTTGTCCATGTTCGCCTGAATTTTAAATACGAAGCCGGTGAATTTCGGTTCATCGGGCGACACGCTGCGCGGCTCTGCCGCCTGCACACGCGGTGAGGGCGCCATGGCACACAGCGCCTCGAGCAACTCTTTCACGCCGAAATTATTCACCGCCGAGCCGAAAAATACCGGCGTCTGATGGCCTTCGAGATAATGTTCGGCATTGAAGCGCGGATAGATTGCTTTGACCATCGCCACTTCCTCGCGGAATTTTTCCAGTTCCGCCGCCGGAATATGCTCATCGAGCGCCGGATCGTTGGCGCCTTTGAATTGGCTCCCTTCGAGAATCTGGCTGCCACGGCTGCTATCGAACAGATAAAGCGTGTCGGTGGCGAGGTTGAAGCAGCCGCGGAAGCGATCGCCCATGCCGATCGGCCAGGTGATGGGACAGACATTGAGCTGCAGCGTTTTCTCGATCTCGTCCAAGAGCTCGAACGGCTCTTTGGCTTCGCGATCCATTTTGTTGATGAAAGTGATGATGGGTGTGTCGCGCAGGCGGCAGACCTCGAAGAGTTTCAGCGTTTGCGTCTCGATGCCTTTGGCGCCGTCGAGCACCATCACGGCGGAATCCACCGCGGTCAATGTGCGGTAGGTGTCTTCGGAAAAATCCTTGTGGCCGGGCGTGTCGAGCAGGTTGATGGTGTGCTCGCCATATTCGAACGTCATCACCGATGCCGTCACCGAAATGCCGCGCTGCTTTTCAATCGCCATCCAGTCCGAGCGGGCCGATTGCCCGCCCTTGCGCGCTTTCACCGCACCGGCAAGGTGAATCGCGCCGCCGAACAGCAGCAGCTTTTCGGTCAGCGTTGTTTTACCGGCGTCGGGGTGTGAAATAATGGCAAAAGTTCTACGCGAGAGAAAATTCATTCTGATGGCCAATTTCGTCGTCGTTAAAATGTTCCTCAAATCCTCACGTATCTAGAGTACGCTCCGGTTTTCGGAACATTTACTCCTAGAACTTGTCTCATCACAATGAATTTTTGGGAAATACCAGGTTAAGCAGCCTTTTCCCAGCCGCCGGCATCGGTCTGGCGGAAATAACTGATCTCATGCCCGGCGTTCTTATATTCGCTCCAGCGCGCGCGCGCGCTGGCAACCGCTTCTGCATTGCCGCCATCGAAAATATCGAGCACGCGCTCAAAACCGGCGGCGTTCTCCAGCATGCGTCCATCGGTAATGGCCAGCAGGTTGGCATCGTTTTTCGGCGCTGCTGAGGTGGAAAGCAGGATCGGTTGCTTCTCGCTCTGGCCGTCCTTTTCGCTGCCATGCGGCAGGAAGCTGTTGGGATCATAGGTCCATAATAACTGATTCAATTGATCGACGCGCGCATCCGAATCGGCCACCACCAGCGTCTTAAACCCGCCATCGAAGGCTTTCTGCAAAAGCTTCGGCAGCGCGCGCTCGAGCGGCGTGGCGGTGAGGTGATAGAATTGGATGGCAGTCATGGTATTTTAGATGGGGATTTCGAATGTTGTTGCGCTGTAAAATACATATAATTTTTATCATCGTAAGGGAAGCCATCGTCTGGAAAACAGTGGGCATCTAAAAAATAATCTCTCTCCAATCCGCGCTTTTTAGTATTATCGCTGCCTCGAATCAACCTACCGTTCCGTGCATCAATAGCAAACGCAGAAGGGTGACTTTTTCGCATGATATCAAAAGTTTTTAGTATGACATTAGGCTGAGAAAAAATCGCCTTAGCCAACGTGTCCATCGGTAAATCATCACCTTTAACTCCTCCGATGACATGCATCTCCACCAAGTCATTTGAAGATCCGCGTACCTTCGATAGCATTTCCAGAAAATCTCTATCCATATAATGCGAGTAACCATGGTTTACGGCAAGCGTCTTGGTTTTTTTATTGTATAAAGCTACTCCCATGCAGGTTTCAAGAGCTGCTGTACCCAATACCGGATAAATACTGTCGGCATTCGTGATGCCGGTATAATCCATCGCCACTAGCGCAACGTTATGAATATCAATATTAGCGTTTTTTAAAGTGAAATATTGACCTGGCTTAGTTTCGAGAGCTTTTTTAAAGAAGTCTTTTGGCATTACTTACCTTCGTAGTAATCCGCGATCAACTGATTGAGCAGCCGAACGCCGAAGGCCGTCGCACCCTTGGCGGCGATGTCGGAATCTTTCTTGCTCCACGCCACGCCGGCAATGTCCAGATGCGCCCAGGGCGTGTCGTTCTCGATGAAGCGCTGCAGGAATTGCGCGGCGGTGATCGATCCGGCTTCGCGGTCCTTGCCGATATTCTGCATATCGGCGATGTCGGAATTGATCTGCTTGTCATAGACATCGGCCAGCGGCAGGCGCCAGACTTCCTCGCCGGTTTTTTTGCCGGTGTCGAACAACTGCCTGGCCAGCTTGTCGTTGTTGGAAAACAGCCCGGCGCGCGACGTGCCGAGTGCGACGATGATGGCGCCGGTGAGCGTTGCGAGATCGATGATGAATTGCGGCTTAGAATGCTGCTGCGTGTACCACAGCGCATCGGCCAGCACGAGGCGGCCTTCGGCATCGGTGTTCAGCACTTCGATGGTTTGTCCGTTGGCGGATTTCACCACGTCGCCGGGGCGTTGCGCATTGCCGTCGGGCATGTTTTCCACCAGGCCTGCCACGCCGATGGCGTTGATTTTCGCCTTGCGGCCGGCGAGCGCGCGCATAAGGCCGATGACGACGCCGGCGCCGCCCATGTCCCATTTCATCTCTTCCATGCCATTGGCCGGTTTGATGGAAATGCCGCCGGTGTCGAACGTCACGCCCTTGCCGACAAAAGCGACCGGCGCGGATTTGGAGCCTTTGTTGCCGTTATAACGCATGACGACGAGCTGCGATTCCTTGTCCGAGCCCTGGCCGACGCCGAGCAGCGCGTTCATGCCGAGCTTGCGCATCTCGGTTTCGCCGAGGATATTCACATCGACGCCCAGTTTTTTCAATTCCAGGCATTTTTCCAATGACCGCGCCGGTTGAACTGGCCGTTGAACAACACCGCCAGCGCCACCATGGTCAGCGTCCAGGCAAAGCCTGGCCATATCAGGCGCTGGTGTCCCTCGGCGAAGCGCTTATTGTTATCGGCAGGAGAAAGACTGTCGTCGTAGGTGAACAGCTGATCGACGAACAATTCCTGCGGGTCGCTGGTGCGGCCGCCCGAATCCTTTGTGTAGAGACTCATATCAAGCGTATAGCTGTCGAACGTCAGAAAGGAAAGGCGTCCCTGCCGCATTTCCTGGCGATTGCCGTTCATAAGCAAAAAGCGCGGTCCTTCCGGTGTCACCACCAGCTTGCCGGTATCGGCCATCATGGTGATCGACGTATCCGGCTGACGCGTGTCATGGACGAGGATGCCGTGCAACACGCCATCCTTATCGCGCTCGCGGCTGAATACCGTCAAGCCCTCCACGGGGTTGGTAAACACGCCGTCCTGCAGGAAGATGGAAGCGTAATTATTGCGCAACGTAATCTGCATGTCGCGAAACTGGCGGTAACTCACCGGCAGCAGGTACAGCGCTACGCCGTAGGTAACGAGCATGACCACGAAGGCCACCTGCAGCGCCGGCTTGGCCAGGCGCCAGTTGCTCAAGCCCGCCGCCTGCATCACTACCAGCTCGCTATCGTTCCTAAGCTTGTTGTATACAAACAGCACCGCGCAGAAAAGCGCTGGCGGCAATATCATGAATAATAAAGACGGAATGAGCAGCGCGGTAAGCGTCAGAAAGATGATGATGGATACGCCCTGATTGACGATAAAGTCAATAAAGCGCAAGGCTTGCGTCAGCCAAACGATGCTGGTAAGGCTAAACGTAATCAGCAACGTCGAATGGACCAGATGCCGCGTGATATAGCGATTATATCGGTACATGATTCTTGAAGTATTAGCCTGAAAGCAGCGCAAAAGGAAGTCCTATGAAGATCCATTTCAGCAGCCTCTCCGCCAAAACCTTGCCGTCTGATGCAGTATGGGTGTTACCCATCGGCGAAGACAAAAAACTATCGCCCCTCGGACAGAGTATCGATAAACAGGCAGGCGGCGCCATTTCCAAGGCGTTGAAAACGGTCAAATTTAAAGGAAAGCGCGGACAGTATTTCCCGATCGTGCTGCCCGAAAGCGTAAAAGCGTCGCGCATCATCCTGGCCGGTTATGGCACGGCCAAAGGCCTCGACGAAACGGCGCTCGAGAATCTGGGCGGCGGCTCGGTACCGCACATCCAGGCATCGGGCGCGACCTCGGCTGCGTTTTTACTCGAGTCGATCAAGGG
>Ga0206991_10221_pt1 | contig 17451 bp, 14 predicted proteins | sample Alteio_BWMinCont_9_FD_153286 | JGI IMG/M metagenome (GOLD analysis project Ga0206991, IMG submission 153286) | Enriched cells from forest soil in Barre Woods Harvard Forest LTER site, Petersham, Massachusetts, United States -... | ecosystem: Environmental > Terrestrial > Soil > Temperate forest >...
CCGAGGAAACAAAGCCGGTCGCAAAGCCGGTGGTGTCGCAGCCTGCGCCAGTTCAAGAAGTCAGCGTTACAAAGGCTATTATTCCCGACGTGGCTCCGCAACCCTCATCGGAAGAAAGAACGTTTGAGGCTAATACTGAAGCGCCCGCGCCTCATACTGAAAAGCCCGCGGCTAATGCTGAAAAGCCGGCAGCGGATACGCCAAAGCCGACGGCGGATACGCCAAAGCTAACGGCGGATCAATCAAAGCCAACGGCGGACCAATCAAAGCCAACGGCGGACCCGGCCAAGCTGACGGCCGAACAGGCCAAGACAGACGATGTGCCCAGCTTTGGCGTCGCTCAACCCAGCAACATGTCCTGGCTGGGTTCGCTCAAGGTGAAGCTGGGGATTGCAATCGTGCTCCTGGTGATCGCTTGCGTCTCTTTCCTGGGCTGGGGAGGCCGCAAGTCCATAAGGCAGGCCAGTGCGAATCCGGCGGTCGCAAGCGATGGCTCTGGTCCCAGCATTATCATGGGCGAAGGCGGCTGGGTGGAAGATTGGGCAGGAGATCCCCAAGGTCTGCACGCCGGGCGTCAGATCACTATTTATCGGCCGTCGCTGAAGTTGTCCGATTACCGGCTGGAGTTTCAGGGAAACATCGACCTCAAGAGCGTAGGTTGGGTCTTCCGCGCCGCGGATCCGGACAACTACTACGCGATGAAACTGATGACGGTTTCTTCCGGATTGTCTCCCAAAGTCGCCCTCTTTAAGTATCTGGTGGCCGGCGGCAAGCAAACCCAGGTGGGGCGGGTTCCAATCGACTTGACGGTCCAGTCCGATACCGTGTTCGCTATTCGCGTCGATGTTCGAGGCCCCCAATTCACCACTTACATCCAGGGCCGCCAGGTCGACACTTGGACCGACGACCAGTTGAAGATCGGGGGCGCGGGATTCCTGAATGAACGCGAAGAGCGGGGAAAAGTAAAATCGGTATCGATCCGATACCTAAGCGGCGCGGCTAAGTAAGAAGAAGGGTTCAATGGAACAGACGAACGATCAGTGGCTATGGTTTGTAGACAACGAGCTGGTGGAGGCTCTGGCGCGCACCGATGTACTGGACGCCGAGAGCGAGAAGCGGCCCGTACAGTCCTCGACGCTCGCCAAAGCGCTGGCTCTCAACATGGACGGGAAGACCGAGCAGGCACTGCGGGAAGTCCGGCAGGCCATCGACGATGGCGAGGACTTGCCCGAACTGGCGTGGACCAAGGCGCACCTGGAGTTCCAACTCGGCCATTTCGAGAACGCGCTCGAAGACTATCAGAAAGTGCTCCGAACGCAGCCTAACCACAAGGCCGCAGCCTACAACGCAGCCCTCTGCCTGGAAAAGCTGAAGCGCTACGAAGAGGCCAGTTCGGCGTTCCACAAAGCGGCTGAACTGGATCCGAAACTCGCCGAGTCGATACTGGGCGTGGGTGTCTCTGAGCTGCATTGTAATAGGCCAGAAACTGCGCTGGCGGCGTTTGAAGCATGCCTGAAAGCGCAGCCCGACAACAGCAAGGCCCTGTATGGTAAATCGGTGACGCTGCATCTGCTGGGGCGAACAGATGAGGCCATGGAACTCTACGATCAGCTGCTGCCGAATAACTCTACCGACGCAGAACTGCTCACCAACATGATCCGCCTGGCTGTGGCGCGGGGCGAGCACGACAAGGCGCGCGAATATTCCGAGAAGTTGCTCCGCTTGCGTCCCAACGCTCAAGCCGGGCTGGCCGGGATGATCGCGGCGGCAATGGCGCGTGGCGACTATAAGTCCGCGGCCCAGTTAGGCGCTCAACTGGTGAAAACCGCTTCCAGTTCGTTTGAAGCCTGGTTCAACCTGGGCGTGGCGTACCAGAAGACGAATCGCTTGGAACAGGCCGGCCAAGCCTACGCCGAAGCGTTGAAGCTCAAACCGGACAGCGCCCTGGCATACGCCAACCTGGCCTCCGCTTTGCAAGAGCGCGGCGATCAGCCCGAAGCGCGCAAAGCTTATGAACGAGCGCTCCAACTGGCGCCGGAGAATCCCGCCGCCTTATGGAACCTCGCCATGGTACAAGACCGTCTTGGCAATCCTTCCGAGAGCGAAAAATGCATCGCAAAACTGGTGGAGGTAGCCCCCGAGCGCGAGGAAGCGTGGTTTCGCGTCGGCTATCTGCGCTTGCTGAAGGGGGACTCGGCGGGGAGTGTCGAGCCGTTCCGCGTGTGCGTGAGCAAGCGCCCCGAATGGCTGGACGCACTGATGAATCTGGGCGTTGCGCAGCGGCGTTTGGGCGACCTGGAAGGAGCCAAAGCTTCGTTCACGCAGGCCGTAGCGTCCCATCCACAATCCACCGACGCGCTACGCGCGCTGGCCGCTGTCGCCGTCGATCAAGGCGATTACGTGCTGGCCCTCGATACCGAGGCGAAGCTGGAACAGCTGGGCCAACGCATTCCCGAGCTGAACTACAATATCGGCGTCCTGCTGCAACAGTCCAACTTGCAGGAAGACGCCGCTCGATCCTACCGCCGGGCCACCGAAGCGAAACCGGATTTCGCCGAAGCCCTGCTCAACCTGGGCCATGCGCTGGAAGCTCTCGGGCACGAAGAGGAAGCTCGCGCCTCGTGGCAACAGGCGGTGGAGGTTAAGCCAGAGCTGGCGGAAAAGTATTTCTAAGAACAGGAATACGAGGAAGACAAGGAATACCAGGAATGCAGGGCGGGTCGGCATATTCCTTGTATTCCTGATCTCCCTAGTATTCCTGACTTCCGGACGCGGTTCGCCGCGTCCGCTTACTTCCTCTCCAACCACTTGACGCTCACCGGCGTCTCCCGCTCGCACTGCATTGTGTCCGTCACTCCGGATACCAGCAGCGCGCAGGCGTTTGACTGGGCGCTCCGCAAAGCATGATCCTGCGTGTCGGCCGATGCCGTCCGGCACTGATTCCCCCCATGAAACGCAATGCACACCTCAACGCGGTACTGCGCGATGTGCATGCTCGAGTAAACCAGGAAGGCCAGAACTACAAACACAAAGACAATCCCGATCATGACCGTTTTGTTCATCGGCTAACTTTCCGCGAAGAAGCTGCCCATGCGGCGGAACTTGTCATAACGTTCGTCGATCAATTCCCGGCGTGAAAGCGTCGCCAATTCCGCCAGTGCCTTAAGGATGGTCTGCTTCACGAACTCGGCGGCTTTGTCCGGGTCGGTGTGGGCGCCTTCGGCCGGCTCCTTCACAACGCCGTCGATCAAACGCAGGCCCTCCAGGTCCAGAGCGGTCAGCCGCAGCGCTTTGGCGGCCTCCGCGGCGCGCCCCGAATCGCGATAGATAATGGCGGCGCAGCTTTCGGGCGAAATCACGCTGTAGTAAGCGTTTTCCAGCATGTAGACGCGATTGGCAATGCCCAGGCCCAGCGCGCCTCCGCTGCCGCCCTCCCCGATGACAATGGTGATTACGGGAACGCCCAGCCGCGACATCTCGCGCAAGTTGTGCGCGATCGCTTCGGCCTGGCCGCGCTCCTCGGCGTCGATGCCCGGATAAGCACCCATGGTGTCCAGGAAGGTCACAATCGGCCGCTGGAATTTGTCGGCCATCCGCATCAGGCGCATGGCCTTGCGATAACCTTCGGGCTTCGGCATCCCAAAGTTGCGATGCAGCTTCTGCTTGGTATCGCGGCCTTTCTCTTGCGCAATCACCATCACCGGCTGCGCGTCCAGGAGCGCGAACCCGCCAACGACGGCCGCGTCATCGCCATAGAAGCGATCGCCATGCAACTCGGAGAATCCGGTAAAAACCCGGCTGATATAGTCCAGCGCGTGCGGCCGCTTGGGATGGCGCGCGAGTTGCACACGCTCCCAGGTTGGATTTGTGAGCAGGCTGGCTGCGGCTGATTCTTCCGGTTCGGGCGGGGGATGAGTAGGTTTCTCTGCCATGGAGGACGATGAGCCCGAAACGCTTTAGTTAGCCAGAATCTCTACCGACTCCGGCCCGCAGATGCGTTCCACTTCCGCCCAAAACTCCTTGTCCGGGCGGACCTTAGGCGCAACATCCAGGATAACGGAAAAGTCGCGCGGTTTCTCCAAGCGCAGCCGAACCTCGGTCTCGCCGCGCTTGCGCGCGAAAAGCTGGTTCAGCGCTTCGGCCTTGTCCACGCCGGTCCCGGAAGCCCCATTCATACCCACGCCCACGCGAATCGAAATCAGAGTCGGCAGGTTCACCCGCGCCACTTTGAGCGGCACAATGTCCTGGATGGAGATCTTGGGCGGACCGTTCTCCTCCGGCAGCACCAAGCCGGTCACTAACGACGCTTGATCCTCTTCCAAATCCTTCAGCAGACGATCATACTGCGTAGAGAACGCCATCGCTTCCACCCCGCCCTTGCGATCCTCCACGCGCATGGCGGCCCACAGCTTTCCGTCCCGGTTGCGCTTGCGCTGGATGCCGGTCAAAATGCCGCAAATCTTGACCTCGGCGCCGCGCTCCAGCCCTTCCACAGTCTCCGTATCGTGCGACGATAACTCAGCCACTTTATCCGAAAATTCATCCAGCGGATGGCCGGTAACGAAGATACCAAGCACTTCCTTCTCGCCCGAGAGCTTCTGCTGCATGGTCCAATCGGGCAGCGCAGGCAATGGATGCTCGACGTGCTCCGGCTCGCCGATCGCCATGCCAAAAAGCCCCGCTTGGCCGCTCTCGCGGTCTTTCCAGGCCCGCTGGCCGTTCTCCATGGCGTTCTCCATCACCGCCGTCAACTGCGCGCGGTTGCCGCCCAGGCTGGCGAGCGCCCCTGCCTTGATGAAGTTTTCGAGAATCCGCCGGTTCACGCTGGTCAAATCGACGCGCTCGCAAAGATCGTACAGCGATTTGAACGGGCCGCTCGCGCGCGCTTCAATGATGGCATCCGCCGCACCGGCGCCCACGTTGCGGATGGCGCACAAGCCCATGCGAATGCCTTGGCCGTCGGGCGAAAAATCGCGGCCGCTCGAATTTACGTCCGGCGGCAGCACCGGAATGCCCATTTCGCGGCATTCATTGATGTACTTCACCACCTTGTCGGTCGAGCCCATTTCCGACGTCAGCAGCGAGGACATGAATTCGACCGGGTAATGGGTTTTGAGGTACGCAACCACGTAGGCCAGATACGCGTAAGCTGCAGAGTGCGACTTATTGAAGCCATAGCCGGCGAATTTGGCCATCTGGTCGAAGATTTTTTCGACTTTCTTTTGCGGGAAACCTTTGGCCTTGGCGCCGGAAACGAAACGCTCGCGCTGCTTGTCCATTTCCTCCTGTTTCTTCTTGCCCATGGCGCGCCTGAGGAGGTCGGCTTCGCCTAGTGAGTAGCCTGCGAGGCGGCTGGAGAGCTGCATCACCTGTTCCTGGTAGACGATGACGCCGAAGGATTCTTCGAGAATATCCTTCGTCTCCGCGATTTCGTAGGCGACTTCCTTGCGGCCGTGTTTGCGATCGATGAAGTCGTCGATCATGTCCATCGGCCCGGGACGATAGAGGGCGTTCAGCGCGATCAGGTCGTCGAGCCGATCGGGCTGGTAACGGCGAAGAATGTCGCGCATGCCGGAGGATTCGAACTGGAAAATGCCGCTGGTTAAGCCTTTGACGAAAACGGCCTGGTAAGTTTTTGCGTCGTTGAGCGGCAGCTTCTCGGTGTCGAGCTTCACGCCGTGATACTGCTCGATCAGGGCCACCGCCTCCTGAATAATATCGAGCGTGGTGAGCCCAAGAAAGTCCATTTTGAGCAGCGCCAGCTTCTCCAGGCCAACCATGTCGTACTGGGTGACAATTTCGTCTTTGCTGGTTTTGCAGAGCGGAACCAGTTCCCGCAGCGGAACGGGCGAAATCACGACCCCCGCCGCGTGCATCCCGGAGTTGCGCGCCATCCCCTCCACTTTGCAGGCCACCTCTAGCACTTCCTTCAGTCGCGGATCCTTGCGGGCCGCTTCCTCAATGGCCGGCTCCTGCTGCATGGCTTCTTTCAGTTTGATGTTGAGCGTAGTGGGAATGAGCTTGGTGATGCGATCCACGTCCGCGAAACCGATGTCGAGTACCCGGCCCACGTCCTTGATGGCCGTGCGCGCACCCAGCGTGCCGAACGTGATGATCTGCGCCACCTGTTCGCGCCCATATTTCTCGGTGACGTATTGAATCACCTCTCCGCGCCGCCGGGTATGGAAGTCGATGTCGATATCCGGCATGCTGATGCGCTCCGGATTCAGGAAGCGCTCGAACAGCAGGCCGTACTCCAGCGGATCGATATCGGTGATCTCCATCGCGTAGCTGACCAGGCTGCCAGTGGCCGAGCCGCGGCCCGGCCCCACCGGAATGCCGCGCGATTTCGCGAACCGGATGAAATCCCAAACGATCAGGAAGTAGCCGGAGAACTTCATCTGCTGGATCATGCGGATCTCGCGATCCAGGCGCTCGGCATACTCGGCCAGATCGTGCTTCAGCGCGCCTTCTTTGCGCAGCGCCTCCAAGCGCGGACGCCGCTTTTCGAAGCCCTGCCGCGCCGCGTATTCGAAATAGCTGTCGGTGGAGTGCTCGGCGGGAACATCGAACTTGGGGAACGGTTCCTTCACTTTTTCCAGGCTCACCTGGCAGCGCTGCGCGATGTCCCAGGTGCGATCCAGGGCCTCTTCCATCTCGCCGAACATCGCGAGCATCTCGTCGCGCGTCTTGAGATAAAACTCCGGCTGCGTAAACCGCATGCGCTGCGGATCGCTCATGGTTTTGCCGGTCTGGATGCATAGCAGGATTTCGTGCGCGCGTGCGTCGCCCTTGCGCATGTAGTGAGAGTCGTTTGTAGCGACCAGTGGAATACGCGTCTCTTGCGACAGCCGCAGCAGCTCCGGAATCACAATCTTGTCTTGATCCAGGCCGTGATCCTGAATCTCGAGAAAGAAGTTGTCTTTACCAAACATGTCGGCATAGCCATATGCCAGCCGCTTGGCCTCCTCGTACCGATTGGCCATGATGGTTTCGTTGATATCGCCGCGCAGGCAGGCCGACATCGCGATCAGACCCTTGGAGTGCTGGGCGAGAAGATCCTTGTCGATCCGGGGCTTATAGTAGAAGCCCTCGAGAAACGCGGTGGACACCAGCTTCAGCAGATTGCGGTAGCCGTCCTGGTTCTCGCACAGCAGCACCAAATGGTTGTAGCGATCGGTGTCGCTGCGGCTAGCCAAGCCCTGCTGTGAAACGTACACCTCGCAGCCGATCACCGGATGCACGCCCTTCTCTTTGGCTTTGTTGTAAAACTCCACCGCGCCAAAGAGATTCCCGTGGTCCGTCATCGCGACGGAGGGCATCTTCTGCTCCACCACCAGATCCATCAATTGCCCGATTTCGCAAGCTCCGTCGAGCAGCGAGTAGTCGGTATGGCAATGCAAATGAACGAAAGGCCGTGCGGAACTCATCTAATTCCTTGCAGGGGGAGGGTTAACTCCATTGTACCGCGATCTCTCGTGAATCCTCTCTCGTGGCCCGCAATTTTATCTCGATGCGATGGTCCGGCAACAGCTCAGGAAAACGCTCTCCCCATTCGATGAGCACCACAGCGCGCCGGTCGAAGATTTCATCCAGACCGAGCGTTGCTACTTGCGCCGCCGTGTCCAGGCGATAGAGATCGATGTGATACACCACGCGCGCCGTTTCTGAGCCGCGCGCGTGAGCAAGCGGAATGTATTCATGGATCAGCGTAAACGTCGGACTGGAGACGTCCTCGGGCTGTGCCGCGCCCAACCCTTTCACGATGCCTTTCGCCAGCGTCGTCTTTCCCGCGCCCAGTTGCCCTATCAACAATACAACCGCCGTCGCCGGCAGTTCCGCCGCCAGCTTTTCACCCAACGCGATGGTCTCTTCTTCAGTTTCGGTGTGAAAGATCTGCGATTTCACGCATCGCCTCAGGCAGGAACTCGAACAGGTCGGTGGCCATGAAAGACTTTTCCCCAAGCACTTCAGCGCCTAACTCACCGGCTCGCCCATGCAGGTACACCGCAGCGCGCAAGGCATCTTCCAATTGCTTAGGAAACTGGGCAACGAGTCCGGCGATCATTCCGGTAAGCACATCGCCCGTACCTCCGGTCGCCATGGCCGGCGATCCAGTAGGATTGATCCACACTCGTCCATCCGGAAACGCGATCACGCTGCGGTTCCCCTTCAACACCAGGTGGACGCCGTGCTCCGTCGCGTAGGCGCGCGCGTGGCCGATGCGATCCTGCTGAATCTCCGCGATGGTCTTCCCGGTCAGCCGCGACATCTCGCCCGGATGAGGTGTGAAAATGCGAGGCCCTTCAAAGCGCGACCGTTGCCCGGCGAGTGCATTCAGCGCATCGGCATCCACCACCATCGGCGTCTTCGACTGTTGCACGAAGCTCCGGATGAATTGCACCGTTTCGGGATGTTGCCCCATGCCCGGACCGATCGCGATCACAGTTTTTTTGTCCGTAATCGCAGCCAGCGCAGGATCGTCCGGTGCGCGCATCGCGATGGATCCGGCATCGGTCTCGGCTAGCGGCTCGGTCATGATCTCGGGAGCGTAGGAGGCGATCGCCGAAATGGCCGAAGCCGCCGAAGCCACCGTGGACAGCCCCGCGCCCGCGCGCAGCGCCGCGATTCCCGCCATGGCCGCCGCCCCCGTTTTTCCCCGCCCTCCCGCGATCACCAGCACGTGGCCATACAGCCCTTTGTTCGAATCAGAGACACGGGGCCGGAACAACGGCGCGAAATCCGCTGGTTCCGATGCGGAAAGCCAGATGGCGTCGTCCTTTTTATACAACTCCGGCGGAGTCCCAATCTCCGCCACATGAACTTTACCCGCCAGTTCACAAGCCGGCGATAGAACCAGGGAGGGCTTCAGAGCAGTGAAGGTAACGGTGTGTTTTGCTCGAACCTTCTCTCCCGAGGGCACATCCACAGCCACGACGTCGGCCAACGGGAAGGAACCATTGATCGCGTCGATCAATTCACCGGCTCTCCCTCTGGCCTGCCCTTCGAAGCCTGTCCCGAGCACGGCATCAATCACCAACGTGGCGATTCGCATCTCCTGCGTGATCTCAAAAGACATCGGACAGCTCACCGCCTCCAGCATCTTGTAATTGGCTAGCGCATCGCCGCGCAGTTCGTCCGGATTCGCTCCGAGTACCACGCGCAGATAATCAGGTTTGATCCGCGTGAAGAGCTGGCGCGCTACCACCAGGCCATCCCCGCCGTTATTGCCTTTGCCGCAAATCACGACGATGCGTTGTTTGGAGAGCGGCGCGTACTCGCGTTCCAGAAACTCCACCACCCGATGGCCGGCATTTTCCATCAGGATGATGGTCGGGATTCCCAACTCGGCGGTGCGCCGGTCCACATCGCGCATTTGGGCAGCGGTCAAAACCTTCACGCCCGCACCTCGCCCAACATCTGTTCCAGTTTTTGCAAGTTCGCGTGCTCTCCCATCACGATCAGGAAGTCGCCTGCCTCAATCTCCGCCTCCGCCGCCGGATTAAAGTGCATGCTTCCATCCGACTTCCGGATCGCCAGCACGATGACCCCCAGCTCGCTGCGGATTCTGCTCTGGGACAACGATTTTGACGCAAATTCGCTCGCCGCCGGCACGCTGAGCTGCTCGATTCCGACATCCAATCCCATCCCCTTGGTGGTGAAATCGATGAATTGAAATACGTGTGGTTTCAGCATTACCTGCGCCATGCGATTGCCAGTCATATCGTAAGGCGCGAACACATGGTCGGCGCCCGCCAGCCGCATTTTCTTTTCACTTTGCTCGGAGGCGACGCGCGCCGATACCTGCAGCGAGGGCTTCAAAGCTTTGGCCGAGAGAATCACGAACAGATTGTCGGCGTCGCTCTGCAGCGTCGCAATCAAGCCCTTGGCGCGCAGGATGCCCGCGTGTTTCAGCGTTTCATCGTCGGTTGCGTCGGCCAGCACGGCCAGCATGCCGTCCCGGATCGCCCACTCCACGCGCTCCTCGCTCTTGTCCACGATGAGAAATGGAACACTAGCGCGTTGCAATTCGTGAGCCGCGCCACGGCCCACGCGTCCGAAGCCGCAGACGATGATATGGTCCTGCAACTTTTCTATCATTTTCCTGGTCCGCCGTTTCCCAAAAAATTGCGTGAGTTCCAGCTCGATGATGACCTGCGTCATGCCACCCACTGCCAGCAGCAGCATGGTTACGCCGAAGAATATCAGAAACGAATTAAAAACTCGCCCCCAGAAACTCAGCGGATGGAGTTCCTGATAACCCACCGTGGTGACGGTGATCAGCGTCATGTAGAACGCGTCGAAGGGAGAGTAATGCTCGATCCACATGAACCCCAGGGTTCCGCCGGTCACAATCAGCAGAACTCCGCTGCCCAGGACAATGATCCAGCTCCGAAGGCGGCGCATTCCTCACCGCTTCCGGACCAGCAGCACCGTCATGTCGTCGGACAGTTCCGGCACGCCCGTCCATTGCCGCACGCATTCCATCACGCTTTCGATGATCTGCGCTTCGTCCCGGTCCGCGTTCTTAGCCACTAATTCAATCAGCCGCTCCTCGCCGAACATTTCTCCATATTCGTTCTCGGGCTCCGTAACGCCGTCGGTGTAGCACACCAGCAAGTCACCGCTGCACAGCGCGATTTTGCTCTCGTCATAGGTGGCAAATGGAAACGCCCCCACCATCAATCCGTTCACGTCCAGCATAGTGGGAGCTCCCTCGCGGATCAGGACCGGCTTCAAATGCCCGGCGTTCGTATAAGTCAACAAGCCGGTTTGCTGATCGTAAATGGCGAAGAAGAAGGTCGCGTACTTTTCCGCTGAGGTGGTCGCATACAGTTGCTGATTCAGCTCTGAAACCATCCGCGCAGTGGAGAATCGCAGGCCATTCATGGAGGCAGCCATCTCTACCGAAGCCCGCAGCTCCATGCGCATGGCTGCCTGAATGGTCGCCATCAGGAGCGCCGCCGAAATTCCCTTCCCGGCCACGTCGCCGATCGCGACGGCCAGCTTTCCATCCACTAACTGGTAGTCGTAATAATCGCCCGACACCATGCGCGCCGGGTCGCACATTCCCAGCACTCGCAGACTCTCGAACACGGGCGGGGCTTTGGGGTACAACTGATCCTGCACTCCACGCGCGATTTCGATCTCGGCCTGCATGCGCTCTTTCTCTTTCGCCACTGCGAGCAAACGCTCCAGATTCTGCGTCATGGTGTTGAACGAGGTGCTCAACTCGGCAATCTGATCGCGCCCCGTTACCTCGATCAATTGCGAAAACTCGCCGCGCATGACACGCTGGGTTCCGGCATACAGCGCATGCACCGCGCCGGTGATGCTGCGCGACATGGAGACCCCGATCGCCAATCCTGTGATGGCAACCACCAGGAAGGACACGGCCACGATGTAAAAGAAAATAAGAACAGCGCCCCCCAGTTCGTCGCTGCTTTGGCTCAGAATGGTATTGAGAATCGAAGACAATCGGCTGTAACCTACCAGGAGCGCGGATTCCGTGGTCTCCGGATGCTCCCAATTTACTGCCCGCATTACCGACCCCCACCGCACCCCTACATCGAAGCGATTCACCGGCGGAGGAAGCGCCGAAGAAAGAGCGTCACCGCCGGCTGGCGTCAACCGAAAATCGCCTTCACCCCCCGAGCCAATTTTGGTGGACCCCGCGCGCACCTGGATTTTTCCATTGCCGATCGGCGCGGGAGGCGCGCTTACCGAAGCCGGCGATCCGCCCAAATCGCGTTGGAGAAAGAAGACGTCCCCCAATCCCGGCAGCATTCCGCTCAAGTACTGCCGCGATAAAGGCTCCATTACCAGCACTTGCCGGTCGCCGGCGACGATATCCGCCCAGGCGTAATAACGTCCCTCGCGTAATGCGAATCCGCTCGAATTGACGGGCAGCCTGGGCGGCCAACTCACATTCGCATCGAGCGGCCACTTCTTGGCGGCGCCGTTCTGCGCCGTCCACAAGATCAACCCTGGAAAACGCTTCCGATCCGTCTCGCTAATCCGCTGGATGGCCGCCGGAGAGACGCTCAGTTCTTCGTCCACTGATCGAAGCGAAACCAGCCGCCGGTCCAACTCCGATCGCACCAGGTAAACCGCCACTTGGCCGGCCAACAGATATCCGCCCAATCCAACCAAAGTCAGCACCAGCAGAATCGGCAACACGGCAATGAACAGGTAGGCGACAATCAGCCGGTTCCGCAAACGCCAGGTGAGCTTGCGCAGTCCGATCCGCAATAGGCGCAGCGCAATCCACGCACCCAGGACGAACGTCGCAAAAGCTACCAGTGTTTCCGGTACACTGTCCGGCCAAGCGGCCAGCAAGATCAGATAGAGCACGAGCCCGGACGCGAAGGCTTTCTCCACCTTCCCGGACCGGGCCCACAGTGATTTGATCGAAAGCTTCACACGCGCGATTTGGCGATCTCAGGAGTTTCGGCCGCCGCTTCCGGCAGGGGCTTCGCCGGCTCCAGGAAATAACGGGTCAGCTTCTGTTGCAGGATGCCCAGCGCCGTTTCGGGATCGTCGGCATATTGAAACAGGTTCAGATCTTCCCGGTCTATGGTCCCATGCTCCACCAGCGCTTCAAAGTTCAAAACCTCGCGCCAGAATTTCGTCCCATACAACACGATGACGATTTTGCTTTCCAGCTTGCGCGTCTGGGCCAGCGTCAAGACCTCAAACAGCTCGTCCATGGTTCCGAATCCACCGGGAAAGATCACCAGCGCCTTGGCCAGATACGCAAACCAGAACTTGCGCATGAAGAAATAGTGGAACTCGAAAGACAACTCGGGAGTGATAAAAGGATTCGGCCGCTGTTCGAACGGCAATCCGATATTCAGGCCGATAGTCTTGCCGCCAACATCCGCCGCACCCCGATTGGCTGCCTCCATAATGCCTGGACCGCCGCCCGAACAGATCACGAAACGATGCGACGTGGAGTCCAGTTTGCTGGACCACTCGGTCACTAAACGCGCCAGAGTTCGAGCGTCGCGATAATAGCGGCCTAGCGGGCCTTCTTCGCTAATCCTCGCCGACCCGAAGAAGACGATGGTGTCCTGGATCTTTTCGTCGCGAAAGTGCGACAGCGGCTCCAGATACTCGGAGAGAATACGCAACCCGCGCGCATCCGGGCTTTCGAGAAAAGTCTCGTTCAGATATGCCACCGGCCGGTGGATGTTGTTGGGCTGGTCTTCGATCATTGAGACTTGGTTGCAGCGTCTTCCAGGCGCTCCAAACGCTTCTCCAATTGTCTCACTGTCTTCAGCAAGTCAGGCAGTTTCGGAAATGCCGTGATGGCGCGCAGCCATTCGCGCGCTTCAAACGCGGGCGACCCGGACATCACGGCGCCTTCGGACACATCGCCGCCGATGCCGCTTTGTGCGTAGATCACGGCATTGTCATGTATCGTCAAATGCCCGGAAATTCCCACCTGTCCCGCCAGCAAGACGTTTTTCTCGAGAACCGATCCGCCCGCCAGGCCCGTCTGCGCGCAGATGATGTTGTCCTCACCCACCACGCAGGCGTGCCCCACCTGCACCAGGCTGTCGATCTTGGCCCCGCGCTTCACCCTGGTCTCGCCTACCGTCGCCCGATCCACCGACGTCAGCGATTGAATCTCCACGTCATCCTCAATCACCGTCACACCGGACTGCACAATCTTGAAGTGCGTGCCCTCGCGCGTCTTCGCGAAACCAAACCCGTCGCTGCCCACCACCACTCCGTTCTGCAGAATCACTCGATGGCCGATTCTGCAATTCTCGCGCACCACGGCGTGGGAATGCGCGTAAAAGTCGTCGCCGATTTCGGCGCCCTGGTAGATCACCACGTGCGGATGCAAAACCGCGTTCTTGCCGATGCTCACGTGCTCGCCCACCACCGCGAACGCTCCCACCGACGATCCTTCGCCGATCCGGGCCGTAGCTGCCACTGAGGCTTGCGGATGGATGCCCGGTTTCGGCCGCGGCGGCTGATAGAACAAGGCGAGCGCCCGCGCAAAATCGTGATAGGGATTCGCCGACATCAGGCTAGCCGGGTGCGACTGTGTCAGGGGCTGTTTCACTAAAATTGCCCCGGCTCGGGTGTCCTTTACTTTGGGCGCGTACTTGGGGTTGGCCAGAAACGTCACTTCGGTAGGCCCTGCCCGTTCGACGCCGGCCACACCGGTGATCTCAAGGTCAGGGTCGCCATGAAGTTCGCAACCCAGGCTGGCAGCCAGATCGCCCAAGCGAATCCGCTCAATTGTCATAAATTATGGTTTCATTGTATCCGCGCCAGCTGACGGCCCATGTCGAATCGCGACGCCGATGTTGGCTTGGTCGGGTTAAGCTTGAAGAAGGAGCCACTTCAGTGAACATCGAAATTCACGAACCGGAACTCGAACGCCGTGTGCGCGAGGGAATCCAGAGCGGCCGGTTCCATGACGTGGACGAACTCCTGAGCAAGGCGCTCGATGCCCTGTCTGAATCTTCCAGCGACAGCCTCAACTGGTCCCAATGCCCGGCCGTGGAAAGCGTACCCGGCAAAGTGAGTGGGGCGTGGGTTTTCCGCAATAGTCGGATGCCCGTCGCCGCGGTGTTTGAAAACCTTGAGGATGGTGTCACAATTGACGAGTTGGTGGAGCTATATGACGGGCTCACGCGAGAGCAAGTGAAGGCAGTCCTCGATTTTGCCGCCCGTAGCCTGGGAACGCCCCCGCCGTCCCATTGATGCACATTCTGTTTGACCAGGGTGCCCCGGTTCCGATAGCCGCCTATCTTCGCGAGCACACTGTGCGGACAACCTTGCAGGAAGGATGGGATACCCTCGCAAACGGCGAACTTTTGCGTGTTGACGAGGCTGCCAGATTTGATGTTTTGCTGACCACCGACAACGATCTCGCCTATCAGCAAAACCTCGAAGGACGAAAAATCGCCATAGTAGTCATCAGCCGCAATCGTTGGCGGCTGGTCCAGCGGATGATCCGAAAAATTGTTGCAGCGGTCAACGCGGCGGAACCGGGCAGCTATACGCTGATCGAAGTGCCGATCAAGTAAGCAGCGGAGTGGAATCCTCACCGAATGAGCGCCACGAGAGCGGGGTATCGCATCTATCGGGTTTGACGCCGATCTGTTTCGCCTTGCCAACGAGGGCCTGGAGCACCGATCTGAACATTGAGCGCCACAATGGTGGGGAGGATTAACGCCGCACTGCATACGGGTGCGCCCGGAGGGGCCCCGCCCGCTCCATTCCGGCCACAAGGAAACGCTGAAGGCGCTCAACTGAAAACTGCCGGAACTCGCCGCGCAGCATCTTAAGAAACGTCGGGCTGCCGGATACCGAAAAGATCGGCGGCCTCAACCTGCTTCAAGCCGCGCTCTTTCATGAGGGCGTCGATCCTGAAGACCAGCTTCGCCTTGACGAAATGCTCCTCGGCATTCGGCACACCAATATCCCTAAACACGTTCGGGCTCCCTTGTTCAAGTTTTTTGCCGCTCATTTCCCCTTCTGCTTGGCACTTCGGCGCAGCCGTTGTCAGCCCGAGGCCCCGGTTGAATGGATGGCTGTTCTCGGGTACGAACCTTAGCTGACAAACCTCGGCCGGAGCCGATCCGACTATAATGCGGGCCCTGCGGTATATACTGCGTCTGATTCTTGCGCTCGAAGCTCTGGGCTTCTTCAGCCTCGCATTTCTGACGCTGCGCCAGTCCAAAGTAATCGCCCCTCGTCTCCACCTGGGCCAGCACTCCATCCAGGAGGTGTTCTGCTTCCTTTGCTTACTGTCTCTGCTGGCCGCCATGGCCGCCTGGCGGTTGGAGCGAGGCGATGCCTTGGGCCGGTGGTCGCTGCTCGCCGCCTCCATCTTCAACCTGCTCTTGTTCCCGCTGGGGACCGTGGTAGCTGCGGCCGGTATCTTCTACTTTGTCCGCAACCCAAGCATCGGCTTAAAGCCCGAGCGCAAGCACCAGCCGATCCAGGGCGATGGCACCGGCAAATGGTCCGGCACCGTCTTCATGATGGCCCAGCTCGCCTGGGGTGTATTCATTCTCAGTTCTATCCGCCGCTGGACCGTTGCCAAAGGGATGCCCCAGATTCATTCTGAAGCTCTTTTCTGGATCACCCTGGCCTGTGCCGTCTATGGCACCATTCTGTTCCACGAGCTGGGCCACTTGGTTTTGGGCGATATTATCCGGTTTAAATTGATTGGTTTTGGACTTGGGCCGCTGAGTTGGGTGCATGCCGGGGGCCGCTGGCGCGTCAAGATGCGGTACGACAGGCTCTTGGGCGGCCACACCGCCATGGTGCCCACCACCGCTCGAAATATCTGCGCTCACGTGATCATCCTCACTCTCGGGGGACCACTGGCATCGGCGCTGCTCGGGATGATGGGAGCTATTTGTCTCCTATTGATCCCCGGACCCTCCTGGCCCGCTGGCTTAGGCCGCGCGGTGGCTCTCACCACAGGCTTTGCGTGGGGCGACTTCCTATTCAACCTGGTGCCCATGGCGAGCGAAACCCAATATTCCGATGGGGCGCTGCTGTGGCAAATGCTCCGCCGCGGCCCTTGGTGCGATTTTCATTGCGCGAATCACTACATGGGGCTGTCTCGCACCACCACCCTGCGCCCGCGCGACTGGCCGAAGGATATGGTGGCGCGCGCCGCGGAGTTTGCCACCCAGCTTCCCGAACTCTCCGGATCTTTCACCATGGCCTACCTCCATTTCCTGGATCGCCGCGATTGGGATCGCGCTCTTTCGTGGCTGGACAAGGCTCGCCAGGCAGCGCATCCGGGAAGCAAACTCGCTCTCGCCCTCACCGTGGATCGTGCCTACCTGGAAGCCTTCTATCGCCGGGACGGGCGCGAAGCCCAGCGGCTTTTCGAGCAGGCGCCGCCTCGTGCAGACTCCACCGACTACTGGCGAGCGCGCGCTACCGTCCAAGCCGCTCAGGGCGACTTAGCCGGGGCATCGGGCTCCTGGAGCAAAGCCTGGGAAATGGCTCAAAAGCGCCCAGCCACCGGGATCTACGACATGGATCGCGAACAACTCCGCATGGTCGGCGCGTGGCTCGAAGAACTTCGCACCCAGCCGATCTCTGCTTAAGCCTTCTTCCTGTGCTTAACCCTTCTTCCTGGTAGTCGGCTTCGGCTTCAGCTTCCTGGCGTATTCGTAGCTCATTTCCAGATACTTCCCTAGCTCCCGGGTGTTGCCCAACAGGCTGTCTGGAACCCGGGCGTACTCCTTCATCACGGCCCCGTAGGCTTCGAACAATGTGGTCTTGTACTTCTTTAGAAACTTCTCCCGCTCCCCATCCGGTAGCCGGATCGCCAAGGTTTGCGACTGGTGCAACAGCGTGAACATGTTGCCGTTGAGCGAGGTGTACGGATTGGCGTCGCCCTTTCGCTCGATTGCCGGAATGGTCGCGATCAATGCCTCATAGAGTTCCACCGCTGCATTG
>Ga0206991_10222_pt1 | contig 17449 bp, 13 predicted proteins | sample Alteio_BWMinCont_9_FD_153286 | JGI IMG/M metagenome (GOLD analysis project Ga0206991, IMG submission 153286) | Enriched cells from forest soil in Barre Woods Harvard Forest LTER site, Petersham, Massachusetts, United States -... | ecosystem: Environmental > Terrestrial > Soil > Temperate forest >...
GGCCGCCGCCGCAGAGTCATACTGGCCCAGCGCCAACCACGCCCGTCCCTTGCCGACATACGTCAGGTTGACGATCCGCGCGCTGTCGCTCAACAGCGGGAGCGCGGTGTTGAACTTGATGATCGCATCCCGATAGATCTGAGTGGTCGAATCCCCCGCGACATAAGTGTAGTCGCCGGTGAAGTCGAGCGTGCTCAATGGGACACCCGAACAGAAGAGATCGGCCAGGAGGAGCTCCACATAGCCTTGCAGCGCATACAGCTGCCCACGCAACGCGGATGGGGCGGTGTCATCGTACACCGCCAGCGCTCCGAGCGCCTCTGAGGCGTCGTTACGGACCCCCTGGAGTGCGGTGTACGATAAGTCGGCGTAAGAAATCTGTCCCTCTGGGAGAAGGCGGGCGTCGAGGCCGGTCTGATTGCCTATACTGGGCGAGGACGCGCCTGTCGGACTGCCCAATGCCCCACTCTGCAACTCGTCCGTCAAGAGCCCGGAGTTGATCACAAAATTGTAGAAGGTACCAAAGGATCCTCCGCCGGATGACTCAGAGCCCTGAAAGGCAGCCAGCGTGGATTGATAGAGGGCCACCGCGCCCGAGGCGGTGTGATACACGCTGGGATTTGGGATGCCCGCGGGGAGCGATTGCGTGCCGGCCAGTCCGGACAGATCGTGGCAGGCGAGGACCCCCGCCAAGGTCCCTGCCAGCAGCAGCAGGGGCAGCAGGGCAGTTGTGCCGCGGGATAGGGGTGACCCACGCAAAACTGTGGTGCCGCGATCACAGTGACGCTCACGGCAGGGGGCAGCGGACGAGGTGCAGGCCATGGTCATGTCAGTGTCCGATCGCGACGCGCAGACTCCAGACGCGCGGTTGAGGGAGGGCGTTGCCATCATCCCGTGTCAGGTTGCCTGATACATAGGCGTTCACGTTCGGATCCTTACCGCGATATGATGTCTTCAAGCCCAAATTACTCCCTTGGAGAGCGAAGGAGAGTGAAGGGACGCGGACGAGGCGCGAGACGCTGGGCGGCACCAGATAAGTCACCGAGAGCGACTGCCAGCGCAGTACGTACCTGACAAATACGGCGGTGCGACCCCTGGCATCTACCCGATCACCGTGGCCGATGGGATCGAAGCCCGCCTGATCCAGGCCGAAGCCGCTTTGCACGGGGTGGCCACCGGCCAGGGGAGCTGGCTCGACCAGCTCAATGCCTTGCGCGCGACCGCGATCACACCCGCTCTACCGGCCCTCACCGATCCCGGCACCCCGGATGCACGTGTGGACCTGCTATTCCAGGAGCGCGCCTCTTGGCTTTTCCTGACGGGCCATCGGCAGGGCGATCTACGCCGGCTCGTTCGGAATTATCATCGGCAACAAGACCAAGTGTATCCCACGGGACCCTATGCCGGCAGTACACTGGTTGATTACGGCGCGGACGTGACGGCCCCGGTCCCGATCGCGGAGTCCGTCAATCCTCTCTTCCACGGCTGCCTGAGCCGAGGGGCATAGCATGCGCCGTCCTATCCAGAGTGCACTACTGAGTCTGAGCCTCTTCAGCCTCGCCAGCAGTCTCGGCTGTGGAAATGATACGACGGGGCCGACCCCCCTCGATCCCGCACATCTGTACTTTCAGCTGACGCTGAACCACCACGCAATCACCATGGCACTTACCGTGCCGTACAACACCATCCAGCTCGTGGCGACGCCACGATCGGCGACCGGGGCACTATTGACCGACACCAGCACGACAACGTACACGGTTGATTTCTCTAATGACGTTTGTGGATGCCAGAGCGTAACCATCAGTCCAACTGGGCTCCTTACCGCCGATAGTGTAGATGTCAATGCAGTCGTCATCGCACGCCACACGATCGGCAACGTGACAAAGACGGATACGGCGTTCGTGAACGTCAACGATGTGAACCCGGTTCCGGTCTTCACGACACTCGCACTCCAGCCCCTACCAGGGGACAGTGCGTACATGTCTGTTTCTGACGTATTTAGTCAATTGGTCCCAGTTGCACTAGATCAAAATAAAAATCAAATCGACAATTTCAGAGTGTATATAAGAAATACGAACACATTAGTGTTCGGATATAACAATGTTCCGCGTCAAAACAGGAAAAGGGATATAATCAACTTAATTCCTAACAATCCCGGGAAAACACTGTTGGTTGCTGAAGCAACGGTCTATGGGATTTCCTTGACAGATACTCTGTTGTACACCGTAGGCTGGCCGATCACTGGATCCATTGCAATAAACTCAGTGACACCAGCTGGCCGTCTGACTCCCATCGGAGTCTTCAGTCCCCATGATGACACCGTTGCAGCCAGCGCAACTGTCTTCTGGCTCAACCAAATGCAGGGCCAGTCCGTCGACGTCGTTTTCGACAATCCTGCAACAGTTCAAGCAGCGGATAGCGCATTAGCGAGTCAGTTTTACGTGATACCAAGTCAAGGTGGTGGGAACATCCCCGCGTTTGCCGCGATGGATTCCACGCAGGGACAGGACACCCTCGGGGTGCGCGCCCGCCGCTTCCCCACCGCAGGGACGTACATCTATCACAGCGTGTTATACGGCACTACCGGTGTCCTCCACGTGGTCCCGGAGTTTCAGGTTCCATGATTGATCCTCTGAGTCATTCTCACTCGACGTCGAAAGGGCAACCGTGCATCCTATGGCGGCGAGTCCTCTGCGCCGCTGTCTGCGCCGGGGGCCTGGGGTGCTTGACCCTACCGGACGGTCTCCTGGCGCAAACAGCGCCACTGGCCACGATCACGACCGATACTGGCGATTTTGCCCCTGGGCATCGGGACTTTGCCCGCTACACCACCCCTGACTGGTGTCGCGCGGCCGCGCTCACAACCAGCGCCGTGTTGCGGCGCACGCTGGACGTCCAGGCCAGTCTGGATACGCTTCGGCCCGCGAAGGATACAATTGGGGCGCGCGGCGTCGCCGCGGTGGCCCGGGCGTGCGGGGCGCGATTCACGGTAGCTAGCACGGCGGTGCGGAGCCAGGAGCTGTCGGCGTTGCTCGATCTTGCCCTGTATGCGCAGAATGACACACTGGCGCAGGCCGTGCTGGCGCGAGTGGTAGCCTTGGCGCCACAGCCTGCCGTGGTCTACGCAAACTATCTCGAGGCGATTCGCGCGAGTCTCGATGAGGCACTCCCCCCCAATGTCGCGGTGGCGTCGGAGTTCGTCGCTCGATTAGATGCCCTCGGTCCAGCGGCGTTGGTGGCCCGACTCCAGGCGCACGGTCACCTGCTCGCGTTTTGGCAGCGCAATGTGGATGCGGAGCGGAGCCGACAGGAGGCCGAACGGATCCTTGCGCTCGGGCGCGATCTGCCGACGACAGCGCAGCGGGAGTCACTCCGCAGCGGACCATTGCAGCAGGCGTACGCGGCGCTCATGGCGCAGGTCTTTTTTGACACACCGGACTCGATGCCGGGCATCGCACACCAGTACCAGCAGGCGATGAGCCGCGCACAACTCGCGCCGGTCTCGCTCCAACAGGCGACCCATTGGCTGTCTCCCATCCATACGGTCTGGGAGCCGCACCAGCGCAAGCCGGCAGCCCCCATCCACGCGGACTACTGGTTTCCGGCCGCGGCTGCTGACACGGGACGGCCGGTGCGGGGCACGGTCAATCTGTTGGTCGAAGCCCCGATCGAAGCGAAGATGGTTGCCCGAGTGCGGCGCTGGCTAGCCCAGTACAGCGCCCAAGGGCTCGTGGTGACGGTCGTTGCAACCACCCAAGGCGCTGCGTGGCTCTCGGCGAAGGTCCTCGATCACCGCGCGAGTCCATGGACACCGGCCGAGGAGGCGCAGCAGATGCGCTGGTACGTCCAGGACTATCTGCACTTGCCCGTGACCGTGGCGGTGCAGGTGACGCACGTCCAGTGGCGGCCCCAGCCAGATGGGCGAAAGATCCAGACGGATACAGCGTTATTCTATAAAAAGTGTAGCAATGGACGGTGGGACTCAGACTGTATGATGCTGGTGGGGCGGGATGGCACCGTCGTGACCGCACATGGCGAGGTGCAAGGTCTCGAAGGCGATCGGATCAGCGAGATGGCTATGCTCCTCAAATGGGCGATGGCACAGCCCGCCACCGCCCCGTCTCCCCAGCAGGCTGGCCCCACGGCGGCGCTCCCCGCTGATACACTAAGGGACGATGTCAGTTACCACTTTATGACACAAAAAAACAGACCATGACTGTACCCTGGGCTCGCCGCAATAAGGTCCACTTAAGCTTATCGGCTGCTGTTCGCGGATGGGCCCACGCCGTAGAGATCCTACGCCGAGCCGAGGTATTGGAGCTTATATGAACAGTATTTGGACTCGCCGGGCCTGGCTCACGCGCCACGTCCAGACGGCCGTCGCGCTCGTGGCTATCCCACGGAAGCCCGTGGGCTCACACGTAGGTCGATCCTGGGTCGACCCTGGAATCGGCCTCAGCGGGCACGCCCGCGACGTCGTCCCGACGGCGGTTCGGCTCGCCGCCCAGGCCGAGCGCCTCGACCCAGGGCCTCTTCAGGCCTTGGCGCTCCAAGCAGTGGAGGCGGCGCGTGCGGCCGGCGCACAGTATGCCGATGCGCGCCTCACGCGCGTGGTGTATCAAGACTACAACATGGGTGGGAATGGCAGATTCGAGTGGGATACGGACGAAGTGGGAGTGGGGGTGCGGGTCCTGGTACACGGATATTGGGGGTTTGCGGCGAGTCCGTTCTGGGAGCCGGATGAGGTCGTGCGCTTAGCGCGCGATGCGGTCGCACAGGCGACGGAGAATGCCAAAGGGACGCCGCGAGCGGTGGACCTTGGACACTCCTCCATGGTGATCGGTACTTGGGCGACGCCAATTCGGATCGATCCATTCGCAATACCCATCGAGGAAAAACTGGATACGATCATCTATTGGAAAGCTTGTGCCGCGCAGGCTGGCCTGTTTTACCAAATGGATGGTGCTACCAGCAGATTGGAGTTTGCGCGCCAGGAACGGGTGGTGGCGACGAGCGAGGGGGCCTTGTTCACCCAGACCCTCTATGAAAGTGGAGGGAAGATTTCCGTGTACGATCCGAGATACACGAGTGACAGAGTCGTGGCGAGTCTCGGCTTCGGTGGCAACGGCCCGACCGTCAATGTGCATGGACTCGACCTAGCGGGGAAGGGGTGGGAGCTGTTCTTGGACGCCCAGATTCCCGAGCAGTTCCCTCGGTTGAAGGCCGAGATCGCGCAGATGGCCAACGCGGGGGCGAAGCCCTCGACGATCGGGCGCTATACGCTGGTGTGTGATGGGGCGACAATGGCTTCGGTGGTCGAGTCAACGCTGGGGGTGGCGACCCAACTAGACCGGGCCTTGGGCTACGAAGCCGACGCCGGCGGGACCAGCTTCCTGGATGATCCGCTCGCGATGGTGGGGCATCTTGCGGTGGCCGCCCCGCTCGTCACTCTCAAGGCCAATCGGTCGGCGCCAGCGCAGTTGGCGACGGTCCAGTGGGACGACGAAGGGGTGGTGCCCGAGCCGTTCACGCTGGTTAAGGACGGCGTGTTGACCGATTTCCAGACAACCCGCGAGCAGGCGGCGTGGCTCGCCCCCTATTACCACCGCCAGGGGGAGCCCGTGCACTCCCACGGCTGTGCGGCAGCGCAAGATGCGCATTGGATCACGATGCAGCACATGCCCAACCTCTCTCTAGAGCCGAGTCCCTCGCCGATCCGGCTGGAGGACTTGGTGGCAGACGTCACGGACGGGCTCCTCATTGTGAGGGGCGAGACGGATCAGGTCGACTTCCAGGCCAAGAACGGGCTTCTCTATGGCGACATGCGGGAGATCAAAAATGGCCAGCTGGGTCGCCATGTGACGGGCGGGGCGGTCCTCTTCAATACAATGGACCTCTGGAAACATGTCACAGCGGTGGGGGGGCGACCGACGCAGGCCCTTCGCGGAACCTCGCAATACGCCATAGATGGCGGGGGCGATCCCAAAGGGCAGCCGCCCCAGCAGACCAGTCACAGCGTGCAGGCGGTGGCGGCGGCGATTTCCAACCAGCCTCTGATCGATCCCCGGAGGAAAGCATGACGCCCCTGCCACCGACCACGCGGCCGCGCTTCCTGTCTGAGGCCGACTGTCACGACATCGCTCAGCGGTTGGCGCGCGCTGCCCAAGGCGGTGGCTACACTACGGCCACGATTGTGAGCACCTGGCGCGGAAACGTCCGCTGGGCACGCAATCAGATTTCGACCGCGGGGGAGGACCGCAACGACCACGTCGTCGTCAACCGCAACCTCCGCGGGGCAGTGAGTCCCTTTCTAGAAATTAATCGGATCAGCGACGCTGCCTTGACCGCGGCCGCCCGCCGTGCGGAGCGACTCGCGCGCCTCCAGCCGGAAGAATCGGGTTTCGATTTTGTTCTGCACGTGCAGCCGGAACCCATCACCGCACCCCCGCTCTTCAGTGAGGCGACCTACCAGCTCGATGCAGGACGCCGCGCGGAGGCGGCACGCGCGCTGGTGCAATCGGCGACGGATGCGGGGATGCTCTCGGCCGGTTATATCGAGGTGTCGGCGCACAGCATGGCGTACATCACGTCGTGGGGGTACGCGCGGTACTTCCAGTACACTTGGGCACAGTACAGCGTGACGGTGCGCGATCCCACAGGGGTCGGCTCGGGGTGGGCGGGGGTGGACTGGCCAGACTGGAGCCGGATCGACGGGCCGAAGCTCTCGGCGATTGCGGTGGACAAATGCATCACCTCGCGCAACCCGGTGGCTATTGAGCCAGGACGATATACCACGATCCTCGAGGCCCAGGCCGTGTGTGATCTGGTGGAGCAACTCACGGGCTCTGGCTTAATGGATCGTTGGAATGGCCAAAATGGAGCGAATGAAGATGCCTCACGGTATCCATTCAACCGTACTCCTGGCGCTATGTCTCCATCCACAGGCGTCTCCCAGCTGGGAGAGACCGTCATGGACAAGCGCATCACGATCAGCGCCGATCCGATGGATCCGGACTTGGGGTTCCCGCCATTCGAACCATTGTCAAGCGTCACGCGAGTGTATCACCCGGCCATCTGGATCAAAGACGGCGTATTGGTAAACCTGGCGTATTCGCATGACTATGCCTTACGAGAGCTTGGCCGGTCCACAGGCCTGCCCAATAGTGGCGCGTTCCGGATGAGCGGAGGTGCGACAACGGTCGAGGAGATGATCGCGACGACCAGACGCGGGCTCCTCGTGACACGGTTTGCCAACGTGGATTTAACGGACCAAAAAAGTCTGTTATGCCGCGGCTACACACGGGACGGACTGTGGCTGATCGAGAATGGAAAGATCTCCAAACCGGTCAAAAACATGGCCTTTACTGAATCTGTCTTGTTCGCGCTGAACAACGTGGAGCAACTGGGACCCCCGCAGCGCGTGTTCCATCCCCCAGGAGCAGGGGCGTATGCGTGGATGTCGATTCCACAGCCAGTGATCGTGCCCCCGCTCAAAGTCCGGGACTTCTCCTTCACGGCGCTCTGTGATGCTATATAGCCGAGCACGGAACCGGAGTATGGATGTACACACCCATCGGAACAGCAGCGGACAGGTTGAGATGATACAGGAGGAACTTCTACATGCGTGACCCGTCATGGAATCGTCGAGAGTTTGTACACGTCAGTACCGGCGTTGCCTTCGCCATCGTGGCCCCCAAGGGGTGGCATCGCTGCGGGCGGCCTCAGCATCACGCGCACGATTTCGTGAGCCCGATGATGCTCCGGGACCCCGGGGTCAAAGCCCTCGCGCTCAGCGCCATCGATGCGGCTCATCGCGCCGGCGCTCGCTATGCCGACGTCCGACTGACGTACACCACCAGCACCAGTGGCCCCACCGTCACGCTCGGCCTGAGTATGCGCGCGTTGGTGGAGGGCTACTGGGGATGGGCCACTCGGCCGGACTTGACCAAGGACGCCGGTCCGTGGGTGGGACGGGAGGCCGTGCGCTTGGCCAAGCAGAACGCCGTCAGCGGCCAGCCGCGCCGCGTCGACCTGGGGACGATCCCCGTGGTCCAGGACGGCGTATGGACTACCCCCATTCAGATCGATCCGTTTGCGATCGCGGAGGAAGAGCAGCTGGATTGGTTGGCGGGCTTGCGTGGGTATATCGAGGATCTTGGGGCGTCCCGCGGTGATCGGCACACGTCGGCCACCGCCGCTGCAGGGTTTACCAAGCAAGAGCGTGTCTTTGCGTCCACAGAGGGGAGCTACCTCAACCAGACTGTCTACATCACGAAGCAAGATATCTCGTTCAGTTATCGGGATATACAAGGCAATATCAGACTGCCCGGGGAGGCGCAGGCGGGGTGGGAGTATGTCGTCCACCAGCCATGGGAAGAGCTGATCCGCCAGGAGATGGACCGGATCGACGAGGAGATCGCGCACTATGGCAAGCTCCCACACCGGCCGTTACCCATCGACCGCTACGACATCGTCTGTCCCGCGGGGCTGATGGCCCAACTCCTCAATGAGACGTTGGGGTATGCGACCGAGCTAGACCGAGCCCTCATGTATGAGGCCGAGGCCAGTGGGACCAGCTATCTGGGTCCCGATCCGCTCACCTACTTGGGCACACCCATCGCCTCGCCGTTCGTGACGGTGACGGCGGACCGCTCGACCCCCCAGGGATTGGCGACGATCCAATGGGACGACGATGGGGTGACGCCGGAGGACTTCACGCTGGTGAAGGACGGGGTGCTCGTCGATTACCAAACGACGCGGGAACAGGCGGCGTGGTTGGCGCCCTGGTACCTACGCCACGGCAAGCCGATCCGATCGCATGGGTGTGCAGCAGCCTCAGATGCGTTGAACCCTTCCATGCAGCATCAGCCCAACTTGACGCTCCAGCCGGGGAAGGAGGATCTCGGCCTCGAAGACTTGGTGGCGGGTCTAGAGCACGGGTTAGTCATCACGGACCATGCAAATGTGGGTATGGACTTCCAGCATCTCAATGGAGTGATCTTTAAAGACAGCTCAGGCTTCCATGCCTTCGAAGTGCGGCGGGGCAAGCGGGTGGCGCGTGTCGGCCTTGGGATGCAGATGATGTTCCGAGCTCCGGAGCTCTGGAAAGGGTTGATAGCCATCGGAGGGCCCAAAAGTGTAGAGCGAGGGTTCACGGGGGACAGCGTAAAGGGCGAGGAAGGCCTGTTTGGCGGAGAGAGCGGTGTCACGAATTATTCCATCGCAGCGGTGCCGGCAGCAATCAGGCAAGTGGCCGTCGTGAACCTCCCGAGGACCCGATGACATCCCACCGACCTGGCAGCCCGCGTGCTAATCTCCCTCTGGCTCACCAGCTATCCGAGCCAGACGCCGCGGCGCCTCGCTTCCTGTCGCACGATGCCTGTGTCGCGCTGGTCCAGCAGATCCTCGGCTACACCAGTCGGCGCGGCATCACCGACATCCATGTTGAGTCTGCTTGGCGAGGCGATGTCCGGTGGGCGCGGAATCGCCCGCACATGGCCGGTGACTGGCGAAATCAGACGATCCAAATAGGCCGCGGATTTAGGGGATGGTCAGTTGGGAGCGGCTTCACGACGAATCAGCTCGATATGGGGTCGCTCCGGACCTTGATGGCCTGGGCGGAGCGGCATTTACCGCTCCCTGGCCCTGGCGAGCGCCCTGACGATAGTGTCTATGCGCCGGTCCAACAGCCGTACGCCCGGACGCACATCTGGAGTGATCAGACCTATGCCCAAACGTCCGAGCAACGCAGCACCATCGCCAGCCAACTGATCACTGGGGCAGAGCGCGCCGGGATGCTCTCGGCCGGCTATCTGGATGTCAGCGCGCGGGGCCTCTTGCACCGCACGGCGTACGGCCAGTTTCTGTATGCCCCCCAAACGTTGGCGCAGTGCTCCATGACCGTGCGCGATCCCGAAGGGACGGGGTCGGGGTGGGCGGGGGTGTCGTCCTATGACTGGGGGCGCATCGACGCCGCGACATTGGCCGAGATCGCCTTGGACAAATGTCTCAAGAGTCGGAATCCGGTGGCGGTCGAGCCGGGGCGCTACACGCTCATCCTGGAGCCCCAAGCGCTCTTTGACTTCTTAGAAGTGGGCCTCGCGGATCCCAAGTTCATCGACCGATGGAACAACGAGAACAGTGATGCCTTTCCCTTCTATCTCCCCCCGGGCCAGAGCCCCGTCCCAGGCCAGCCGGGACAGACGGTCACGTACAAGCGCACAATGATCGGTGAAAAGGTGGTGGATGCGCGCATCAGTATGCGGTTCGATCCCACTGATCCCGATCTGGGTGTCATTCCCTTCACGGACGATGGGGAGGCGGTTGTGCCCTTTATCACGATCGACCACGGGGTGCTGACGACGCTCAATTACCACCGGGACTACGCGAACACCGAACTGCACCAACAGTGGGGGATCCCGGGGGTAGATTCGTTCCGGCTGGACGTCAGCGGTCCGACCGCCACGCTCGAAGAGATGATCGCTACCACCAGGCGTGGGCTCCTCGCCACGCGGATGCCGAGTGGCATCAGCGACTTCAAATCACTCTCGGTGACCGGGTATACGCGCGACGGCTTGTGGCTCATCGAGAATGGGAAGATCAGCAAGCCGGTCAAAAACATGCGCTACACGGAATCGAACTTGGGCGCGCTCAACCGAGTCGAGCAGGTGGGCGTGCCAGTCCCCGTCTTCAGCCCGGGGGATCCGGCCGTCTGCCCCCCTATCAAAGTGCGGGACTTCAATTTCACCTATCTCATGGACGCGGTGTAGTCGTGTCACGTCGAATGTTGAGCACTCCATCCTCGCCGCCCACAACGCACCGTATCCGACTCCCGCTTTGGAAGAGGGGAGGGGTCGTCGCCAGCCTCATGGTGGGCAGTCTGAGCAGTGGACTCGGCAGTCGTCTGTCAGTCGTCCCGCCGATCGCCGCCCAGACGCCATCACCCTTGTCTCCGACGGCGCCTCCGTCGTCCCCCCTAGGAGCGGTTCCTGTCGTGTCGGCGGCGTTCCCCGACCCTCCGCAGCCAGAGGACTGGACCCACTTGCCGTGGCCCGAGGCGTGCCAAGGCGCGGTCGCACGCCTGCTCAACGATCAGATGGTGTTCGCGGTCTCCCACGATACGGGCCGTGCCGGTCTAGATCAACCCTTACCACTCGCAGTCACTACCGTCACAGAGGACTGCTTACGCCACTTTGTGATCGCCACGCTTCCGGCGTTTGAAGTGCCTGTGGTCCGGCAGCTGGCGACCGCCAGTGGGACCGAGTCGGTGGTGCGGGCAGTCGTCGCCCGACAGCTCGCTACACTCGCGGGGGCGCCTGTACGTCGGCGCGCGGCGGTGTTGGAGACAGTGGTCGATGAACTGACCCGTGATCACCGTACACCAGCAAAGACACAACTCGCGCGCACGTTCATGATGCAGGGTGATGCGTTAGGGACTGAGGCCTTAGTAGAACGCCTTGCGATGCACAGCGCGATGGATGCCCCGCGCGGGGCATACGATCCTGACGCAATCTTAGCGTTTGGTCGGGAACGACTCACCCTCCTGCAGCAGGTCTCGCAGGTCCCACCTGGCACGCTCACGGTAGAAGAGAAGAAGGGGTTGCTGGAGGACTTGATATGGACTCAGAAAGGACAGGAAGAGATGGAGAAGTTGCAGACTTGGCTCACTTCAGGGTCACAGACAACATTCCAGCGGTGGGTGGCGGCGTACCGCGGCAATGCTGTCTCCCCCAATCCACTCATGGGTGCGCTCGCTCCGCAGGTGAGCGGGACCTACTGGTTCAATACGCCGCGGCCGGGCGGCGCCCCGACCGTGCCGGTCCCGGGCAAGGTCAATCTGATAGTCTTTGTAGATCAGCCGGAAACGCCTCTACCATCCAATGGGGAGCAAGCGATGCTACAGCACCTCCATCACGTGTTCCCCGAGCTCCAGATCACGTTAGTGACGAAGACGACGGGCTCGTTCTTCGGCCGAGTCTTGGTTGACCACCCCGACCAGGAAGCCACTTTGATCCATCAATTTTTCACAGACTCCCTGCACCTTCCTGGTCTACTGGTGGTGGACAGTGGCACCTATCAGCGTCTACCCACAGGACAGATTAACCAGCTCGAGTGGGCGAACAGACGAAACTACCATAGCTATGTCAGCGGCTTCCTCATTGACCCTCGGGGGCGAGTCGTGCGGGAGGGAGTGCTTGGTGACAGCGATCGCTGGCCCGAAGAAGACTATTTCATTCGTCATGTACAAGCGATGGCACCCGCGCTGACGCCCACACCGGCCACAGCGGCGGCGGGAACTCGGAAGCAATGACCCAACCCCGAACGTCGTTTGACACCACGCTAGAGCGTAGCCCCTGCGGTGCGGACGCATACGGCTTGCTGTCCGCCGCCGCCAGCGATCGTGCCGTCAGGTCCTCGGCTTAGTGTCCTCCGGCGTGACGGCATGCCGGCGATCGATCCCCGTCCCCTTACTGATTCGTGAGATATATGCTCTATCCTCTTCGTAACTCTATTCGGTGCATCGGTATCCTGACTGTCGGTGCGACGCTCGTCGCTGTCTCATCACTTGAGGCGCGGGACTATCAGTTTGTCACGACCAGTCTACCGCACTATCACGTCACGACCCATATTCTGGGCACGAGCCCCCTGGGCGAGTTTCTGTCGCTGGATCTGGTCCGGCGCCGCCTGTACGGTCTCGGTAATCTCGTGATCGATCTTGACCGGGATACCATTGTGGATTCACTGCCGTTTCCCGCGGCCGGCGGCTATGCGCTGGCGCCGGACGTTGGTCGCGGCCTCACGCGGAAAGGGATGCTCTTCGATCTGACGACGCGTGCCGCTGGCGAGACGATCGACCACCCGGCCGATGATGCCATCTATGAGCCAGTCACGCATCGCGCCTTCTTGCTGGACAACATAACCACCGTGATCGACATGACGACGGGGAAACAAGTCGCCCGGGTCGCGTTGGGAGATGTCTCCTGGGGGGCCGCCGATGGCCACGGGGCGCTGTTCATCGGTCTCGAGAAGCCCGCAGTCGTGATCCAGGTCAACGCGGCGTCGGTGCAGATCGAGCGGCGCTTTGCCGTGCCAGGCTGCACCAATGCGCAAGGGATGGCGATGGATCGGCGGACGCGTCGGCTCTTTGTGGGGTGCCGGGAAGGGCTCGGAGTAGTCAACGCCGACAATGGCCACCTCGTGACGGTGCTCCCGATGCCCGGTCAGGATGAGAACCATGACTTCGATCCGGCCAGGAAGCTCATTTTCTATCTGGCGGGCGGCAAGCTGACGATCGTGCACGAAGAGGGGCCGGACACGTACCGGATCGTGCAACAACTCGCCATCTCAGGGAGCGCCGTTGTGGTGGATCCGAAGACGCACAAGGTGTACGCGTTGGGCTTCGACACCGACAAGCACGTCACCCAGGTCACGGTTGCCGCGCCGGACAAATGAGGACGCCACGGTGCTCGTACGCGCCCGATCGTGTGCGGTCAGGTTCCCGGCCTGGAATGTCTGGGGGTGTGACCTCAGGCCGGCAAGTCGCTCAACACCCCACTTCACTCATTTCTCTTGGAGATATACCATGAACATACCACTGAGGTTTCCCCTGCAGACGGCGCTCACCCTCTGCGCCATCGCCACGCTGGCTGGAACCGCGGCGACCGCCCAGGCCCAGGCGACCAAACCACCGGTGCTGCGGCGCGGGATGACGGCCGCCGAAGTCAATCCTGAGCTGGGTCCGCAAGCCAAGGTCACCCCGGACTCCGCACGGGCGCTCGTGCACAAAGTAGTGAAGCACGGCAAGATTATGTCGGAAGAGATCGAACGAGAGAATGGGCACCTGTTGTATTCATATGATGTGCACGTCAAGGGGAAGTCGGGGATCGACGAAGTGAACATCGACGCGCTCGACGGCAAGATCCTGTCGGTGCAGCACGAAGGTCCGGCCGCCGAGGCGGCGGAGAAAGTGCAGGATGCGAAAGAGGCCGCCGCCAAGAAGGCCAGTGCAGGGACCCCGGCCGCTCCGTGACCGACTGACGTCACCATCGCCTACTCCAGCGTCTGTCCAGTCGCTCGTCCCGGACGCCGGTGTTGGCGTGCCGTGGACGGGCGTGGCGCGGACAGTGAGCGCCCGCTTTGTGTACCCCCATGGGCACCGCTGCCGTTAGGATCTCATTCTCTCCTTCTACAACTAGGCTGCACTAATGACTGACACACTCCTGCTCACCGGTGATTCCAACGTGGTCGATCGAACACGACCAGAGCAATATCGCCACAGCCTCGGCGTAATTGGCGGACGAACTGGTTGTTGCCGTGGTGGCTCGGCCCCGATTGTCCAACGAATCACACGTGGGCGATACCTCGGTGTTTTGATGGGAGTGTACGCCAGCCTCCATAACATCCCTATCCTTGCGCAAGGCACTCGAGGCATCAACTCCTTCCCCTTTGCCCCCGCCGATTCCCTCGCCGGGGCACCGGCGATTCCCGCGCAGCTGAAGGTCGAAGTCACCCCCCACGAGCTCCACTTCGACCCCACGACCAAGACGGCGATTCTCACCTTCCACAACGCGGGCAGTCGCCCCACGCAGGCGGACGTCCAGACCGTCTTCGGGTATCTGGACTGGCCGCACGGGCTCCCGGCCGATACCACGCTCTTCACCGAGCATTGGGAACGGATTTTCCCGCACGACACCGTCATCGCGACTCCAGGCCCCAAGGACCGCTTCGCCGGCCGGTGGCTTTCGGGCGTCCCCGCGCACGTCACTCTCAAGCCACACGAAACCAAACAGGTCACCGTACGGATCAATCCCCCCGCCGATGTGGCCGCGGGCGAATACACCGCGCGCATCCTCGTTATCGTGCGGCCAATCGACCTGCGCCACGGGAAGAATCTGGACGTGCAGAAGAAATACGCGCTCCCGACCAAAGGGCGCTCACCTATCCCGATGCTGCGCGATTCGACTCTCGTCACGTATCGCCAGGGCCCGTTGATGATGGGGCTACAGGTACTCCCCGGCGCCGTCGGGGAAATCGACGCGAAGCACTTACCGGTGCCGCCGACCATGGGCGCTGGCGAACATCGGCTCTGGTACCGGTTCGCGCTGCACTTGACGGGCAATATCCCCTTTGTCGGCGTCAGTCACACCATCATCCGCAACGTGGTAACGGGTGAGGAGGACGACTTGGGGTCGTGGGAGTTTCGGTTGTATCACGACGCGGTCATCCACATCTGGGCCCAGGCGGATTTCTTAGGTCAGGGAAAGTACGAACTCATCAAGACACTGTCGAGCTCGCAAGAGGACCTCCCCGTGGCGCAGCGGATCCCGGTCACGCCAGTGCGGGTCGTAATCCCGTTCGAGGTCAAGCCCGCGTGGGCGTATTAGCACCTTCACACAGGGGAAGGGAGCGCTTACGTTGGTGCCCACGATAGCCGCATCTTCTACATCCATCTTCCACCTTCCACAAAACAAAAAAAATATGTGGTCAGTATCAACGTGCGCGTTCACCTTGCCCAAGGTAATCTGTTACAATCCGCTTGCTGTCCGTGTACACTCCCCGGGATGTCCGTGTTTGGGAGTTCAGCCGCTCTCAGAACCAGGAAGATCATCAGATGATCCATTCCCAACTGATGGGGTGGACGAGTGGACAGGACGTGTCGGCATTAATTGGAAAACCCGTGCGGTTTCTGGTCGTCATGCGGGACGACGATCTCTTTGCGGTGCGCACTAGCATGGTGGGTCCACGGCGGCGTCCCTCGCACGACGGGAGTTTCTCACACAGACCGCGGCCCATGCCGTCAATGCAGCGGTGGCGGCGCGTCTGATCACGTTGGATGGTGCGGCGACGTCGGAGGCATCCGCCGTGACCCTCGTCCGCCAGGGGCGCAGCACGTATGCGATGGTGGTGTTGCCGGGCGCACCGCTCGCCGCCCAGCATGGCGCCGAGGAGCTGCAGCAACATCTGGAGGCGATGACCGGGGCACGCTTACTCATCGTGTCGCATGATGATGCCATCGCGCGTCGGCTACCACGAGGCGTCACCCCGGGGCATTTCATTACGCTCGGCGCGGCCCCCGCCCATGCCGGGCTCACGGATGAGGCCTTTCACCTCCAGACGCACGGGACACAACTGGCCATTGTCGAGGGCGGGGCACGGGGGACCTTGTACGGCTGTTACGCCCTGCTGGAAGATGTGCTGGGCGTGCGGTGGTTCACGCCGCACTGCACGCACATCCTCCCCCGTCTGGTCGTACGCGACGAACTTCGCGCATTATCTCCAACCGTTACCGAATCTGACCGCCATGGGTGGGGACTTCGCGACCTTCCACCGGTTCGGTTGTCTGGGGGTGTTTGCGGAGGGGGACAATGACACGGGTGGCGGGGCCTCGTTCTCCGAGCTCAAGGCATATGTGCAGGCCAAGCTGATGTGGAACCCGGCGCGCGATGGCCGGACACTCATCAAAGAGTTTGTGACGGGCGTCTATGGGGCGGGCGCGTCGTGTGTGCAGCAGTGGATCGACGCGATGGCAGCGGAGGTCGTCCCCGGCAACGGCCATGGTGAACGGCATGCGTATTTTAACGATGATTCCAATGTAGAATATCTCCCCGACAGTTTGCTAGCGCGCGGCGCCACCCTGTTCGATGCGGCCGAGCAGGCCGCGGCCCAGGATCCGTCGGCGTTGGAGCAGATCCGCAAAGCCCGGCTCTCCCTGACGTATCTGCAGCGGCAGCATGCGCCCCCACGGGCACCCCCGAACGGACCCGGTACAAGGGGCTTGTCAGAGACGCGATGCAACATTTTGGCATTCGGTACTTGAGTGAGCAATAGAGGCAGGATCGGAGCGTCGCGGCGGTGGTATTCGTGGTATGCATGGTGGCGATGACACCGTCAATGGCGCGCCCGCAGGGTGTAACGACGGACGCGGTGGCTTCAAGGACATTCCCTGGACCTGTTGAGGATCTCACCCATTCCCTGCGATGGCTAGGATCATGAGACCCTTCCCCGCGACAGCTGCGACCCCGAATCTCACCTTACACGATTTCCTTTTTTTGAGAACTTCCATCCGTTTCCGCGTATGCACGTGAATAGTTGACGTTTGCCGGGGGGGGGGCGGCTCGTGCTTGCTGGCTTGCCGCCACCGTCAGTATGGATGTCTTGACGGTCCCCACTGCCTCTGCCCAGACGCCTCCGGTGCCGGTGGCGAAGACCACCCTATCGCTCTCCAGCCCGTCGGCGTTGGCAGGAACACTATGCCAGCTACGATTCCGGGGATTTCCGCCCTGCCGGATATAGTGACGGTCATCCCGTTCCATCCGTTCGGTACGACACCCCCCATGCACGCGCGTCGTGCATGGGGGTCACTTCCGTTGACCCCGCTGCGCCCGCGCCGTGCACGACGACAATCCCGCGCTCCCCGGTGTCACCGTCCCGAACCGGTCGTCCGCTAGCC
>Ga0206991_10223_pt1 | contig 17446 bp, 16 predicted proteins | sample Alteio_BWMinCont_9_FD_153286 | JGI IMG/M metagenome (GOLD analysis project Ga0206991, IMG submission 153286) | Enriched cells from forest soil in Barre Woods Harvard Forest LTER site, Petersham, Massachusetts, United States -... | ecosystem: Environmental > Terrestrial > Soil > Temperate forest >...
AATTTGCATGACGAAGCCACCGCTGAGGCGCACGAGCAAGGCCGGCTTCTCTGAGGTTCAGGTCGCCACAACTCTGTCCAAACGAGGGCAGCCTCGAGAATCGGCCCACATTGCGCGAGTGGTCTGTGTTTGTGCCATCAGAAGAAAAGCCGGGGTGAAAAAGTCAACTCCGATACCCCGGCTTAAAAAGTTGCAACGCTTAAGGATTAATGAGATGGTGAAGGCGAATGTCGCCTGGTGCCGACGTTCGATATTTACGAGGCCAGCCGCGACTTGCAGCGCGCCCAGAACCAGTCCTGCCTGGTCAGCTCGGCAGCGGGCGGCTTTCCGCGAAAATGGACGAACGTGAGCGATCATGAATCGCCGCCCTCTGGCGCCAATGTGCTCAGTTTGCACGCCTTTGCACGGCGGTAAGCAATTTACGAGCAAATTCTAGGCATCTCCAGCTCCTTCTGTCCCCCCTTAGCCGAATATGACCGTTCCCGACAAATGACTGAATACACAAGACATCCTGGCTCGGCTTGATGCGATCATGAGTCGCCGCCTCATGGCGCCAATGTGCTCAGGAAGCAATTTGCTCGGAGTCGCCCACCCTCGATTCCTCGCTTTGCATGGGGTCCTTGTTCATTTGCTCGCTGAAAAGTTAGCAAAAGTAAGCATTTTGCGGAGCGGGGTGTCAGAAACAAAAACACAGAGGAGATGATCAAAATGGCGGACATCCTTCGGTCACAATATCGGGACTACTCCAGGACTTACCTGTCGTGGGACGCCGCTTCATGGCACATCTCAAAGAAGCTTTTGGCTCATGTCGAGCAAATCAACGCACAAGCAGAGAAAGACTGTTCCCCGCGTATCGAGCTCGCTCCTCTACCTGCCTGTGCGCAATTTCTGAATGTTATCGAATCGATATTTAGTGGAATGTCCAGAGCCATCATTCACAACAGCGACTATCCCTCGCTGGACGCGGCAAAGGCCGCTATCGATCGGTATTTCGCGGAACGGAACACCCACTTTGCTGAAAACCCGAAACGAGCAGGATTCAAGATCTGGGGAAAAGAGCGGGTCCCCAGTGAGTTCCACGAAGGACAGAACTGCAAGGCCCCCGGCGTATCGTTAGGTGCGGGAACGATACCCGTCGGGGCCGCGCGGATAATACGATATTCACGTTGCGAGCTTGTCTGGCCACGCGTCGAGAGGCCGTTGCAGACAACTTGCCCGGTGGATGATGTGCGAGCAGCCGCAACGCGCGTGATGATCTTGGGAGGTTGGTACTCCCGGGTAAAGGAGGGAGACAGACCGTTAAGCAACATTGAACTAAGCCGCAGGCGCCCAGGGGCTATTTGCGTGATAGCATTTGGCAGGGCAACTGCGATGAGGCTCCAGATCATAACCGACGAAGGTCGGGACAGCATGCGACTCTCGGCGCTACCACCACCGGACTGCAAAAGGTCGATTCAATCCCCATGAGGCAATTGCCCTGCCAAATCCTGCTGGGCGCAGTTCAATGAATTCTATCGGAAGTGCTCACGCCGACCGTGCTGGGGCCTCCCCGAAGGTCTCTGCCCGTGAGCACTCCCGATGAATGCTTATCATTAACGTCAGCTTCCCGGTAACAACGTCAGCTTCCCGGTAACCTGGCCCGGGGCCATTGTCCAGATAGTCAATGATTGGCTCGGAAAAACGAGCATTCCGGCAGCCGTTCTCTTGGGGCGGGATTCGACACCCAAGTGCATCGAAATAAGGTGGCACACCAAGCGGTATCAGCCGCGCATTGCACTCTCGTGCAGTGAGGTCAGCGCCTGCCAGGCGGCGGCAACAGCGCCCTCCTGCCAGTCGGGCTCCGAATACGGCGCGGTTGCCGCGGATCCAATCAGCAGCCGGTTCTCCACCTTCGACAATTGCGTGCGTCGCGCCGGCGGCGCGGTCGCAAAGCCGCCGCGGCTGTATTCGACTTTCTGCCACCAGACGCCATAGGCGCTCTCGAACTCCTGGCGGATCTGAGGGTGGACCTTGCTCGAATGCGTCAGCACGTGCTCGACGCGCTCCACAACAGGCTTGTCGATCAGGTCGCCCACGGCACCGTTCGTGTACAGGCCCAGCAGCACGCCCTTGCGGGAAAAGTATCCGGTCGAGGGATAGGAGAACTCGCCGATCGGCAGGTTTGAATACAGGTGCCCGCCAAAGATCTGGTCGTCCTCCTCCCAAAACCGGCGCTTCATCGCCAGCCCCATCTTGGCGCTGTTGCTGTGATTCGTCGCGCGCACCGCGGCCATCGTTTCCGGAGAGAGCTGGCAGTCGAAGCCGGCAACGATCGAGAGCGGCAGGCAGATTACGACGTAGTCGGCGCTGAGCGAATGCGTCCGTCCCGTCTTCGTGTCACGGTAGGCGACCGTGGCAGCGTGGTCATCCTGTCGCACGGAGTGCACCTCGGCATTGAACGTGATGCGGTGAGGCCCAATCGCGCGCGCGAAGGCTTTCGGGATCTGGTCCATGCCGCCGATTGGATGGAACATCGGCGCCGCCGCCGTGCCCTCGCGGGGGGAAATGGACCTGATCCGGTTGCCGAATCCCGCCTCCAGGAGAGCGCTCAGCTGGTAGGGATCGCCTGGGCCGCGATTTTCAAAAGCCTTGTAGCGCCGGTCGCTCGCATCGAGGTAGCCCTGTGCCATGAGGAAGCGCACGAGTCGCTCCTGGTCCTCGGCGGTCAGCGGGAGATCCAGGGAGCCCTGATCGATGGCCTTCACCAGCAGCTCATTCACCTGGCCTACGATGTCGGCCTTGACCTCACGCAGGCGCACCCGCCTGCTAACGAGCGAGCCTGCAGCGGCGCCCTCGTAGTAGAAGTATGAGGCGTCCGCTTCGTTGACGAAAATCTCCAGGGGGACACCTAATTCCTTGCAGTAGTTGAGCACGCCGGTGTGCGTATACGGAATACGCCACGCGCCGGCGTTGAACCACTGCCCTGCATCCCACATGCACTGCTGGCGCTCGCCGCCAATCTCGGTGTGCGTCGTGCCTCCACGCACCGTCCAGACGAGGCCGCCGACCCGCTCTCGCGCCTCGAGTATGTGGAAATCGTAGCCATGTCGGGAAAGCTCGTATCCGAGCGCCAAGCCCGAGACGCCCGCGCCGAGCACGAGCACCTTGGCCTTGCGCGGACGGCCGGAAAGCTCAGGACGTGTGCCGGCCGGTCCAGCCATTAAATCCCACGAGGTGAGCGCGGTCATCACCAATGATGAGCCGCCCACGGCGCCCAGGTGGCCGAGGAATCGACGTCGGGTCAGCGCTAAGCGGGGACGGGGCGTACGGGTCGTGGTCATGGTGAGCTCCGGATCGCCGCCGGAGGTGAGGTGCGGTAGCACTTCATCGTAACGCATTGCGTGCTGCCTCGCGGATGTTCCCACGTTATCGCCATCGAGATGGATCCTGAAACCGGCGACAACATTTTGGAGGCGGACAGGTCCACGGACCGATCATTATTTTCTGAACCGGTAGCGACATCGGTCGAGTAGAGCTGCCACTCAGCACTGGCGCCGCCCAGGTTGTAAAAGATTTGCCGAGGGCCTGGCGGCCATCCTTGGTAAAGTTGAAGGCTTCGGGTAGCGTGAGAAACCTTGCGCGGGAGCCCGCCACCGCATGCCTGATGTCCAACATGTCGGTAGCTATATCTGCATGAGCGGCACAAGTCCGGGATGCCATAAAACCAGGCAGCGTCGATTCGGCGCACAAAACCTAGGTAGTATTCAGCTCATCCCGAAAGATAATTCCAGTAACTTTTCAAATTCCTTCCAGGAGGTCACTCGGGTCGGGTTGAATCGACCGCGAAGAACCCGGGAATAATTCTCATCCAGCACGTGTTGAAGGTTCAAACGCTGCAACCGATCCTTCAAGAACCGCTTCGCGACTGGAATGATCATAAAACGTTTCCCACCCCCGTAGTCTCTGAATTCACGAACCGCAATAGTATCCGGCAGACCGGCGGCCGGAATCTCCGGACCCCGCCAGTCGAGAAGCTCACATTCTGGATATGCGCCGCCCTGATCTACATGCTGATCGAGCATTCGCAACACAACGTAATCGCCCGCTATCAAGCGATATCCAATCAGGTCGCCGCGTTCCCAATCGCAACCCGCGAGCACTTGCTTGTTGATCTTGCGCTCCGCGGGTTGGGGAGATTGCAGTTTTCTTTTTGCGGCTTCCAGCACGGCACGGCGTTTCCGCTCATCGGGACCACCAGCCCACGGCTGGATGGCTGAACCGTCCGCTATCACGCGCAACGCCTCTGCCTTGACGCGCTCTTCCAGGCGGCCGCAACTCCATTGCGTAAGCGCCAGCGCCAGCCAAAAGACTTGCTCCAGATCAAAATCTCCTTGGGGAGTCCATTGCGCGATCAAGCGTGTCGGTTGCCTGGGGCCCCGCCACGCCATCGCCGATTAGCTTTCGATAGTCGTTCCGCAAATCGGCGGCAATATCATCGGCGAAAATGCCTGTGCCCCAAGCGCCCATATAGACAGTCTCAGTCCCAAAGCAAAGCAGGTCAAATAGCGGAGCGCGTGAGCCACATTAGGGTATGCATGTCTTAGCGACTCATTTTCGCGCCGGCCACTCTTCACCTGGCATGATCCTCTGATGTCGGTCATTATCGGTGCGTATTCCAAATACCGGTCACGTCAACTGATGACACCCTCGAAGTCTTTATCAGGAGATCGAAAAAGGGGGCAAATTCTTCCTTTCTCCACACTACCGCTTATTCCACTGTCGAGGCTGCCGCTACGCTTCTTGTGCATCCACCCGTTGGGCATGTTTGATAAGATCGAGCGGGAAAACACTTACAGTACGCCCGCGATGGACGACCTCGACTGTTCCAAATTCACCATTCCACCCAGGTTCCGTGAAACCGGAGAGACGCTTAAGAACAGTTCCGGGCTGAAGGTCCAGGATCTGAAGAGCTGGAGACGAATGATCTATTGCAATAATGGAAGATGTAACAATATATACACACAAAGTCTTCCGATTCTCTGATACACAAGTGACGATGGAAATCGGGGAGTTTACTAGTTCTGGCCTCAGGAATTGCCGGAGTGCGGGTGAGTGCGGGTGATCAGACCGTAACAGCCGAGTCGCGATTCGTTCTAGGGCTTCCCATAGACATGGCCATTTTCGGCTCCTATCCAAAAAAGTGTAATGAGGAAATGTGTTTTAGACGCCATTGAACAGTGGCGGCGAACTCGTTATCCCAGCATGGCTTCCCTTGCAGTCGCCACTGCGATTGGCGTCGAGCGGGCTAGGGAGCGGTCGATGGGAGAGAGCGGCGTTGAGGGAGAGTTGCAGGATGAAGAAGCGATCGGATTTTGGATTTAGATAGAATGTCGGTCATGAAGATGCCGTCGTCCTCGGCTATAGCTCTGTTGCTGGCTCTAATCGGAACTCCGTCTGTCGTGTTACTACCCGCCGAGAAGCTTCCCTATGTGTCCATTGAGAATCCAGAATTCATTCCGGCCTCCGCCGCCGCTTTCCTGAGTGACGGTGATCGGCTAATCGGTCTTGCCAGTGGGAACGTCGCCAAGGCTTACCCGGCTGCGATCCTGGCACAGCATGGGGTCGTGTTGGATCAATTGCCGGCCGGACCCATTGCAGTTACTTGGTGATCGTACTGCAACACGGCCCTCGTGTTCAGGGCCGAAGCGCAAGGCAAGAAACTGCATTTCCAAACAGTGGGCGTGATCGGCGCTAACGAAGTCTTCAAAGACAGGGAAACAGGCAGCCGTTGGCAGCAGTCAACCTTGGAAGCCATTTCGGGGCCTCTGAAAGGCCAGCATCTCCAGCTCGTTCCCTTCTTGCTGACCAGTTGGGCGGAATGGCGAAGGCTCCATCCCGATACGTTGGTATTGAAGCCACTACCCGGCTACTCCGAGCGCATTCCTGAGGAGAATCGAATGATTCGCGCAGGTCTATCCGGGCGCGGGGCGGCTCCAGATGGCGTATTGCGCAAGGATGACCGGCTGCCGCCTAAGACCATGGTTCTGGGCCTGGATGTAAAGGGCGCCAACAAGGCGTTTCCACTGGCGGCACTGCGGGAGGCGCGCGTCATCAATGACCGGTTGGGCGGCAAGCCGATTTTGGTGGTGCATCAATCCGGCTCCGATACAACGACGGCTTTCCTGGCGCTGCGGAACGCGAAGGTTCTGCAATTCAGTCCGGCCAATCGAGACGCCACGGAGCTCACCGACAACGAAACACATTCCCGATGGGATGCTTATGGAAACTGCATTTCGGGACCGCTTGCTGGGACGCATCTGGACGCCCTGATCCTGGAGCCGGAGTATTGGTTCGCTTGGTCGGAATTCCACCCCAAAACTGCCATCTATAGCGCACCCGCACCTCACGAAGCGCGTTGAGCTAAGCCGGTGTCACGAGCGGCAGGCCCTTCTTGGCCAGAATCAGCGCCAGGAGTTTCGCCGGTTCGGTCTGGCTGGCATTGCGCGAAACTTCGTGCGTGCTTCCGGGTGGTTCGTAGAACATCTGCCCAGCTTTGTAGGTGGTCTCAGGCTGCCCAGAGATTTTGGTGACGATTGCGCCTTGGAGCACGTACGCGAGAACGAATCCCGGATGGTGGTGGGGGTTGCCGTCGCGTCCGGGCGGCATGTCCACTTCGCTGACGGTGACTTCCCAGCCGTCCATCGTGAGGTTGGGAAGATCGTGCTGAAAGACGGGCTTAGGGCCAGTCTGCCCGGACTGGCCCTGGGCATGGGACGCTGCGGTTCCGGCTAACAGCGCCAGGGCACCCGCGAGAACATCTCGACGATTTGTCATGGCCTCATCATATATCCGTGCCGATCCGCGCGAGAAGTTACGAGGTAGCGCGCGTCTCTGAAATGGTTACGGACGATCGATTACGTCCGAAAACAAGTCTGTTATGAACAATTGAACTAAGCCTCCGGCGGTCCGATTCATGATGTAACCCGGCTCTGGTTTCAGGTTGAGATTTGTGGTGTGGTCACGAAGAAAGGAGCTTTTTTGTGACCGCACTTCGCCAACGCATGCTGGAGGATCTTCAGATCCGCCACTAGCTTCTGTACCTCAACATGGCCGCTGGTGCGGTCAACCCGTACCCGAGTAGCGCATGCGACCCAAGTGGGCATGGTCCGTTCTTGGCCGAAGGTTGAAGCAATGCCGAGCCCGACATCTTTCGGCAGGGGGTGCGATCCAAGTTATCAATCTCGGCGCCGGCATAGGCATCTCGAGCGACGCCCTCGCGCATGGCGCGGGTAAAGGCTTCCAGTGACCAGAGACCTATTCCGGTCGTTGGGTCGGGAGTGATGTTGCTCCCGTAAATGATCCCGAATGGCGTGTTTACTCCGTATCCACCGGCGAATGGTTGTCCGCCCGGCCGGCTATGACATGACACACAGTGACCAACCGCGGCCAAAGCTTCACCTTTGCTGATGGACTCAGCGGTGAAGCTTGCTGGGTGTTCGGGCGCTCCACGGGGGCAATAGCGGGTCGCCACGACAAAAAACACGAAACCCAGCAGGCCCAAGAAAACTGCGGCGATCGCCACAATTGCGATGCGCCGAATCATTGCATCCTCCCCTGAGTCGGGCTCCGCCGCGGGCGCAATTTTCTCAATCCGAAGTCGGGCACGTCGTACAAGGCCTCTTTTGCCGGTCGATCTCGATTTGACAAATAGCAATTCGCGCGCCACCGTTCCCCCAACACGAGGAAATACTTGCGTCAGGAATTCAAAAAGATTGTAGAACTCAGCGAGTCTCGAACCAGCTGAAACGCGAACTATGACGTCGAGGCGAGATACCGGGGTAGGCTGTGAATCGTGGCTGCCGGAAGCTGCACGGGGTCGGATTGCTGTCCCCGTGCAACCTGGGTGAATGGGCAGATCAGCCCAATGATCAGCGTGCAGATGCTGACTCTGTTCCTCATGTTCATTACGTCCGGTAGAGAGTCTTCACACTTTCGTGAAACTTCAGGGCCACAGGAGGCGCGGCATACTTGTCGGTCACGACCTCGATGTATGCACCTCGGCCGCCCTCAGACGCGGTCTTAAGGGCCTGATCGAATTCTCCGCATGTGGTTACACGCGCGGTAAACCAGTCGTCGCATCCAAGCGCCTTAGGCAAGTCGGCGTAGTGCCACTGAGCAAGATCGTTGTACTCGATGTTAGGATCCTTGCAGAGCAGCCGTTCAATCAGGTAGCCCGAATTGTTAAGGACGAAGACGATGGGCTTCAGCCCGCGCCGGCCGAACTGACTGATCTCCTGAGCTGTCAGTTGATGGGAGCCTTCACCTGTAATCAGGACAACGCGACGGTCGGGCGCCGCGACTGCTGCTCCAAAGGCCGCCGGGGTAGCATATCCAATAGCACCCCACAACGTCTGGTTGTAAAACTTCGCGCCCTTCGGCAGGAGTGCAAACGCCATTCCAAACCCGGAAGTCCCAGTCTCAGTAATGACGATATCGTTCGGTTTAATAAAATTCGCCCAGCGAGGATAAAGCGCTTCTGCGGTAATCGGATCGCTGCCGGCGCCCCTTACTGGTCCGAGCGAACCTGGTTGAACCGGTGGTTTCTGATTTCGTTTTTCAACACGCCGCGCGAGCTCAGCGAGGACATCTTTCATCTCGACGTTGGGAAAAACCTTTGTGCCCACCTGACTACGATGGTGACGGATATCGATGGTCTTTTCCGGGTCAAGATGCGCTGTGAAGGCGCCCGTGCTGAAGTCCGTCAAAATGGCTCCGATCAGAACGACGGCGTCGCATGATTCAACGTACTCACGAACCGCCCCGTTCATGAGCCTTCCTTGGTACATGCCAATGTAGGCTGGCTGTTGCTCTTCGAGTGTGGATTTGTCCATCAGCATAGTGGCGAAGGGGAGTCCGGAAGCATCCACGAACGCCTGGACAGCATCCTGCAACCCCGCACGACTGGCCAGGACTCCTGGCAGAAGGCATCCGGTCTTGGCCGCGCTGAGAGCCTCAATGATCGCGGAGACCGCCCTCTTCAGCGATGCAGCGTCGCTCTTCGGTGGATCGAGTGGGGTTGCAGCGCTGACCACACGCTGATTCGCGACATCTGCCGGAAACGCCATATAGACAGGCCTGCGGTGGTACAGCGCCTCCGCGATCAGTCGCTCTGTTTCGTAAGCCGCGTTTTGGGGTGTCATGATGGCGCTGGCACAAACGACTTTTTCAGCCATCTTGTGGAAGAAGTCGAATTCACCGTTTCCCAGCGTGTGGTGGACAAGCGCGTGCGCGGCTTGGGCAGGGAAATTTGGCATTCCGACTAGGTGGAAAACCGGCACATGCTCGGCGTAGGCTCCGGCGATGCCATTGATAGCGCTCAATTCACCTACACCGTAAGTCGTGTTGAGAGCAGCGATGCCGTGAATGCGAGCGTACCCGTCGGCCGCATACGACGCATTCAGCTCGTTGCAGCATCCGACCCAGTGGATACCAGAAAAACCAACGATTGCATCCTCAATGGGGAAGGCGAAGTCCCCGGCAACGCCGAATACTTTGGATATTCCGATGTCCTTAAGTCTCGACAGGACGTGCTCGACTACGGTCGTCGACGACTGTTTTGAGTCTTGCAATATGTCTTTGCTTGACACTTTGTCTTTCGTTGGCGCGGATACACTCGACATAACTTGATCTCCTTAGAGTTGTCGGTGAGAGTTCTGAAAGCCTTCTGTGTGTGAAATGAATTGGAAGTAGCATTTCATCTGAACTGCCTTATTCCATAATTCCTGGACATGCTGCGAATACCGAGGATTATCGATCCTGCTTCAGGTCGCCGATAAATCGCAGAGTGTGAAATTACAAAGGCCAATTGCGGCTCTGCGACACTTCAATCTCGGTTGGCATTTTCCGCGACGATCTCCTAACATTCAAGTGCGCCTCGACTTACTTCAATACTGTTTCTTTAGGGATGCTACGTCCTGTAGGCTCGCGTACGACTCGCGCGCAGATTCCACTCTTAGCAAATCCTGCCTCAACAAATAGAAGGATGCGGCCAGCAACACGAGATCCTTCATGAGGAACGCGGTGTCTTCAGTCATTGCTGGAAAACCACCGGCAGACGGCTCCCAGCCATTGGGGAAAAAAGGAAGAATCGTGAAGGTCGCGATGAAGGAAAAACATGAACCGATGGCGCCTATAATCCCGAGCTGCTTATTCCAGAATCCCAACAACAACAACAGCCCAAAGATCCACTCAGCAGCGCCCAAGAACCATGTGGCTCCCCGAATGCCAAAGACAGGGTACATCCAGAAGGTCAAAGGCCCGTGCGTTATGAAAGGAATCAGAGCTTGTGCCTCATAGTTGAACCATTTCTGATAACCAAAAAATGCAAAGATGATCACCATCGACGTGCGCACAAAATGGTAATCGATATCGTCCCTGAGAACACCGAGTTTCATCAAGGCTTTGTTAACGAGATTCATAGGTCGCTCCTGTGAGGGTTGTGTACCCGCCTTCCATAAGCACGAAAGCAGCCAAAAGAAAAGAACGGTTTATGATGGCCTGCGGCTCGTCCATGGGCGGCATTTTAACAGCGCGTCATCTATTGGACACCCGGTTGCTCAGCGGCGTCCTACGTCCGTTGCCTACACTTCTCGAATCCACGTGAAAGCCTCCAACCTTGACACCCAAACGCATTCCTCTCATCCCGCCGCAAATCGACTCCGCGCTATGTCACATACACGCGAAACCCCAAGCTTTTTCATTTTGGCGATTAACGTCGTACGTTTCACGCCGAGACGCACCGCTGCGCCAGCCCTGCCGCCCACAACCCAATTACTGTCTTCGAGTACTTTCAGGATGTGATCCCGTTCCGCTTCGGCTAGCGTCACAGGCTCGGTCTGATTCGGCGCGAGCGCTGGGAGCTCAGGGACCTGCAGTACGTCGCCGCGGGTCAGAATCACTGCGCGTTCGATAAGATTCTGCAATTCGCGAATATTGCCGGGCCACGGGTACTGAACTAACGTATCCATCGCATGCGTAGGAATCTTCGAGATCTGTTTGCACATTCGTTGCGCGAATGTCTGAACGAAATGTGCTACTAGCACGGGAATGTCGCCCAAACGCAGGCGTAGTGGTGGAAGGGTGATGGGAAACACATTAAGCCTGTAATACAAGTCCATTCGGAACTCTTTCACGGCGACCATGGCAGCGAGATCCTGATTCGTGGCAGCTACCACGCGGACATCCACGCGACGAGTTCGCGTGCTGCCTAGTCGCTCGAATTCCTGCTCTTGCAACACGCGCAGCAGTTTCGCCTGTAGGCCGAGAGGCATATCGCCAATTTCATCCAGAAACAGCGTGCCTCCGTCCGCTGCCTCGAATCGTCCTATCCGCTGAACTACAGCACCAGTGAACGCACCTCTCTCATGGCCAAAGAGTTCGCTCTCCAGCAGGTCTACTGGAATCGCGGCGCAGTTCAGCTTAACGAATGGGCGGGTCCGGCGTTCACTTTGCATGTGGATCGCGCGCGCGATCAGTTCCTTGCCCGTTCCTGTTTCGCCTTGGATGAGAACTGTGCAGGGGGTAGGGCCAACAGTCAGGACTTGATCCAACACTTCGCGGAGCGAGGGGCTGGTTCCTATAATGCCTTCAACGCTGTCGCAACATGCCTCCCGCGTGAAGATTTCAAGTGGCTCGTCGAGGTCTACGTGCGATCCACAGGATAAACGGGCGTGCTCGCCGCTCCGCAAACTCGAAACTGAACCGAAATGCATTACGGCTGCGCGTTCCATTTTGTCCTCACTTGAAGCTGATTGTGCTCCCGGTGGCGTTTTCTCGAAACCCTAAATAGGAGTACCAAAAACGGCCTTGATGGACCGACTTTTGATTGCGCCTTTTGAGGTACAGCTCTAAAGCTCCGGAGGCTCGATATGCTTTCTTCCGAAGAGCCAGGCATCTAACGACCAGGCGCCAGGTCCGATCATCGCCAGGGTTGCGCCGAGGACCCCGAGGATGGCCGGAAGAGCGGCGCTGTTCGGGACCGAAAACGCAATCCAAACCTCCACTATCGCTACTAAGACTCCGGCCACTGGGGTCCACAAACCTGCCAGCAGTAAAACCCCGGCAAGCGCTCCAATGCTATGCGGCACTAGGGTCCCGCAAATCAACGTTGCACTCAGGCAGGCGAAGCAAGAATAAAGCAGCGCAGCTCCTAAGAGTAGCCTTTGTGTGAGAAGGCCTCCGCCTGGCCAGCCGTCGGCGAAGGTCGAAAACAGTCGTTGCACAGTATTCCCCTAAACAGACTAAGAGAACTACAACAGAAACGAAACGTTCGACAGAGGGATTTCGCGATTAGCCTTTTGAGGGATTTTAGAACTCGATGATCCCGCGCTTGAGCGCGATGGTGACCGCATGTGTCCGGTCGTTCGCTCTGAGCTTGTCCAGGATTCTCCTTATGTGGCTCTTCACGGTCTCTTCGGTTATGGCCAGCCGGGCGGCGATTTCTTTATTGGCGTTTCCGCGTGCGATGAGTCCTAGAACCTCAAGTTCCCGCGCGCTGAGATCTTCTTCCCCGGTATGCTCGGCCAGTTCCGCTGCTATCTCCGGTGGGATTCGCCTCTGCCCCGCGTAAACCGCTCGGATGACATCCACCAACTCGCGATTGACCCGAGCCTTTAACAGATAGCCGCGCGCCCCAGCCTTCAGAGCGCGGGTCACCTGGACATCACCCAAATAGGTGGTTAAAACTATGATTCGAGCCTCCGGAAACTCACTGCGAATTTCGATAGTGGCCTCAATGCCACTCATCTCTGGCATTTGCAGGTCCATTAACGTGATGTCCGGATGATACTGCTTGAATTGTTTGATTGCCTCGGCTCCGGTCCCGGCCTCCGCGACCATCTTCATGTCCGGTTCATCGTTGACCAGCCCGGCGATGCCGTTCCGCAGCAGCGCATGATCGTCCGCGGTAAGGATTCGAATCAGCCCGGAATGGCTCACAGAACGTCCTTCTTTCTAAAAAACCCGAATCGCCGCGGAGCCTGAGGTTTCGCATACGCCCTTGAAGCCGGCACTGTCAACTCGACCTCCGTACCCGCCCCAGCTTCACTCCAGAAATCCAATCGTGCTCCGATCCGTATCGCGCGCTCACGGGCTCCCGGCAAGCCCCAATGCCCGGCCCTTGCGCCTTCCGACATAATATCCCGATCGATCCCTTTTCCATCATCGCGAATCCTCAAGCGGAGCTTCCGATTGTCGTAGCGGATTTCGGCTTCAATGTGGCTCGCTTGTGCGTGCCCGAAGGCGTTTCGCAACATCTCACGCCCGATTCGGTAGACCTCGTCTTGAAGGATAGGTGACAAACTCCGGTGCGGTCCTTCCACGGTCACACGGAATATCGGCGGAGTTCCCGTAGCATTCTGGGCACTTGCCAGTTCCTGACCGGCGATGGTCAGCAGATGCTCCAGATCACTCTGAGGATTGACTGTCAGCCGGAGATCCTGAATCGCATCCCGGCCCTCAACAATGGCCTGCTCGGCACTGCCGATCGCGTTATCGAGAGTTCGGACCGCCTCTTCGGGGCTCCGGGAAAAATGGTTGCGAGCCCTTTGCATTTGGATCAGGGAAGCCTGAAAGCTCTGCAGCAGCGTATCATGTAAATCACGGGCGATGCGGGCACGCTCCGACAGCCGCTCATCGAAACGTGCACGTAGACTGCCGGCAACTTGGCGCATCCGGATCCGGTAAATCGTCCACGCTATCAAGAGACCCGCCAAAACACACGAAGCGTAAAACCACTCAGTTTGAAACCAGGCTGGGGCGACGCTGAACTCCAGAGTTGCGCCGGACTCGTTCCACACGGCGCTCTTGTTGGCTGCGGTCACGCGAAAAACGTAATCTCCCGGCGGCAGGTTTGAATATTGCGCCTCGCGGTCGTTGGCAACCTCCCGCCAGCCGCGATCCTGTCCTCCGAGCTGGTAGCGGAACTGAATTTTTTCCGGCGCAACAAAACTTAGCGCAGTGTAATCAATCTTAAGATCGCGGATTCGGGGTGGGAGGCGTAATCCGTTCGACGCATCGTAGGTTTTGCCATTCGCAGTGATTCGCTCGATGTGTATTGGTGGCGTAATCTCGTTACTCGGGAGATGCCGCGGATCAATTACGCTTGTGCCCCCCAATCCTTGGAACCACATTTTCCCATCTGAGGACCAGATTACTTGGGAGCCCGCACGAAAGGCGATGGGTTCATTCGGCACTCCGTCGGAGCTATCGAAAATTATCGTTTTGACCTTCCGTTGAGAATCGGTGGCCCACGCATCCAACTCGGTGGGCCCTATTCGAACCAGACCGCAGGTCATGTGGAGCCAGAACGAGTGGTTCTCGTCTTGCGTGATCCAACGAATCCCGTCGCACGGGAGGCCATTCTTGCTGTTCAGTGTAAGCACCCGGCCATTCTTGATTCGGCTTAAGCCACCTAAGGTTGCCGCCCAAACGGTATCATCCGTGTCGATGTACACCGCGCTGACCCTGCCACTGCCGAGCCCTTCCGCGCGTCCGTAGGTTTCCTTGATCTGACCGTCGCTGAAATACGCGACCCCACCCTCTTCAAATCCAAGCCACAGCCCGTCACTCGAGCGATCAGCCGCTAAAGACTGCGCACCGCCTTTGTGCCCGATGCCGGCCCAAGAAATTTGTTGAACAGTTCCGTCCTTTGATAAACGCAGCAGACCTTGGTCTTCGTTCGAGATCCAGAGATTCCCTTGTCTGTCCTCGGCGACGGAAGAAACAAGTCCCCCCGGAACGCCTCTTATCGGCACAAATCGGCCGTTCTCCATGTAGCCGAACGCGTACGGCGTCGATACCAGGATTCGGCCAGCATTGTCCACAAAAACAAACACGGGTACATGATCTGGCAACCCATGATTGGCCACGTAGCGCACGGGTAACCATACAGTCGTTGATTGGGATTTGTGATTGTCGCCTCTCCCGTAGATCGTCACTTCTCCATGACTCCACATCCTCAAACCATCTTTGGTGCCCATCCATATGGTTCCATCTCTGCCTGCCACCACCGAGCCCCACCCGGGGACAGTTCCCAAGCCTTCGTGTTGGGCGTACGTCGCGACCGCGTAGTTGCGAAAACGATCGAGCCCGCCCAAGGTGGCGACCCAAACATCGCCTTCGCGATCTTCGAAGAGCGAGGTAACGAGATCGCCGGAGAGGCCATCAGCCTCCGAAAATACGTCGGCGTGTCCCAGATGGAGATGCACAACACCGGATCCCGAGGTTCCAATCCAGACGCCGCCATCGCGGTCCCGGAGAAGGACTACGCCATCGACGTTGCGAGCAGGAGCGGGGTACGGATGCTGCGTCTCCAGTTTCCCGCCCCTGAATCGAGCGAGCTTTCCAGGCAAGGGAATCAAAAGGGTTCCATCGCCGGCCTCACCCAGGTTCTGTATTGAGGACGTTCCAAATGGCATGCGATAGAACGTGGGAGGGCCGGGCCTCCATCGCCAAACTCCGTTACGCCCCACCACCCAAAGCACGTCGTGGCTATTTTCATACAGGCCAGTTATTCCGTTACCGAGGGCGCCGTCAGACCCATAGCAGTGAACATTTCTTCCATCGATCGCGCAGAGCTTCCCCGGCGATGCCACCGAGTAAGTGCCCCCGACCCAAACCGTTCCGTTGCGATCCTCAAGAATCGAACCGATAACCAAGCCGGCAAGGTCCGGGTACCGGGTAAGTTTGCCATGTCTCCAGCTCGCCAAGCCTTCCATTGTGCCGATCCAGAAAGTGCCGTCGCGAGCGAAATGGAGGCTCTCGATAAAATTGCTGGGAAGTTGTTCGCCATTCAACGGAGGTTGCCAATGCTCGACGCGGACACCGTCGAACCGAAACAGCCCGAATCCGGTGCCCAGCCATACGTAGCCGTCTGGCGTCTGCGCAATTGACCTGATGTAGCCTTGCGTGAAACCCTCGCGAGCCTGCCACGCCGTGTGAGCGTATTGGCTCACGGCGAGTGACGGGTCCAACGCCAAGGCGGAAGGAGGGAAGTGCAGCAGGCTCAATGCGCTGACGACAAAAATAACGATTCTGACCCGTGCTTTTTCGTGCAGTGACATGAGCGGGAGCAGATTGAAGTCGACTACCGTTTCAGGTATGTTCTGTTCACAGAGTATTACGATTGCGTCCTCTATAGCCTAAAGGGAACCGCATCAGGAACGAAACGTTCGACAGAGTGAATTCGTAATTAGCCTTTTGAGGGATGTTCAGAAGTCGATGATTCCACGCTCCATCGCGATCGGGACCATGCCTCCGGTCGTTCGCGGCGAGCTTATCCAGGATTTTCCTGAGGCAGCTTTTCATAGTCTCTTCGGTTAATGCCGGCCAGGCGGCACGTCGGGTGCTCGTGTTTGCGCTCGCGACGAGTCGTACAACGTCAAGCCTCGCTGACCGTCCTCATCTCTCTGGTCCGGTTCATCGTTGAGGCGCCCGGCGACGCCGTTCCGCAGCAACGCATGACCGCCCGCATTCGAATCGGCACGGCTCACAGAGTACTTTTGTTTCGGAAAAAGCCAAATCGCCGCTCTGCGGGAGGTCTCGCATAAGCCCGCGAAGCTGGGACCGTCAACTCGACCTCCGTACCCGCACCGGATTCACTCCTTAAATCTAATCGCCCTCCGATTCGTGCCGCCCGCTCTCGTGCTCCCGGCAAGCCCCAGTGCCCCGCCTTCGCGCCACCCTCCAAAATCTTCTGATCGATGCCTTTTCCGTTGTCCCGAATCCTCATGCGAAACCTCCGATCGTCGTACTGGATTTCAACTTCGATGCAGCTCGCTTGCGCGTAGCGAAAAGCGTTTCGCAGCGCCTCATGCCCGATTCGATAGACCTCGTCTTGAAGGAGAGGCGATAAAATCCGGCGCGTTCCTTCCACGGTGACGCGGGATGCCGGCGGAGTTCGGTCGGTATTCTGGGCCTTTGCCAGTTCCTGACCGGCGACGGTGAGCAAATGCTCCAAATCATGCTGAGAAGTGACCGTTGGCCGGAGATCCTGAATCGCATCCCGGCCCTCAACAATGGCCTGCTCGGCACTTCCAATCGCGTTATCGAGAGTTCGGATCGCCTCTTCCGGGTTCCGCGAAAAATGGTTGCGAGCCCTCTGCATATGGATCAGCGAAGCCTGAAAGCTCTGTAGCAGCGTGTCATGCAGGTCGCGGGCGATACGTGTACGCTCATCGATTCTTTGTTGAAAACCGGCCTGAATGTGATCGACCGCCTGGCGCACACGGAGGCGGTATGCGAACAACATGAGCGACAGGGCCGCGGCCACGCAAAGCGCACGGAACCAGTTCGTCTGGTAATACGCCGGCGCGATTGAAAAATCCAGGGATGCGCCGGTCTCGTTCCAAACGCCGCTGTTGTTGCAGGCGATCACATGGAAGCGGTAGGGGCCTGGTTCCAGATCGGT
>Ga0206991_10178_pt1 | contig 17445 bp, 17 predicted proteins | sample Alteio_BWMinCont_9_FD_153286 | JGI IMG/M metagenome (GOLD analysis project Ga0206991, IMG submission 153286) | Enriched cells from forest soil in Barre Woods Harvard Forest LTER site, Petersham, Massachusetts, United States -... | ecosystem: Environmental > Terrestrial > Soil > Temperate forest >...
ATAATCCAGTTCGCGGCGCACCGGAGTGATCTGGTGCGCGAGCGAATAACCGAGGAAAGCGAAATGGCTTTCGCCCATGAACGCGGGCACCACGCAAACCACCAGCAAACCGAAGAGCCAGGGCGAGTAAAAAATTACTCCCACAGACAGCGAAATCAGAGTGATGGATTGCAATAGCAGCCGGCCCATCGCGTTGAGCATCCCAATGCGGTCCGTGGCTTGCTGGCGCGCGCGTTCCAGCACGTCGTGGAAGGCGGGGTCTTCGAACGACGCCAGGTCCAGCTGCGTAGCATGCTGCATCAAGCGCAGGCTCACCTCGCGCGTAAACTCGTCGGCCAGGCGAGCGTCGGTATAGTCGATGGAGCGGCCGAACAATTGATTCGCAGCCGCGAGCGCAAATTCGGCGCCCAGCAGCCACCACATGTGCGCAGGGATGGTCGCGGAATGCTTAGCGTTGATCAAGTCAATGATCAACTTGGAGATAGCCAGCATCGCCACCGGAATGAGCGCACTGGCCAGGCGCAACGCCATCCCGCTGGCTACCACCGCCGGTGCGGCGTCCCACACCAGGCGCAGCACGGGCGGCACGTTGCTCAGCGCCGCTAAGCGTTTATTCCAAGAGGTCTCGCTAGAGGAAGACACGGCCAAAGACATCCGTTATCGGCCTCCTTTGGAGCAACTGAGTGGCCGCGAACGAAGCTGCCGCAACTCAATGTTAACACCGTGGATCGCACTTCACACGATGAATCGGAGAGAAAATTATGCCTGACTGGGAATTTGTTTCCTGGCCGGCGCTATCCCGCCATCCAGCGCGGCTGAATCCAGCCCAGGGAAACGCCCGTCATCACCATGCCCAGCAGCATCACCACGGCGGCGGATGCCACCGGCATCCAGCGAAAGAAGGGGTTACCGCCGCTGCCGCTGGGCAGCAGGTTTTTGGCGTAAATCACCAGAATCCCGATGGCCATCAGCACCAGCGCCAACCCCAGGCTGAATGACACCAGCAAGAGCAGGCCGAGGCCGACGCGTCGTAAAGCAATCGCCGTGAGTAACAAAACCAAGGCCGATTCGCACGGGACCAATCCGCCGCTCGCGCCCAAAGCCACCAGGCCGGACCATGAGATTTCGTCCGGCATGTGTGTGTGGCCGCCAGGGCCGTGAGAATGATCGTGAGAATGAGTGTGTTCATGAGCAGCGTGTTCATGAACATGCGAATGCTCGTGAACATGCGAATGCTCGTGAACGTGAGAATGCTCGTGAACGTGAGAATGCTCGTGATCGTGATCGTGAGAATGAAGGTGCGCCTCAGTCTGGCGTGTCCCGCGCAAACGCTTGTACAGCATCCAGCCGCCGATCGCGACAATGGAGAGTCCCGAGATCGCGCCTAACACTTGTGTCACCTTTTGCGGAACGACATATTGAAACAGGAACAACGTCGCGAGTCCCAGCAGAAAAACCGTCACAGTGTGCGTAAAGGTCACCATGGCGCCCAGGAAGGCCGCGTGCTTGAGCGTGCCGCGCGACCCCACCAGATAGGCCGCGACGATGGTTTTACCATGCCCAGGCGTCAACGCATGCGCGGCGCCCAGGACAAACGCGATGCCGATGGCCGCCGCGATCATCCAAGGCGTAAGTTGCTGCTGGTGCAGCAGCCGCGTCAAGGCATCTGTCTGGGGCGCGGAGGCTTGTAAGAAGGCGAGAAGCGGAAACATTGCCACTAGCATTCTACCGCCGCGCCGAGCGATAGTGGTGGGTTTGAATGCTGGCGTGCCTGAACACGTTGCAACTTCCACAGCATGTCGACAATCCGCCCAAGGTGAACATAGGGCCGGATTATCGGAAGCTGGAAGGCCGATTCCAAAGCTAATCGACGCAAGATCCTCGTGCTTGGCGTGTTCTGCGCAACTCACCCGCTGTGACATCATTGACTAGAATGCGCTTGAGGCTTAAGTACGCACTGCCGCTTGGCCAAATGGCTGCAACGGTCGTATTTCTCAGGCTGATTTTCCTGTGGGACGTGGCGACGCGCAGGGACGATATGCCCGGAAAGCACCCCGCCTTTTTGCTTCTCCTCTACCTTCACCTGCCCTTGATGCAAGTTCTCAAGCCTCTTCTATTCGGCCGTCTGCCGGAGCTAGTCTTGTTGGTAGCGGCGATTGGCGTGCTTTGGTACTGCGTTGCGCTGCTGATTCATCGGCACAGTGAGCGCGGAACTGTTTTCCCGACGGACTGGGTAGCATTGCGAATCGCCGCAGACGTTCTCTTAGTCACGATGCCCGCGTGCCTTGGATTGCTGTTTATTGAGAATATCAAAGACTATCCCGGCACGTATGAACTTCCCCGGTCGTTTGAGGGGTGGTCGTGGTTCCTTCCCACATACGGTTCTTTGCTCATGTGGGTTCTGGGCCCAGTCTTCATTTTCGGCCGCGACCTCGTCCGTTGTCTTCGTCGAAGTGATCCAGGGACTGCAAACGAAGCCGAGAAGTGAAGCGGTCGTTGCACGATTCGATGATATTGCACGAAAACACACGTCCGACAATCGCTTGTCACGCCGCGAAGCCCGCTAGTCTAGATTTTCAGCATATTAGACGATAAGGTATGTTAGCGCCTAGTAAAAAGCATCGTCCCACGGGCAACATTGAGTGTTAAACTGGCCCACCCCCGCGCCGCGCTACCACACCCGGCACGGTTGCGCATGCACCATCGGCTGCCCCACCCTGCACGCGAATGCTTTTCCAAACTCGGGCATGTTGGAGACCACGCCGTTGATCCGGTACTCCAGCGGCGAGTGCTCATTCGTGATGGCGTTCGCCCGCTTGCTCTCCGCGCGTTCGTCGCCACAAGCCCACTGCGCCATTCCGATAAAGAAGCGCTGGTCGGGTGTGAACCCATCCATAGGCCGCAAATCCTGATCCTTCGTGGCGCTCTTCCACGCCAGATAGGCCAGCCACGTGCCGCCCAGGTCGGCCAGATCTTCGCCCAAAGTCAGCTTGCCGTTAATCTTGATGTCGTCGATCACAGTGTATTGCGAGTATTGATCGGACACGCAACTGGCGCGCTTCTCGAACTCCTCCGCGTCGCTCTTAGTCCACCAATCTTTCAGGTCGCCTTTGGCGTCGAACTGCCGGCCTTGGTCGTCGAAGCCGTGCGTCAGCTCATGACCGATGGTGGCGCCGGTGTTGCCGTAGTTCGGAGCGTCGTCCATCTTCGGATCGAAAAGCGGAGGTTGTAGAACACCGGCCGGAAAATTGATGTCGTTCATCTGCGGTTCGTAATACGCGTTCACGGTAGGCGGCGTCATCCCCCATTCGGTACGATCCACCGGCTTTCCGATTTTCGCGAGCTCGCGCCTGGACTCGAATACCGTGGCGCGCTCTACGTTGCCGAAATAATCGTCGCGCGCGATTTTGATGGAGCTGTAGTCGCGCCATTTGTCGGGATATCCGATTTTATTGACGATCCCGTGCAGCTTCTCGAGCGCGCGTTGCTTCGTTTCGTCCCCCATCCACGGCAATTGCTTGATCTCGCTCTCCATGGACGCTTCAATTTCCTTGGTCATGTGGAGCGCGCTTTGCTTGGTGGAAGGTGCGAAGGTCTTGGCGACAAATTCCTGGCCCAGCGCTTCGCCGAGGTCGTCATCCACGCGCCCCACGCAACGTTTCCAGCGTGGCGCCATCTGTTCTACTCCGCGCAGATATTTGCTATAGAACTCGAAATTCGCGTTGTCAAAAGCCGCGGACAAAGTGGAAGCCTTGGAATGGACCAGATGCCAGCGCAGGTAGGTCTTCCAGTCGTCCAGTTTGTGCGATTGGAGCAGAGCCTGGACTTCCTTAAAATACGCGGGCTCCGTTACGTTGATGGTGGAAGCGTCCGTGGTCTGGCTGGTCTCGAAGTAATCCGCCCAGTGGAACGACGGCGTCAGAGCCTGCAACTGCGCGGGTGTCATCTTGTGAAACAGCTTGTAGGGATCTCGCTTCTCAACACGAGTCAGCGTAGCTTTCGCCAGTTCAGTCTCGATCGCCATCACGGTTTGGGCGTGAGCTTTCGCGGCCGGTGGGGTCTCACCCAACAGCTCGAACATGCGCTGGACGTGTTCTAGATACTTTTGGCGCGTCTCTTGCGACTTCGGGTCGGTCTTGGTGTAGTAATCGCGGTCGGGAAGGCCCAGCCCGCCCGCGTTCGTAAACGCGATCACGCGGCTGGAATCCTCGAAATCCTGGTTTGAGCCGAAACCGAACAGCATGCCATCGCCGGCAATGCCGAGATGCTGGCGCCCCAGGTACGCCGGCAGATCGCGAATAGAACCGAGCGCCGCTATGGCGTCCAGTTCCCTCTTCAATGGTGCGATTCCCGCCTTTTCCACGGCGGCTTGGTCCATGCAGGCCGCGAAGTAGTCGCCAATCTCGGTTTCCACCAGATTCCGGCTCGCGCTGGGCTTGGACGCTTCCACCAGAATCCCCCACAGGAAGCGCTCGTTGTCCTCGGAAAGCTTGGCATAAACGTCCCAGCGCGCCTGATCGGGCGGAATCGGATTTTTCTTGATCCACGCGCCGCAGGCGTAATGATAGAAGTCGGTGCATGGGTCGACGGACCGGTCCATGGACGAAATGTCCAGACTTGGGCTGTACGGCAGGGCGAATAACGGCGAGTCATTCGCTTGTCCCCACACGGTGCGGGCCGCCGAGGCAACCAGGAATAAAAGGAACGTGGATCTCACAGTGATATAGTAAAACACGAAGCGATAATCAGTTCCGTCTAGGGTTTCCAAGTGAAAAACCATTTCCGAGTCTGTTTGATCTGGGCGGCTGCATTGGCCGCGTTCTTGTTAGCATCTGTACCCGCTTCCCCCCAGTCCACTGAAGGCCCAACAGCCACACCACTGTCCCGAACTCCCGATGGCAAGCCCGATCTGACCGGCGTATGGGAAGTTCCCTACGTGCCGGACATGTCCCGAGGCATCGGCCCACTGCCTTATACCGCTTGGGGCGAAGCGAATTTCAAATCCTACGACCCGAGCAAATTCGACTATACGGCGCATTGCTTGCCGGCCGGGCTGACGCGGCAAATGAACACGCCCATGCCCCTCGAGATCTTTCAGATGCCCAAGCGCGTGGCCATTCTTTTCGAAGCCTGGAGCACCTTCATCGTCATTCCCACCGACGGCCGCGATCATCCCAAGGATCCCGATCCAACCTGGATGGGCAGCTCGGTTGGGCGCTGGGAGGGCGATACGCTGGTGGTGGATAGTATCGGATTCAACGACAAGACCCGCCTGGATACCATCGGACATCCGCATAGCGACCAACTGCACGTGATTCAGCGGTTCACCCGCTCCGACCCTACGCACCTGGCTTACGAAGTGACGGTGGACGATCCCAAAACGTACACCAAACCTTGGACCAACCAGCGCGTCTTCACGCTGAAGCCCAAGTGGGAACTGATGGAATATTCCTGCGAGGAAAATAATAAAGAAATCACGGAGCATTTGGTGAAATGAAAACACGACTTTTTTGCATCTTGGCGGCGACCGTCGCATTATCCTTGGGCAGCTTGCCAATCTTCGCGCATCACTCCTTCGCGGCCGAGTTTGATGTCAAGCAGCCGGTGACGCTCAAGGGAACCGTGACCAAAGTGGAATGGACCAACCCGCACGTCTGGATCTATATGGATGTCGCCAACGAGAGCGGTACTGTGGAGCACTGGCAGTGCGAGAACGGTGCGCCGAACGCCTTAGCTCGCATGGGATGGACCAGGAATTCCCTCAAGGCCGGCGATCAGATCACGGTGGAAGGCTTCCGCGCCAAGAACGACGACAAAACCGCCAACGCCCGCCAGATTCTCCTGCCGGATGGCCGCAAGGTGTTCAGCGGTTCGGCCGAAGACGGCGGCCCCGGCAAGGCGAAGGATAGTCAGTAGCAATTGGCTTGTTGGGGATTGGCGCTGCCGGCACCGTCGCAGACATTTGAAAGAACTTCATGAACCCTGAACCAATTATGGATCTGGCCCACCTGGGCCACCTGGAAATGTTGACCCCCAAGCCCGAGGAGAGCCTGGCTTTCTTCGTCAATGTGCTGGGCATGACGGAGAGCGGGCGCCAAGGCGATTCGGTTTATCTGCGCGGCTGGGACGACTACGAGCGCCATACGCTGAAGCTGACCGCCTCGAAACTGCCCGGGATGGGCCACGTGGCGTATCGCGCCCGCAGCCCGCAGGCGCTGGAACGGCGCGTAGCGGCGCTGAAAGGCTCCGGCTACGACATCGGATGGACCGATGGAGATCTGGTGCATGGGCCGGCGTTCCTGTGCCAGGACCCCGATGGACATAAGATTGAGCTCTACTACGAGACCCAGTGGTATGAGGCGCCGCCCGAGTTGAAGCCCGCGCTAAAGAATCAGGCGCAGCGCTTCCCTGCCCGTGGGATCAACGTTCGCCGCTTGGATCATTGGAATGGCCTGGCGGTCGATATCGAAGCCAACCGTTTATTCTTCGAAAAGTATCTCGGATTCCGGCTCACCGAACAGATTGTGCTGGACGACAGCTCGGAAGCGGCCATGTGGATGACGTGCACCAACAAGAGCTACGATTTTGCGTACACCCGCGATCACACCGGCGCCAAGGGCCGCTTTCATCACGTGACCTACGCCGTGGATTCGCGCGAGGATGTGCTGCGCGCCGCCGATATTTTCCTCGAGAACGGCGTGTTTATCGAAACCGGGCCGCACAAGCACGCCATCCAGCAGACATTTTTCTTATACGTTTATGAACCCGGCGGCAATCGGGTGGAGGTGGCGAACGCAGGAGCGCGGCTGATCCTGGCGCCGGATTGGAAACCGATCCGCTGGTCGGAAGCCGAGCGCAGGAAGGGGCAAGCCTGGGGCCTGAAGACCATCGAATCGTTCCACACCTACGGGACGCCGCCGGTGCCTGCCGAACCGCGACCGTGAGGGAGCCGGTCACTAGAACGTCAGCGAAAATCCCGCCTCTACCTGGTTCGCCTGGGTTTTTGTTGTGAGATTATCGAAGATCGGATTCACCCATCGCGTGTAGCGAACTTCCGGCGTCACCTTGATGCCGAACTCGTCCGTGAATTGAATTCCAGCGCCTGCCACCATTCCGATTGAGGAGCGATGCTGCGGCACGGTCGGCGTGTAAGTGCAGCAAGTGACGATGCCGGAAGCGTCGGTGGAATCGAGAGAAGTGCGGATGTCGTTTGCCAGACGCCACGATCCGCCGGCTTCCAGAAACCAGCGCGGGCTGCTCGGACGCTTGCCCAGGCCGTAATAACGCAGAACCAATGGGATCTCGATCAGGCGGGTGCGTGTGTCCTCATGCGTGCTGGTGGTGCTGGTAGACGGGAAGGTGACGCCGTTCAAGACGTTCGTTGTCGTCGTCGAGACGGTGGTGGTCAACTGGTAACCCATGCGCCGCAGGAGCCCGCTGACATCGACGTAGAAATGCTGGGTGATGCGGCCCTGCAGCGTGAGGCCATATCCGATTCGCTCGGATGCGCCCTGGGTTTGGTACTGCGTGCTGATCTCTGCGGTGTTGTTGACGGTGCTGGTCTCTCCCTTAATGAGGGTTAGCCCCAGCACCGACAATGTAGCGCCACCCGAAAAACGCCGTTCACTCTTAGCCGCGGGCGACGACGACGATGAGGACGACGTTCCGGGGTTTTGAGCAACCGCCGCTGGCGGGTTCTGTGGCGCGTCTGGTTGAGCTGGCTGGCCTTCGGCGCAACCAACAGTAAGAACAACCGCCGCGCTCAGAGCTACAAGTGTCTTCAAACAATCCTCCCATGACATGCTTCCTGACGAAATCAGTTTAACCTCAATAATCTTATACGGTCCACACCCTGAAGCGGGTACAGTTTTGTGGCGTACGTTTCACTCGTATCGGAAAGGGTCGACCTTGTTGAAAAACGCCGCTCGCCGCTCCTATCCGGTATGGCCATCGAAAGATGTGCGATAGAAGCGCTCCGGCATCACCGCAAAATTGAACTACAAGGCTAACTGGCTACGAAATCCACGCCGCGGACCAGAGCTTAGCTCTTGTACAGTTTTCCTTCAGAATTCTATTGTCTAATTGTGTTGTTCTCGAAGGCGCCAACCAGCCATTTTTGCAGACCTCGAGAGGCCAAAAGCCTAAAGAGGACAAGCGCACTTGAGGGTTCGGGTGTGGAACTGGTTGAAAAAAAGCTGTAGCTCCAACGTACCCGCAATATTTTAGTAGTCCCAGGGGCTGACCATGATTGTCACGCCGGCTTGGCTAACAGTGTTACCCACCTGAAGAACGATAGGCACGTCGTAGGTGCTTCCCATCCACGAAATGAAATTCGGAATCTGCACGTTGATCTGCATCATTCCAGCCACGGCGCCGGATGCGCCACCTGCGTACAGCGGTTTGACCGTCCGACCCCCAATAGTCACGGTCACCGGCAGCACCGGGTGCGGCAGCGGAGTGTTTGCCAGCTTTCCGTCAACCCCAGCGGGCACAGTCTGGCCTTCACCGGTTGCAAACAAGCTGATGATATCTCCAATCGCAGCTTGATGGGCCACGCTATTGATGGAGCCATCTTCGTTGAACGCTGCTGCTGTGCCTTTCCCACTAGAGTCCAAAGTGAAGAGGCCTGGAGCGGACTCTGCCACCCGCACCGTCGTCGATGCGGAAGTCTGGCCCTGAAAGGTCACTTTGACTTGAGCGCTCGCGCTGCCTGAGAGTTCGTAGGGAACGATAGCAGCGACCTGCGTCGCCCAAGTGTAGATGATTGGTGCTGGTGTGCTATTAAAGAATACCTGAGTCCCAGCGAGTTGGGTGTCAACTAGACCAGCGCTATTGAGGTGGGACTGTACAAGCGCAGTGGGGCCCATGCTGGAACCATAAAGGACCACGATTTCACCGGGAGCGACTGGACCAACGAGGTTTGTCGCTCCATTAACTACGCTGTTGATGGAGATAGAAGGAACCTCTAGATTCGTCCCAGTTGGCTGCTCGGTCTGGACCCCTCCATTGCCACCTAGAATGGCATGCTGTGCAGTGGCAATGGTGTCGTGCGGCGGCGTTACAAAATTGCGCAGCACGACCTCCGTTGTCTGTGCTCGCGCTATCGCAACGGCCACCAGTCCGATGCAATACACCGAGCGGGCTAATTTTGCCGGCTCTGTGGCGTTCAAGTGCGCTCCCTTCGAGCGGTAAATGAGTTTCATCGAAGTCCTCCCTTCTTACAGGTTGCCGAGCTAAAACTGCGTTGTAGACTGAGGGCTCCTCGGCCCGGTCGTCGCTCCCCGATAAGTTCCGAACACGTCGTTACGCGCAAGGCTTTCTGTGTGGTCGGGTTGCTTCGCAGGATTTTGAACAGTTACGCAAGATTCTTGATTCACATTATCACGCTCTATTTTGGCTTTCTGGGCGCCCCCCATTAGCCACCCAGCTGGCTCTCGTGGGGTTCTGTACTTCGCCTTTCATCTGTACCTGCGTCAAAATTGCGTGGATTTTGTAGCTGAGTGAATTTTTTTGGCAGGGGCGTCCTGCAAGTACCTGGTACAGCCTCGCCAATATTGTCAATGGTAGTTGTCCACAGCCATCACTACAAAGGGGGCCCTCCGGACAAGCCTGGTCCGCCCCTATCAGAGCTTGCTCGCCCGCGCATTCGAAAACGCAGCCGTTGATGACCGCGACGCCGAGGAGACGCCCAACTTCCCTCGGCCAAGGGATCGCGTGTTTTCGAGGCAATCAGCGGGATTTGTTCAGCGCCAAGCGTTCATTCGTAGCGCAGGGCCTCGGTGGGATTCAGCTGCGAAGCGCGATTGGCCGGCAATATCCCGAAAATCACGCCCACCGCTACCGAGACTCCGAAGGCCACGAACACCGATGTAATCGAGATGGGAACACGGATGGCGTCGGTGAAAAATCGCACGCTTAGTGGGATCGAGATGCCTACCAGAATGCCGATCAGCCCGCCGGCCATGCTGATGACAATCGATTCGGTGAGGAACTGCTCGAGCACTGCATGCCGCGACGCGCCCACCGCCATACGCAGGCCGATCTCGCGCGTGCGCTCGGTCACCGTCACCAGCATGATGTTCATGATGCCGATTCCGGAAATAATCAGCGCGATGGCCGACACCAGGATCAGCACAATCGTCATCACCAGCGCAATCTGCTGCGCCGCCTCCAGAATTCCGCCCAAATTCTCCACATCGTAACGCGCGCCCGGCCGATGCCGGCTTTCGATAATCTGTTTCACCGCTGCGGTCAGTGGCTGCACGTCGGAAGCCAGACGGCCTTGCACGTACATTGGATCGATGCGCTCAATGGGGGTGAAGAACCTGGTCACCGTGATGGGCATCAGTACGGTTTCGTTGGTGATTTCCGAGACCCCAAAGGTCCCCGTACGTTCCTTGAAAGTTCCCACCACAGTAAACTGCAGATCGTAGAGCTTGATCACCTGGCCCACGGAGTCCTGCACGTTCCCGTAAAGTTTCACCGCCAGCTTTTCGGTAAGCATCACCACGTGCTGGCGCCCTTTTACATCGCCGGCATCCAGGAAATGTCCTGAAAGCAGCACCATGTTCCGCACGGCTGGGTATTCTTCATCGGTGCCGATCACCGACACGTCCTGTTCCTTGCCGTTGATCAGCAACCGGCCAGAGTTGCTCATCACTCCTGTTGCCGCCACGATGCGCGAGCCCAGTTGCTGCCGGACCGCGTCCACGTCCGCCATCTTGATGAAATCGGCGTCCACCTTAGTGGCGTTATTGGTCCCAGCCGAGTACTGGGCGTAGATCAGGTTGGAGCCAACGCCGCGGATCAAATCCAGGATGTATTCGCGGCTGGTAATCGAAATGGTAACCACCAGGATGACCGAGGCGTTGCCGATCACCAATCCGAGGGCAGTGAGAAAAGTGCGGAATTTATTGGCCCACAGGGCCTGGAAGCTGAAGCGGAACGCTTCTCCAAAATACATCAGGCGCCCGAGGCTGCCCGGAGCAGCGCCGCTTCCTGGAGCAGTTTCTCGGCTTGTTCTCGCGTAGGATCGCCGGGCTTCGGATTGCTGCGCAGGTATTGGGTCAGTAGAGCCATGGCTCGCTCCAGGTTGCGCTTCTGTTCGATGTACAGCCGCGCGCGGGCCAACCAAACTCGGGGCGAGTTCGGCGCCAGTCGCTCGGCTTGGTCGAAAGCTGCTTCACTTTCTGAGATCCGTCCCTGTCTGGCGAGATCCCGCGCCAGATCCAGCAGGCGACCCATTTCACGCGGGGCAAAACGGATGGCTCGTTGAAGCTGTTCCCCCGCGGTATCGAATTGCCGTCGCCGTTCCGCCAATTCCGCTTGCGCCAAGTCGCCATCGGCCGGGTTCCGCTCGGCGATTCGTTGCGCGATGGCTTCCGCTTTGTCGTAACCGCCTCCGTGAAAGCCCGGAGCTTCCAAGTAGTAATCGAACAGGTCGCGCAGCGCTTCCTGGTTCCCGGGATCAAGCTCGACGGCCTTCTCGAAATACGCGCGCGCTTTGGATGCGTACGTCGGGGCGAAAAACGGCAAAGATGTCTCGGCGCTGCGTCCGAAGCTACGGCCCAACCAGCGCGCGTACTCAGAATTAGCCGGCTCCAGTGTGAAAGCCCGTTCGAACCACTCCGCAGCCTTCTTGTACTCGCCCAGCATAAAGTGGTCTCTGCCCATCAAGTAGCACGCTCTTCCGCTGGCCTGCCCGCTTTCCCGAAGCAGCGTCAGAGAGGCCCTGTAATCGGCTTGCCGATACAGGCCTTCCGCTTTCGCCAGAAGGTCTTCACTCTGGCCATGGAGGACCGATAAAGCCAGCAAAATCAGTGCGAAAACACGTACGCTCATGAATCCCCGGAGTCTTTTCATTATAGCTCGTGCGCCCACCGGCGACACCTCTTGCGCACCCAAATTGGATGCGTCCGGAGGCAAGTTGGATACACTGTTGAAAGTCCGTGGCCACACGGATAGGCATCGTAGTATGCTGAGAGTGAAAGTAAATCCTGGGGAGGACAAACAAGTATGCTCGCTAAGTTCCGCGGGTACATTCTAGGCGGTTTCTGTTTCATGCTCTTCGCCGGCGCGTCGTGGGCGCAGATTGCGGCGATCGAGGGCGATGTGAAGGGTCCGGACGGCCAGGCCCTCAAAGGCGCTGTGATTCTTATCGAACGTCAGGATATGAAGGGCACCTACAAGGGCGCCAAGACAGATAAGAAGGGCCATTACATCTACAACGGTCTGCCCTTTCCAGGAACCTACACCGTAAGTGTCTTCGTCGACGATCAGAAACGCGACCAGACGACCGGGGTGAAGACCCAATTGGGCGACCCAGTCAATATATCGTTCGATCTAAAGCAGAGTGCCGAAAAACAGCAAGCCACCCAAGCGGCCGTGGCGTCTGGAACTGCTACCCCCGAACAAGAGCGTGGGCTGAGTAAGGAGCAGAAGGAGGCGCTCGAAAAGCAGGCCAAAGAGAATGCTGCCAACATTGCCAAGAACAAAGCTCTGAACGACACTTTTAACGCGGGTAAGGACGCGCTGGCCGCCAAGAACTATGATGCCGCCGTGGACGCCTTCCAAAAGGGCGTCGAGATGGATCCCAACCAGAACGTGATCTGGGCCAACCTGGCGGATGCCTATGTGGGTCAAGCCGGGACCAAGACGGGCGCCGATCAGCAGCCCTCGCTCGACAAGGCGCTCGAGGCATACTCCAAAGCTATCGCGCTGAAGCCCGAGAATCCCGCTTACCATAACAACTACGCGCTTACCCTGGCCAAGGCCAAGAAGTTCGATGAAGCGCAAGCGGAGTTGAATAAGGCCGCGCAATTGGATCCGCCGCAAGCGGGGCGATACTACTACAACCTGGGAGCGGTCTTCGTAAACAACGGGCAAGCCGCGGCAGCGGAAGTGGCGTTCAAGAAGTCGATCGAGGCCAATCCCGATTATGCCGATGCGCAATTCCAATATGCCAGCGCTCTCTCGGCCAAGCTGGCTACCGGAGCGGACGGCAAAGTGGTTGCGCCGGATGGCATGAAGGATGCCCTGGAGAAGTATCTATCTCTCGAACCGGCTGGCCAATTCGCGGACGCGGCCAAGGGCATGCTGCAGATGATCGGCGCCGTCATCCAGACCAATTACCAAAACCCGGACGCGAAGAAGGCTCCTCCCAAGAAGAAGCCGACCAACTAGCCCCGCGAAGGGTGAGCTAGCGATCAGGACGAGCGTCCCCTGTTAACGGGCCTCGTATCGGTGGCGCTGATAAACGCAACCATGCTCGACACGACCAACGTACTGTGGTACGGCTCGATTGTTGTTGAGTTTTTGTTTTGTATCTACTTGCTGTGGACCAGGTTAGCCAGGAACTATCCTATATTCACCGTGTGCTTGGGATGCTCGGTATTGCGGTCCATGGCAGCCATGTATTTTATGAAGGGAGCGGTGGGAGCGCTGCTCCCGCTCACCTATACTCACTTCTGGCTTTGGTCCGAACCCGTCTGGCTGCTATTGCAGCTTGCCGTTGCGTTGGAAGTGCACACCAAAATGTGGAGAGATCATGGCGCGGTCTTGCGTCAGACCTGCCCGTTGTTGCTTTTCGCGTTCTTGGCGGCATTGCTGGCAGCCGCAATTCCTGTGAGAACGGAGCTGGCGCGGGCTGGAGCTTCGCACTTAATCGCCGCAATGCACTTTGAGTTCCTGGTCAAACGCTACGTGTCGAGCGTTCTTGCGATTTTCCTGATTCTATCCGCGACACTTTTCCTGATTGTTGTTCGCAACGGATTGAAACTCAGTCTGTTTCAGCACGAAGGCATGCTGGCGGCGTACTTCGGTATCTATGCACTGGCGGCTTTCGTGATCGACATGGGATGGACTCGAGCCAGATTTGTGAATAGCTATCTGGCGTCGGCCTTGACCCTCTGTTTTGTGGCCTGGTTCAGCGTCTTCAAGCCTCAACCATTATCCAGCGATTAAAGCATACTTGCGGCAGGGCCCGAAAGTTGGCGCCCCGCCGCGGATTCGAAGATTATCGGGGCGGGCAGTCCGGAGGACAAGTGGGAAACGGCACATCCATCGCAGTGCTGTGCCTGGGCGGCATGGCCTGGATGGCGAAGATTCCGGCGGCGGCGAGTGCGAGCCAGAGTGAAATGGTCAATTTCTTCATGGTATTCTCCTTGGATTTAGCGGCTCCTGCCCTGCAATAAGGCTTAGAAGCCGTGAATTGCGACGAATTCGCGTTCAACGATATCAGACCCATTCTCCAAGGAGTGATAGAACTAAAGTCAGGGTACTTCCCACTAGTAACAGTAAGGCCACACTAATGGATTATCATTATGGTTGATATTCCGTCCGTAAGATCCGGCAATGCGGCTAAAAAAATATCGTGTCGACTGAATGTCTGATGCCAATATTCACACGATTGGTGGGTGGAATTTGTGGCGCACGCACTCCTGTGCCGTGTTCACACTCGTGTGAACACCAATTGACAGAAGCCGGGCGCGTCACGATCGATGACAGGGCACGCACGAGTGCGGCGCACGAGCGCGTACGCCACAACCGCGGGCCGCGGCCGGATGGGACGCCCCTATTCATTTCGCGTTATTATTCGTTATCCCGTGCATCTAATGCTTTGAGGAGGTTTTATGAAACCGAAGCGTCTGTTAGGTGCTTCACTTTTGCTGGTTTTTGCGATCGCTCCAATAACTCTTCAGAGCGATCCGCAGCCGTCTCCCAAAGCCGAAGATAGGATCGCGCGCGAAGTCCGCCACGAGCTGGTGACGCTTCCTTATTACAGTGTTTTCGATAATTTCGCTTATCGGGTCGACGGCTACACCGTCACCTTGCTGGGTCAAGTGACAAAGCCGGTGCTCAAGAGCGACGCCGAGAAGGCCGTCAAGAAGATCGAGGGTGTGGAAAAAGTCGTCAACAATATCGAGGTGCTTCCACTGTCACCGATGGACGATCAGATTCGCCGGGCGGTCTATCGCGCCATCTACAGCCAGCCCGGCCTCGACATGTATAGCCTGCGCGCTGTTCCCACTATCCACATCATTGTGAAGAACGGTCATGTCGACCTGACTGGTGCGGTTGGCAACGCTGGCGACAAACAACGCGCGGGAATTGCCGCGAACGGCGTCCCGGGCGTTTTTTCCGTCACCAATGATCTGCTAGTAAGTCCTTAGCAGGCTTGCGCAATAGCAGCGGACGGTTCAGGTATTCCAGCAGCGGCGTCATGGCTCGAAAGCGCTCCACGATGGCGCCGTGGAGCTGCGGGGTGCTCGCCAGGTTCGCATCCAGCGTCACATCCAAGACCCAATCCTTCATTTTGATGTATTCGGCCGCCGGATGAGCCGGGTCGAAGCCCTTGGGCGATCGACTCAACGCATCCCCCTTCAGCTCCCCGGCCAGCTTCCGTGACTTCTTATCCGCCAGAATCCGGCTCATTTCGCGGTGTGTTTCCGCGATATGGTTGCGCACCAGGAGCGTCACATCGCGATCGGGACGCCACAGTCCGGCGGCAACTTCGATCGCCTCCTGGGAGATGCTGAAATAGAATCCGCCGGTCCCCAGACGCTCGCCGCCGCGCCGCGAGAAGGATGCCGCGACATGGGTCTTGTAAGGTGTCTTGTCCGCGCTAAAGCGCGTATCCCGATAAATCCGGAAGACAGCGCTCTTGGGCTCGGTGACATATTCGGGCGCAAACTTAGCCAACTCCGTATTGATCGCACCCGCCAGCTCCAGCATCGGAGTTTTCACGTGCTGCTCGAAAAGATGCTTGCGAGGCTGAAACCACTCGCGGCGGTTGTTGCGCTTCAAACTCCGCAAGAATCGCATCATCTCCGGCGGAAATCCGGCAAAAGCACTTGGCAAGATCGGTTCCTCCTTCACAAGCAACTTATAATTTGACAAGATGACCGTCCGCAAAGAGATCGTCGATCAGCTCGCCGGAATACCCAATGTAGCCGTGTCGGAGGGAGCGCTGCTGAGCCGGCACACTCGCTTCGGAATCGGTGGGCCAGCCGGCGTGTTCGTTCAGGCCGCGTCCGAACAGGCTTTCGCCGAGGCCTTGCGAGTGTCGCAGGGAAGCGGCGCCGCGTACAGCGTGATCGGCGAGGGCACTAATCTGATTGTTTCGGACCGGGGCTTCGACGGCATCGTCCTGCGTCTGACCTCGAAGGCCATTGAGCGTGAAGGCGCAACAGTTCGCGCTGAAGCTGGCGCCGAGTTGCAAGCGTTGGTGGATTATTCGATCGACCAAGGGCTGCGGGGCCTCGAAACCATGACCGGTATACCTGGGTCGGTGGGCGCAGCGGTCTATGGAAATGCGGGCGCGTATGGCCATTCTATTGACGAGCGCGTGCGCCAGGTGCGCTTCCTGACAGGCGTCGCCGTTCAATCTTTCGGTCCGGCCGAATGCCGGTTTCGTTATCGCGAGAGCGTCTTTAAAGAGCGGAAAGACTGGATCATTCTGAGCGTTGAGTTGGCCCTGACCCCGGCGTCCAGCGCCGATCTGCGCCAGACCGCCGATGAAATTTTCAAAATTCGCCTCGCCAAGTATCCGCCAACCATGAAATGCGCCGGCAGCATTTTCAAGAATCTGATCCTGGCTGAGCTGCCCGATTCGGTGCGGCGCCAGATCCCCGAGCGCGTGATCCGCGAAGGAAAAGCGCCGTCGGCGTATTTCCTGGAACAAGTGGGCGCCAAGGGGATGCGCAGCGGCGGCATTCAGGTCGCGGACTATCATGCCAATTTGATCTACAACACCGGAGACGGCACGGCGCTGGAATTGTGCGAATTAATCGGCGAGCTGAAAACACGGGTGTGGAAACAGTTCGGCCTGGAATTGGAGGAAGAGGTGCAGTACATGGGATTTTCGCCCACCCCACAGCCCGCCTGAATGCGTAATATGCTATAAATATGCGTTGTCTGGGCCTCCTCGCCCTCGTAATTTGGGCTCCGCTCGCGCTGCCGGCCGATCGCCCTGTCCCTGTCATCGTCGAACTATTCACCAGCGAAGGCTGTTCCAGTTGTCCCGCCGCGGATCGCTTGCTCGCCCGCATGGAGCAAACCCAGCCCGTGCCCGGCGCGCAGGTAGTCGCCATCGAGGAGCACGTCGATTACTGGAATCAGCTGGGCTGGTCCGATCCGTTCTCGTCCCCCCAGTATCGCGCGCGGCAGAACGATTATGCCCTGGCATTCAAAGCCGGCAACATCTTTACTCCGCAAATGGTGGTGAATGGGCAGATCGCCTTCGTCGGCAGCGATATGAGCCGCGCCTATCGGGAAATTGGAGCCGCGGCGCAGGCTGCCACCACATCCGTCGATCTCGGAACCGGGCCCAATTCGCGCGACCCGGACCTGTTGGACTTATCGGTCCAGGTGACCAATGCCAAATCCACAAAATGGCGCGACTCCAACGTCTATCTGGCGGTCACCGAGAAGGGGCTCACGACATTT
>Ga0206991_10224_pt1 | contig 17364 bp, 15 predicted proteins | sample Alteio_BWMinCont_9_FD_153286 | JGI IMG/M metagenome (GOLD analysis project Ga0206991, IMG submission 153286) | Enriched cells from forest soil in Barre Woods Harvard Forest LTER site, Petersham, Massachusetts, United States -... | ecosystem: Environmental > Terrestrial > Soil > Temperate forest >...
GTCATCGCCAAGGAAACTCGCCCGGGCCACCTGGACCCAAAGGCGATTCTCGAAAAAGGCGCCGCCCTGGAGCAGGCGCTTCGCGAAAGTGAAGAGCGCTATCGCGCTTTGGCCATGGCTATGGGTCAGATGGTCTGGCGGTGCGACGCTGCGGGGAATAATGTCTGGCGTTCGGACGAATGGGAGCGGCTCCTGGGATGGGGCGGCGACGAAGCAAAGGGCCGGGATTGGCTGGATTTCATGCACGTCGACGATCGGACCGAGGTGCTCCGGAGGTGGCAGGAATCCCTGGCGACCGGCAAAGAGTATGGCGCCGAGTTCCGAATGCTGACGTCTAGAGGCAATTATTGGCATTTCGAGGGGCGTGGCGTGCCGGTACGTAACACGGACGGCACTCTGCGGGAGTGGATCGGCGTCAACATCGATATCACGGAGAGAAAGCGCGTGGAGCAGGAGCTCAAGGCCAGCGAGCGCCGGCGGCGCATGGCGCTGTCGGCATCTCGCGTAGGTGGATTTGTGTGGGATCCCCAGACAGGGCAATCCGAACTGACGGCGGAGCTGCAGGAGATTTTTGGCCTTATGCCAGGCGGTCACGCTCAAGGCACGCGCCAGGAGGTGTGGCTCTCGCGTGTGTACGCAGACGACAGAGACTCGGTATTACAGCGTATGCGGGAGAGCCAGTCCACCGGGAGCATGGATTTTGAATACCGCTATCATCATCCTAAACTTGGCCTGCGCTGGCTGTACGTCAAGGGCCAGATGCGCGCCGATGAACCTCGGGCTGCCGGAGGTTCGGCCGGCAAAAGCGCTAATGGCAGTAAGGCCTACGGAGTGGTCCTGGATGTCACGGAACGAAAGAAAGTTGAGGAAGAGCTATCGCTCAGCCGACAGCGCCTGATGATCGCGCTGGCGGCGTCGCGAACCGGTACCTATCGCGTGGATCCGCAAACGAATACGTTTGTGTATCTGGAGCGCAATCTCAAGGAGCTCCTTGGCTTAGGACCTGACGAGAACATCCCGTCCTGCGAAGAATTTCTGAAGCGCGTGCACCCCGACGATCTTCCCGCGGTTCGGGCCGAGCTGGCGCGTTCACGAGCCGAGGGCGATTTTCAATTGGAATACCGGGTCCTGTTGCCGGATGGACGCGTTCGCTGGCTTTATGACCGCGGGCAGCTGATGCCCGATCCGAGCAGCGGCGCGCCCGGCATGGTTGGTGCATGTACGGATATCACCGAGCGCAAGCACGCGGAAGCCGAACTCAAGCTCGTGCACGAGCAACTTGAGGCTCGCGTGAACCAGCGAACGGCAGAGCTCAGGACGGCGGAGGAGGGCCTTCGCACTCTTTCCAGCCGCTTGATGCAGCTGCAGGATGAAGAGCGCAGGCGCATTGCCCGCGAACTGCACGACAGTTCCGGACAGGCCCTGGCCGCTCTGAGCATGAGCCTTTGCATGGTGGAGCGTGAGAAAGACAAATTGAGCGAACGCGGGGCAAGGAATATCTCCGACGGGACGCGCTTGGTCCGCGAGCTTTCGCAGGAACTGCGCACCATGTCTCACCTGTTGCATCCTCCCTTGCTCGACGAGGCAGGATTGGAATCAGCGCTGCGGTGGTTTGTCGAGGGCTTCGCGCAGCGCAGCGGAATTCGCATGGATCTCGAGCTTGCCCCGGAACTGGGGCGTCTCTCCAAGGAGATGGAGATCGCTATCTTTCGCGTTGTACAGGAATCGCTGACGAATGTGCATCGGCACTCCGAGAGTAAAACCGCGCGAGTGCGCGTCTCTAGAGATTCGCGGCAGGTGACCCTGGAAATTTGCGACTCGGGTCGCGGGTTGCCTTCAAATGGAAAGACGCGGGGCCCCGCTTTGCCGGGCGTGGGAATTCAAGGGATGCGAGAACGGGTGAGGCAACTGGGCGGAACTTTTGAGATTCAGTCGAGCAAAGGGCGTACGATCGTCCGAGCCGTCATTCCCGCGTCTGCGACTGAAGGCAGCACGGGCGAAATTGCGCAAGCGATATCGAGCTAGAGCTGCCCAGTTCGATCAGGCCTCGATAATATGGTTGCGGATGGCATAGCGCACCAGTTCCGTCACCGAATGGCAATCCAGGCGCCGCATGATGTTTGCCCGGTGCGTTTCCGCGGTCTTGACGCTGATACTCAGAGCGACCGCTACTTCCTTACTGCTCTTGCCTTCGGCGAGCAGCTGCAGAATCTGCTTTTGCCGCGCCGTCAGACGCAGCCCGCTCTTCCGATTGCTGTCGTCCTCGTTCTCTTTGGACGGGCGTCCCAGATAGCCTTCCAGAACCATCTGGGCGACTTTGGGCGTGAAGAAAGTTTTGTTGCGCCGCAGCGCATCGACCGCGGATACCAAATCCCGGCCGGCATCGGACTTCAGCAGATACCCGCGTGCTCCCGCTTCCAGCGTTTGCCGGATCAAAGGATCGGAATCGTACATGGTCAGGATCAGTACTTTAGTCGATACGGTCTTCAGAATTTCCCGTGCGGCTTCCAGGCCGTTTAGTTCCGGCATGCTCAAATCCAGAATCGTAACGTCGGGCTGCACCAGTTTGGCTTTCTCGACGGCTTCCCGTCCATCGGAAGCTTCGGCAGCGACTTCCCAACCAGGCTGCTCCTCAAGGAGCGTGCGCACGCCTTTGCGCACCACATCGTGATCGTCCGCCACTAATAAACGAAGGTTCGCCATCATAGCCTCCAAGCTGATCGGGTGCGTGGCTTTGTTGTGCTTACCGCAAAAACCTCACACTCATTTCTGAAGCAGTGGCGGTAGAGGGCTGGCTTGGCGAACCTGAGGATAGAATTGCCGCATCTGAATTAACGTTATAGCCTTTTCCAGCTTTCCCTACAGCATCTCGCCTTTGGCAATTTTTTTCTATACACATTATCCCTTATTGACCCTGAGCCCCATGGTGCGGGGAATGCCTTAGGCGAAGCTGGCGAATTGTGACACTAATTAGCAGATGCGCCACAGACCCCATGTGGTCATGTATTTCGGCCATCTTTCTGAGATTATTTTGGTACGAGTACTAAAGGGCGTACTAAGGTATGTGCTTTTGAGGCAGAGAGCGCGTCTTTTGTCGTGCTGCAATTACTTGACTCCGAGGCACCGGCAGCGGCAGAGTTTGTCGGATCGGCTCACGGGAGTAACCCGGATGCGACGCTACTTTATTGCTGGAGTGTTTATCTTCGCCGCCGCGGAAGGTTTGGCCGGACAAGCACAGCCCCCGCGAACCGCCCCACAAGCGTTGACGGCGGCGAAGTACGTAGGGTCGCGGGCCTGCCAAACGTGTCACGCCGACATCTACGCGCGCTGGCAGAAGACGCCCATGGCTAACGTGGTGCGCGATCCGCGCGAGCATCCCGACGCCATCATTCCCGATCTGGCCACGAACACCGTCAACAAATTCACGCGCGACGACGTCGCCCTGGTCTACGGCAGCATCTGGAAGCAGCGCTACTTCACGAAAATTGGCGACGATTACTATCCGCAGGCCGCGCAGTGGGACGTGATGAATCACGTCTGGCGCCCCTATTTTGTAGCCAATGGCACAGATTGGTGGGCGACGCTCTATCCGCCCGACAATATGAAGCGGCCTACCAGCGCAACTTGCGACGGCTGCCATTCGGTAAACTTCAGCATCCAGGACCACACGGTCACGGAGTGGAACGTCGGCTGCGAGCGCTGCCACGGTCCAGGCAGCGAACACGTAGCGCGTCCCACGCGCGCCAATATCTTCAATGCCGCGCGCCAGGACTACGTGCACGCCAACGATACCTGCATCCAGTGCCATTCGCAGGGCCGCCCGCTCAGTAATCCCATTGAGGGCAAGTATTACGATTGGCCTGTCGGTTTTCATGTGGGCCTCAACCTTGCGGATTACTGGCAGCTCGAAGAGCACAAGCTCGGCGAGACTTCGTTTACGCATTTTCCCGATGGCACGGCACACAAGAATCGCATGCAGGGTAATGATTTTGTGCAAAGCGTGATGTACCGCCGCGGCGTGACCTGCTTCAGTTGCCACGACGTGCACGGCACCGCGAACTACGCGCAACTGAGGCGCCCTGCGAATCTGATCTGCCTGACTTGCCACGGGCCGGGACAGCCGAACGGGCCGCGCACAGCCACGATCGAGGAGCACACCCACCACAAGGCGGGCACACCCGGCAGTGAGTGCGTCGATTGTCATATGCCACAGATTCAGACGACCGTGGCGAACATTAACGTGCACGCGCACACGTTTGAATTCATCACGCCGGCGATGACGGACGAATACAAAATCCCCAACGCCTGCACTACGTGCCACACAGATAAGACAACTGCGTGGGCCACCGAAGCCCTTCGCCGCTGGCCCGAGCGCTCCCCCTGGCGTTTGGAGTGAGGTGAGTAGACGTTCGACGTTCAGAACCGAGTTCCGAACCTATCCGGAGTATGGATCGGGTGGTGGGGCGTGCAGGCACACGAAGTCTGAAACACGCCTGATTGCCAGCACGAGCAGCGATTATCTATTTTAGTTCGAAGACTACGGAGATGACGGTTTGCGTCTCGACCGGATCACCTCCGACCGAGGCAGGCTGATACCGCCACTGGCTTATCGCCGCCAGTGCAGCGCCAATCAGTCGTGAATCGCCATTGATTGGTTTGAGGTTTCTGGGTATTCCGTCTTTTCCGATGGTCGCGCTGATGTGTACTTCTCCTGTCACACGCTCCTGCCGCGCAACGAGGGGATACACCGGTGGGACGCGCTGCAAGAGGACGGCTGCCTGCCGGGGCTGCGCGGGACTCCGACTCTCGGGTTGAGAGTCAGGCCGCGGCAAGTCGGGTCCGCTGGGTGCAATCGTGGTGCCCAGAGAACCAATCGGCGGCGTGATGCCGTCAAATATCGACGGGGACGTCAGTTGCGCGGACACTTGCTGAGTTTCAGTAACGCGAGGTCGGGAAAGTGCGAGCCCGGGGGCTTTTCGAAGCGAGGCCTTGGGGGCATCGGGCAGATTTCCGGGGGCGCTCGAAGCTGAGTCCGTGGTTTCTTTTCGAGACGCAGGCGCGCCTGCGGACGCCGCCTCGCGTCGCGAAGAGGAAGCGTCGCTGAAAGGCGAACCAGCAGCCCCGCCGCTCGTCAACATCCAACGGCGAGTATTAATGTCCGCCACCTCGACTTGAAAGGCAGGCTGTCCCGCGGCTAAATTCGAACCGCCTAAACCTTTGTTTGTCGTCGCTTGCACGCGTGCTTTTAGAGATGGCAAGCCCGCAATTATGGCCAGCATGAGGAGGGCGCCGACGGCCGCTCCGATTCCAACCTTGACGATCTGAGAGCGCAAGACATCAAGTCCGTTCAATTCGCGTTCTTGCTTCGCGAGCACATCTTCCCATTCCATACTTGCGGGCACCGACGTGCTTGATGGTCCCAAGTTCGGCCTGCGAACCGAAAGACGAGAGCCCGCTTTCAAAGTCGTTGAGTGCTCACGCCCCTGAGCGGGAATGTGGGCCGACGTACTCGCAGCCCGCCTGGATACAGGGGGAGCCGGATCCGTACTCTTCGAGGCCGAAGCGTCCACGCGGGGAATTCGCGCGCCGCGCGGGAGTTCCATGGATTCATAAGGGATGCCGGGGACGGAGAATTCAGCGGGCTCCTGAGAGTGGGGATGGGCGCGCCGACTGGGACCCATTCGGTTTTCTGGCCCGACGGGAGCGCTCGCCTCCGCAGCAGGCCGACTTGCCGTTGCTGCTGTTCGAGGCGTATGAGCAACGGTGGACTCCGGCACGGGCGGTGTGACAGGTCTAACCGCGGCGATCTGCGAGGCGCTGGACGGTTGTTGCTGTACCGCTTGCGGCGATGCGATCTGCGCAGCGTCGGGTGATGCGGAATGTTCCGGTTCAGGAGCTTCAGGTCGGCTCGTAACCTCTGGACTTGGCGGAGCAGCTAAGTCGGCTGCGGCCGGTTCGCCGGCCGCTTCGACGCCGTGGATAGCCTCGGAATCTTCGCGAACATGCGCGGGCGCTTCGAGCCGGGACGCCGGTTTCGGGGAGGCTGTGTTCTGCATCGGATTCGGACCAGCGCCTTCGGACGAACCCATTTGCACGGACGACGAATCAGTGCGGTCAGCATGATCGGCATGGGGATTTGCGCGCTCCGCTTCAGCCCTGAAATCGCCATCGGTCCAGGCACGAATGTGGATTTTTGCGTCGCCGTTCAATTCGACAAAACGCAGGCCGCCGCCTTTTCCCGAGTCATTTAGCCACGCAACCTCAGAGTAACTTTCAACATGCTCATTCGCCTCAGGCAACTTGAATTTCAGAAGCACCGCCTGGCCAATGCTAACGGGAGTTACGCTCTGGAAACCCAGCCCGCCTTCGCCGAGATCGAGGATGATGGCTCCGTTATCGGCGCCAAAATCCGCATACGTCAGACCGTTGATCCGGCGACGCGCGTGAGACCTGCGCTCGACTTGCGATGTTGATGAAACTGAGCTTGCGAACGATGACATAGATGGCTTACTCCGTGCTCTTACCTCGGCGTTGCCGAAGCGAGTTTTAGCTCTTGCCAGCCCCCGGGGAATTCGATCTGAAAGCGATCAGCCTGATCGAAAAGGACGAATGCCTGAATGTCTGCCAGCCTCTGATTCAGGAATTCTCTAAGCTTATCCTGGAAAGCGGGGTCGCTTTCCGCAGGCCAGCTGAACGGGCGCAGGATCTCAAGCGCGATTCGGGCGCGCTGCCCCGCGGGAAGAAAGGTCGGATAACTCAGCCGGACCTGCTCCTGTGAGCTCAGGCTGCCGTCAACTCGGAGGCGGCCCATGACCATGACGCCAGGGCCATCCGCCAGCCGATAGTCTGAATCGGTATGATTCTGAATCTCATAAGCCAGGTACAAGGCCGCATCAGCTGAATCCAGTTCGCGGAATTGAGCTCCGACGTAGGTAGCGGTGATGGCGCTAGCGTTCCACGGCTTCTGGCCGCTTCGGACGCGGGTAGTCCCATACCAAATCGTAGCGGTCAACACGAAGGCGAAAAAAAAGCCTAAAACTGGTAATTTGTTTCCTCTCATGTTACCTCGCTACTCGCTGTTTCCCCTTGTTTATCAGTCTCTTGCAATGATTCGGAGAAGTGTGTGATCGCTATCGGGCTCCTACCGCTCTGCTTCCCTGATCTGTAGGAGCAATCACTGTGCCTAAGGGCCTGGGCATTTGAAGCGATGGCGTGGCAGACCGATATCACCCTGACCCTGAACTTGACCTGAACATCGAATTTGGTGCTACCGCAATTGACGTAACGTCGCCCTGGTTTTGACCCCTTACAGGGCGCGTTTGCCGAATTGTATGGAGGAGATTGTGACCCGTTGCTATCGCTGGCCCCGTTCCTCTTGTCGAGTTGCAGGCCTCCTGGCTTATCTCGCATTCGTCGCGCAGATAGTCTTCGCACAAGGGCCGGCTAAGCCGCGCATCACCAGGGGCATCAATGACTTGGAGACCGTACGGATCCAGGGGAATATGCATCCGCTCGCGCGACCGCAATTTGATCGCGGCAAAGTTGCCGATTCAATGCCGATGTCCCGCGTCACCCTATTCTTCAAGCTCTCCGCGGACCAGCAAGCGAGCCTTGACCAACTGCTTTCCGAACAACACGATCGCTCTTCGTCGAACTATCACCGCTGGCTGACACCGCAGGAGTTTGGTAGCCGCTTCGGGTTGAGCCAGGACGACGTGGGCAAAATCGTATCCTGGCTCGAGAGTCGCGGATTCACGGTGCAGGAAGTTCCGGCAAGCCGCAACGCCGTGAGTTTTTCCGGCTCCGCGGCACAGGTGGCTGCCGCCTTTCAGACGGAAATACACCGCTACGTTGTGAATGGCGAGCAGCATTACGGCAATTCCAGCGAACCCTCTGTTCCCGGTGCGCTCGCAGATGTTGTGTCTGGCATTGTCGCACTAAACGATTTTCGGCCGAAACCGAGGGCGATTCGGCGAGCCATGCCCTTACCGAAGGCTGCCCTCAGCGACGGTTCAGGGCGCCATTATCTGGCGCCCGACGATTTCGCGACGATCTATGACTTGAAGCCCCTCTATGGCAGGGCCATAGACGGCACGGGCCAGAAAATCGCCGTTGTTGGACAGAGCGATATCCAGCTCGGCGACATCGAGGAATTCCGCCGTCTTATGGGTTTGCCATTCAACGATCCTCAAGTGGTACCCGTGCCGGGATCCTTGGATCCCGGAATGGTAGACGGCGACGTGCAGGAGGCCGATCTCGATCTGGAATGGGCGGGGGCGGTGGCCAGAAACGCAACCCTGATTTACGTCACCTCCTCAAACGCCTGGGATTCGATGGAGTATGCGATCGGGAACGATCTCGCGCCGGTGGTCAGCGTAAGCTTCTCGAGTTGCGAGCAGGAGTTCTCGAAGTCGGACGTGCAGAGTTTTACGTTGCTCGGCGAGCAAGCCAATGTCCAGGGCCAGACGATCGTGGCGGCCTCAGGGGATGCCGGCGCCGCCGGCTGCGACGCGTTTGCTGATGCCGCTCACGCGCAAGCTACGCAAGGGTTGGCCGTCGGGATGCCCGCGAGCCTGCCGTATGTGACCGCGGTGGGAGGAACCGAATTCAACGAGGGATCAGGCGTCTACTGGAACACAACAAACAGTGCGACTGACGGATCGGCGCTTTTCAATATCCCGGAGGTGGCCTGGAACGATAGTTCATCCGCCAACGGAATCGAAGCAGGCGGAGGCGGCGCGAGCACGCTTTTCAGCAAACCTCTCTGGCAAACAGGGCAAGGCGTGCCCAGCGACAGCGCGCGGGACGTTCCCGACCTCTCCTTCAGCGCTTCGGCGGATCACGATGCCTACTTCGTGTGCTCCGAACTTTTCGATTCGCAGACGCAGACGTTTACGCCCGTTTGTCCTGGCCAGTTTTTCCCCGTTGGTGGAACCTCAGCAAGCGCGCCTGCCTTCGCCGGCATGGTTGCGCTACTGAATCAGGCGATGAATTCGCCCCAAGGAAATATCAACTCTAACCTCTATGCTCTAGCCGGCCTCTCCGCCGGCCCATTCCATGACATCACCAGCGGCAGTAATGCGGTTCCCTGCCAATTAAATCCTCCCAGCCTCGACTGCCCAACGACCGGCAGCGGCGCTGGATTGATGGGCTTCGCCGCGGGTCCGAAATACGACATGGCTTCGGGACTGGGTTCCGTCGATGCGGACGCTCTGATTCGGGATTGGCCATCGATCACTGTGCCTCACGATTTTGACATCAGCGTGACGCCCCCAACCCTGACGCTGAATCGCGGCGGCGTCGCAAGTGCACAAATTACGGTGAATCACAGCGGTGTGGCAGGCACGCCTTCCTTAGCTTGCAACGTGCCCCCAATTTTCGTGAGCATAGCGTGCTCGATCGCGCTCGATGCCGCCACGAACACCTACACGCTGACGATCATGGCCTCGAGGAGCGCGATGCTCTATCCAGCAGCCACGATCGATCGCACCGCAGACCGCTTCAGCGGACCATCCGATCCTCGTGGGTTTACTTCGCTCATTTTTGCTTACTTGCTTGGCGCCTGCCTGATCGCTGCCTCGATCACCGTGTTTTCGTGCGCCGCTGTCTGGCGCTCGCGGCAAGGGAAGCAAAAGCTCGTGCCGTTGTTTGCGGGCGTTTGTTCGTTCGTCCTGCTGATCGGCTGTGCCAGCCCTACTTCCGTGACAACATCCCCACAATCCCAAGCGCAGCCGGTTTCTATTCAAGTAGGGCCGCAAAACATGATCGTGGGCCAAAAACAGCAACTGCAATTCGCGGCAACGGTAGCGAATTCCTCCAATACGTCCGTGACCTGGTCGACAAGCCCAGCCATTGGCACGATAAACTCGGCAGGGCCCACCGCCGGCATCTACACCGCTCCATCGACGATCGGCACAAATCAGACGATAACCATAACTGCGAGCAGCGTGGCCGATCCCACGAAGCAGGCATCCACAAGCCTGCAATTGGCCGCGCCCGAGACAGGCTCGATCGTGGTGACCGGCAGCCTGAACGGACTGAGTCACAGCGTGGGGATCGCCCTTACGATCGACTAGGTGCGGTATCGTTGAATCGCTGCCCCTGAAGAGATACGCCGGAGAGACCGTATGAGAAAACGGATCACAATTCTAAAGCCGCCGGCAAAGTTATGGTGTTTTTCGCCACGGGTCTCGCACTATCTGCTGCGATGTCGTTGCCGGGTCCTGAATTAGGCAGCGCTGCCCGCTTCCGAAGGAAGCGGAACCGTCAGAATGGATTCAGCGACCGCGAAGAGAACACAAATGCGATGGCCACCCTGGAAGGCACAGGCTTGCCATCTTGAAGCGGCGCCTGAAACTCCCACCCACTCGCCGCGCTGAGCGCCGGCGACCTGAATCCTCCCGCCATATCGCGAAGCACCTTGATATCGTCCGTTGAGCCATTGGCATTGACGCTCACTTGCACGACCTCCGCTCCCGCGGCGATGGTGCTGGCGGGATACTTGGCATATTGCACAGAGAGAATGCCGGGTGCGATAAAGCTGCTGCGAGGCTGGCCGCCGAATTCTTCGGTAGGGAAAATGGGCGCAAACGGCGGCGGCGGAGTCAGCCCCACCGCATGACGAAATACAAACGCCACCAGCATCTCTGAGTCCTGGGCGCTGCCATTTTGGGAAGCGGCAGCAAATTTCCACCCACGGAGGGATTGCGCCGCTGCCTCGGTGAATGGCGGCATGTCTTGCAAGACGGTGACTTTTTTGAGCTCTCCCTGGACGTTGAGTGACACGTCGAACACTACGATGCCGTCGGCGGTCGTCTGTAGCGGAAACTGTACATCGGCCGCGGAGATCGCCTTCGCCGGCTTGAACGCACTTTGCGTCAGAGCTTGCCCCTGTGAGCCTGGCTGCTGGGGCGCGGTGTTTTGAGGTCGCCCGGTTTGAGCTGACGCCGCTCTCTGTCCGCCCGCCTGCGCCTCAGCCGCCAGCGCTTGCGAATGCTGCGCGATACAAAGCAACGCACCTGATATAAGGAATAGACTTGCCGCCGCGATCACCCGCATGCATCTTGCGCTCATATTGGGCCGCCTCCCAGCGGGGCATTGCCACGCCGATATCGTCTGTATATTGGATGATTCAGGTGACGGCTGGTGTTGCAGCGAAAGCCGCCGACAGCATGGCTCCGCTTGGTCACCAAGTCCGCCTCACCTGGTGCGGGGATCACGCCTATAATAGCGCGATTTCGCGTAGCCCGAAACTGAGACTAAGGTCCGCGGCTGGGGGCAAGAAGTTGTGACAGAGGCGCCTACCGGACGTACTCGGCGCGTAGAGAAGCCACCTTTGAATAGAAGACACATCTCTAGTGTGATTCTCGCGTCTATCGTAATTCTCGCGCTGGCCCTTTTGGGCGGCTGCCGGCGCCCAAACGATATCGCGTGGTCTTTTGCCACTCCCCGGCCCTGGGTGCTGGCCTCGGATTCGCAACTCCTCACACCCGTAGTCGACGGCGACGTAGTTTTCTTTTGCGGAGGATACGCCGAAAGGGAAGGCTCCGCGATCTATGCCCTCGAGGCGCAAACCGGAAAGCTGAAATGGCAATTCGGCGTCGGAAGTTGCGTCGCGCCGCCCATCGTTGCATCGGGAGTGCTCGTTTCGTTTGCATCGGCACAGCACGGCGATCGGATTGTCGTCTCCGGGCTGGATAAAATAGCGGGCCGGCAACAATGGAAGGTTGAACTGCCTGGCAATCCCCAGCCGCCCGCTCCGGTGTTGGTGGGCAATTTTGTGTTCTTCGCGCCCGGATCGCGAAGCGTTCTGCGCATCGACGTGCGTGACGGCTCCATCCAGACGTTTGACGTGGATACGAATGTCGCGGCCGCGAATCCGTGGCTTGCCGGCGCACCCGGCGCGGTGCTTTTCGGCTACGGTAAATCCTACTGGCGCTCGCGCACAGACAGCGAAGAACCAGAGGAAGGAGCTCTGCTCAGTGAAGCTGTGGAATCGCCTGTGGGCCTGGGAACCGATGGACGTAGCCTGCTGCTTGCCGAACAGAATGGGAACCTGATCTCCTTTGATCTGCCGAAGGGAAAGGCGACCTGGCAGCATCACTGGAATAAGATCTTGAGTGCGCCCCTGATTGCTGATGGCAAGGTCTTTGTGGATATCTATCAACAAAAATATGCGCTGTCAGCGCTGGCTCTCGCCTCGGGCAACGAGATGTGGCAAATTCAGGAGGGCAGTACGGAGGCGCCCTATTGGCAGGGCGGCCGGCTCTACGTGGCGAGCGGCACCTCAGTGTTGATTGTGGACGGCGCGAGCGGCAAGGTTCAGCGGCGCTTTGCGGCGCCGACCGAAGTAATCACCACGCCCATTCCCGACGGCGAGTTGGTGCTTTTTGGGACGGCTCGCGGCGTTTTATATGCCGGCACGGCGCATTAAATACGTGCGCAGGTATGGGGCGCGCGGGGCGCGCTAGGCGTTCGCCGGCCTTCGTGCCAACAAAAATGGAGCCGGATTGGATCCGGCTCCATTTTCCTTTTGCGCTAAAGCGGCGATTGGGGCAATTCTAGTGCTTGTCGCTCTTGCCCCAGTCGTCCGTCAGCGGCTTGCCTGGCGAGCTAGGCCCGCGATGCTTGTCAGGCGGCCCGTACGGGCCCTCCTGTTGGTGCGTCTCCGGAGGGGAGCCATCCTTCACGGTCTGCCCGGTCTGGCCAATGTTGCGCTGGCCGCTGTCTACATTTCCTGCGGTCCCTTGGCGATTTCCGCCGAAGTTGGTATCCCGGTTTTCCCGAAAGTTCTGCGAAGAGGCATCGTCGCCGCCCCCTTGCTGGTGTTTGTCCGTTTGCTGCGTGGGGGTACGGCCGTCGCCCTTCTGCGCTTGGCTGGTCCCGCTCTGCGAATTTTCGCCGGGCCATTTTTCGGTCTGACGATTGCCTCCTTCCCGGCCAGACATGGCGTCCGGGTTCATCTCGCCCCGGTTCATTCCGGGATTTGAGGGGCCTGTATCTGTGCCGGTATTCGATGTGCCTGACCCTTCGCGTTTTTGTTGCTGATGCTTTTCTTGCTGTGGCTGTTGATCCTCTTGGCGCCGCTGCTGCTGCCGTTCATCCTGCTCTTGGTCCTTCTGGGGTGCTTTTCTTGCGGCTTCACCTGGCATAATGATCCTCCCGGATCGACTCGATTTTGCGCAAGGGCGCGGCGTTCGTTAAGCTACGCTCGTGCGCCTGACATATTCGGCCCCTAATCTTGATTGTTATCGTGCGCTGCGCAGCGCGGTGAGGCCATCAGCCAAACGATGTAAGGGACGGAGGTTTCTCTCCCCGTCTAACCCGTTTCTTTCCGGTGATTTCACGGAATCCTAAGATGGAAAAGCTACCCAAACGCGAACAACGCATTCACCAGATGTTCGAACTCGGCGTGATCCTGAAGGGACTGCACGCGCTCCTCGAACTAACGACGGGTTTCGCAGTCCTGGCGATGAGCCCGGCGGCAGTATCCAATTTCTTCTTTGCTCTCGCGCGGCGTACCTGGAGTTACGATTCGCATGACCTGCTGGCAAATTTTCTGATGCGCTCCGGCCTGCGTATCTTGAACGGCGGCCAGCATTTCGCCGCAATCTACCTCATCGTGCATGGCGTCATCAATATGGGCCTGGTCATCGGCCTCCTGGCTAACGCGCTTTGGTCGTACCCGGTCTCGGTGGCCGCCATCGCGCTCTTCATGGCTTATCAGGTTTATCGCTATACGCACACCCATGCGCTTATTTTGATTCTGTTGACTATTTATGACGCAGTGGTGTGCTGGCTCGTCTGGCACGAGTACGGCTTGCGACGGAAGTCACCGGCAGGATAAGGGTTTTTCGAGAGACCGTCTTGCGAGAGACGATCTGCAGCCTGGCGGCGAAACCAAAGTAAACGCGCCGCCATAACCAAGCTCAAAACCAAGCAAAAATAACAAGGCGACCGCTCCGCGATTTATGCCGCGGAGCCGTTCTGGATGGAAGTCTGGTAGCTCAGCGTCTCCACCCACTTGCCATCGCGCTTGACCCACACACGCGTGATTTGCAGGGGCTTGCCGCGATCCGGGGTGTGACGCGAGCTCATGATCACCGTATCGCCAAACTCAAATAGCTTCGCCGAGGAGAGCGGCGTTGGCGCGAGCCCGGCCATATTCGATCGGCGCAGCTCGGCCATGCGCGTGGGCTTGTCGAGCAGCTTATCGCTATTCGAGCTCGCGGCGGCGAACTCTTCCCCGGTGTGCGCGTCGAATCCCGAGGCATCCTTAGCCATGGCCGACGTCTCGAGCGCCATGTAGGCGGTGATGACCGCTCGTTCCGCGTCCGTTTTTGGTGTGTATTGCACGTTCTTGCAGGGATTCAGGCACTCTTTTCCGGCTGCGGGCGTCACCGTGGGCGGCGCATCCAGCGATCTGACTTCCTGATAGACCAGCGCGCGCCAGCCCGCGGGGCGCTTCACCCACACGCGCAACGCGTGCATTTTGCCGCTGCTCACCTGAAACGTAGCGACCTGCCCATAGTCGTAGCGCGCAGGCATTCCACCCTCGCTGGCGATGAGAGGTTTCGGTACCGCCGCCAGCACCTGCGCACGGTTGAGCGTTTTTCCATTGACGTCAATCCACAGAAAATCGGCATCGAGCATTTTGCCGAGCGCTGCCTTGTCGGCTTTGGCGACGGCCTGAGCAAAATCCCGGTCCGCCGCGGAATTTGCCGGGTCCCCACCACCGGCAGCAGCAAAAGATACTGCCGCGGAGAGCAGGGCTGCGCACAGAAGCGCGACCCTGGATGCCACACGGATGAGCCTCATTGCATTCTCCTTAATTTGGCCGGCCTTGGCGAAGCCCCCCGGCTTTTTATGCGAAGGAGGAATTCGTCTCACCGGTGCAGTGCTCGTGGCCCTGCACTTCCTGCATAACGCCGCCGGCCTGAATCGTGTTGTGATAACTCTCTGCCATTTGCCACAGGCTGATAGTGAAACACACGGCCGGACCAATGCGGTTTCGCGCCGTATTCCGGCTGGCACATGATCGCCACCACGGTGCACCAAGCCATTTGCCGCGCAGCATACATCTGCCCGGGCCCTCAGGCAATCCCGCGCCCGAAAAGCGCAGCCGTGCAAGTCGAGCTTTCGTGCTAAAAGAAGTAGAATCGTTATTTGAATAAGCTAGGGAGTTCGAACAGCTCAAGACGAGGGAACTCATGTCTGCCGATTACCTGCTCAAAACCGAACCTTCCGAATATTCGTTCGAAAATCTGCAGCGCGATGAAGTGACCGTGTGGGACGGAGTGTCGAATCCGGTTGCGCTCAGGCACCTTCGCGAAATGAAGCCGGGAGCGAGGCTCGTCATCTACGAAACCGCCGACCGCAAGAGCGCCGTTGGCACAGGGGTGGTTGTGTCTGTGGACTCTTCCGATCCAAAAAATCCCGCGGTCAAGATCAAGGCGGGAAAGGCGCTCGCGAAACCGGTTTCGCTGGCGGAAGTTAAAGCCAATAGGCTGTTCGCCGATTCGCCGCTGGTTCGGCAAGGGAGACTTTCCGTCGTGCCCCTGACCGCCCAGCAATACAAATTTTTAACCGGCGCATAGCCCTCAGATTTATTGCCCTTGAAGCCTGCTGCAGGTGGGACAACGCGGCATTCGCTCGTGACGGCAATTCCGTCCTTCCTGGAGGCCGCGTCCGCGCGGCTATCCGCGTCTTCTTTCTCGTGCCGGCGGCGGCACCTCAACTGTAAGCCGCGTGTACACGGCCTCATCGTTTGAACACTTCGCTGCATAGGGGGTAATTTCTATCCGCCATTATTCCTGTATCTAGCTGATATAGGACCGCTTAGTGTAATCCACATGGCCCCCGCCCTGCTTTTAACTAAAGCAGAGGCTAATGACAATGCTAATCGAATGCATCCTGATCGGCTCTTCGCTCTGCCAGACGGTAGTGAAAGACAAGCCCGCCAAGGCCCACTTCGAGCGGAAGCAGAATGCGATCGTGGCCGTGCTCAAAGATAAGCCGGTGATGGCGCTGCTGGCCGTGGATCTGACGGCCAAGACCATGGACTACCGCCAGACCGAGCACGATTTCAAGCTCGGCGGATTTCAGGAGCAAAACCCGGTTGTGCGTCACCTGCTAGGCCACCCGGTCGCCATGGAAGCCTACGGCGCGGCCTACGCCGTGGGTGCAGCGTGGCTGGGACACAAGATGCGCACCTCGCGCTATGGCCTCGTACGCAAGCTCTGGTGGCTGCCCCAAACCTACAGCATTGAGCAGAACGTGTATGGATACGCCTACACTCGCTCGCATTACGCTCGCTGAAAAGGTGACCGACATGACTTCGACAATGTCAGACAAACTCACTCAGTCCGTTGCCCAAGAAGCCGCTGTTCTCGAGGAAATTCCATTCACGACGGCGTCTCCCGCGGTAAGTCTGGAAGCCGATCTCAAGCCGAAGTCGCGCTTCGCGGCCAAGCTTGTAAAGATTCTGGAGCGCAAGGGAATCGTCAGCCACTCCGAGGCGGCTGAGCTTCTGCACGACCTGAAATAGAAATCACCGTCGGGAGAGAAAAGGGTTGAGAAAGACGCGGACAATCACGGGATCAAGTGAGGACAGAACACCTGGCCGAAACTCCTCAGACCGTCTGCCCGCCCGACGCGAGAACGCGATTGATCGCCGCGATCAGTTCGGTACCGGTTGCAGATTTTGGCAGGAAATTGCCGTCGCCGAATAACCGCGCCAAAAGTGCGGCCTCTTCCGGCGTGTAATGGCTGCTCATTAGAATGATCTTGGTTTCCGGGACCCGCCGGCGCACCTCATACGCCGCTTCAATGCCGCTCATCACTGGCATGACGATATCCATCACTACAACGTCCGGCTTGATCTCCAGGACCTGATCGACGGCCAATTGGCCGTTGGCCGCTTCGAAGATCCTCCAATGTGGTTGCTGCGCCAGCACGGAACGCAACGTACTTCGCACCAGATGGTGATCGTCGACTACGAGTATCGTTGCGGGTAGGGGCACGTCGCCTCCGGGCAGGTTGAGGCCGACGGCCGGAACTCAGCGGTGCCCCAGTATAGATAGCGGAGAGCAACCCGTCTGTACAATACGGGACTCCCGGTAGCCTCAGGAGAATCTCAGGCGAATGCCAGGCGAATGCCAGGCGCTTGGCTTTCGCACGAGACCTCCCATGTTAAGTGCTGCCAAATTTACTTCGCACGGTATTACAATCACTGCCGATTGCAAACGCCGGGGGTTCCCGGCATCCAGTGAGAGCAGGAGGGGAGAAAAATGCAGACTTCCGCAAGGCTGCGACGATCTGGGCCTGTAGCGTTGGCGGCCGCCATTCTCGCGACCATTTTCGTAT
>Ga0206991_10226_pt1 | contig 17269 bp, 13 predicted proteins | sample Alteio_BWMinCont_9_FD_153286 | JGI IMG/M metagenome (GOLD analysis project Ga0206991, IMG submission 153286) | Enriched cells from forest soil in Barre Woods Harvard Forest LTER site, Petersham, Massachusetts, United States -... | ecosystem: Environmental > Terrestrial > Soil > Temperate forest >...
GAAGTTCCTGTTCACCATGAAGTTGGGCCGCCGCTTCACGCATGAACGCTCGCTCGCGGCTGGGGAGATCTCGCATTTCAAGGAAGGCGTGTGGCCGTTCCATCGTGCGCGTAAGCTCGGCTGCCTGCTCATGCAGTTCCCCTGGAGCTTTCGCTATACCGAAGAGAACCGCACGTTCCTCATCGCGTTGCGGCGGGCGTTCCATGAGTTCCCGCTGGTGGCCGAAATGCGGCACTCCAGTTGGTTGCATGAAGAAGCGCTCGGGACGCTCATTGACTATCGCATTGGTTTCGCCAACATCGATCAAGCGCCTTACATCAAAGGCATGCCCCCCGCCGCTCTCCTAACTTCACGCATTGGATATGTTCGGCTGCACGGGCGCAATCCTCAGCATTGGGAGCGGGAGTTTGGCCGGCCCGCCAGGGCAACAGCGGCGCATGATTATCTCTACTCGCCGAAAGAATTAGATGAATGGAAGCGGCGTGTGGAGAACATCCAGCAACATGCCGCCACCACATTTGTCTTCGCCAACAATGACGCAGGAGGTAAGTCTGTGGTGAACGCGCTCGAGCTGGCACAAATGCTCGGGGACGATCGCCGGCGCGCGCCCGTGCAACTCATTGAGCAATTTCCGGAGGAACTGCCCGATTTCCGCGCCGAACGTCCGATTCAGGACGCTCTCTTCGCCAATTACGTTCCCGAGCGCCGCGCAGTCGCGTAAAAAGAATTAAGAGCGTGGCGGCCAGGAATGGCACGTCGCGCACGCGGTGCTCGCATTGTGCGCCTGATGACAACTGATGCAGCTTGCCATGGCGACCACGCTGGTGGTTTGGGCCATGGCATCGAGTTGGGCGACATTCCCGTGGCACATCACGCATTGCATGCCCGCCTGCAAGTGCTTGCGATGCGTCCAGTTCACCCCGGGAGTGACTTGATAGACGCGCACCCAGGGGATCGGCTGGGGAGCATTGGCTAACTCGGTGAGCTTTTGAATCGCCGGCCGATCCTTCGCGATTTTGTTGTGGCACATCATGCACGTCGCGCTGGCCGGAAACGTCATTTGAGCGCCCGGATCGGGATTGGTGTGGCATTGTTGGCACCGCAGGCCGAGGGCAAGGTGCGTGTTGTGGCTGTAGGGAACGGGCTGCACAGGTGCGGCATGCTCGGAGAGGTTGTCGGGCACCTCCTGTTTGGCCGCGGCCTCTTGTGCTCTGGCCCAGGAGGCCAGGAACAGGAGCAACAGGGGGAGGATCAGCTTTCTCATTAACCCTTGCTCCCGATTCCGCCGTCCTTGCTCCCTACCTCCTCGATGCTCGTACCGAATTCCTTAAAGATAGCCGCAGCGGTATTTCGCCCTGGGACGCCCGTGATCGATCCGCCCGGAGGCGTACAGGCGCCGGTCTGATAGAGCCCGGCGATCGGCATCTTGTAGGGCGCCATCTGCGGCAGACGCCGGTCGCCCGCGTGGACGCTTCCGCGCCACATTGCGGGATTCATACGCTCGATATCCAGCGGGCTTTCGATGAACTTAGCGAGCACCTTGTCCGCCGTCAGGTTGGGGGCCAGGCGGCGAAGCCGGTTGAAGCACGCTTCGGCCACCTGCTCCTTGATGTCGTCCCAATGCTTGGGGCCGCCATCGGCCAGGTTGTAAGGCAGCGTGCCTTCGATCTTCACGGTGTGGTGCCCGGCCGGGGCCCGCGAAGGATCGCTCACCGACGGGCTCACGATTTGAAGCGGCGTGTCTTCCACCCAAACTTCGCCGCGCGCATTGTACGAATCGAGAAGCAAGACGCTCTCGGCGCGATCCATCAACACCGCTTCTGTGCTCGATATTGTTCCACCGCTCGCGAGCGGATATTTCGGAGCTTCGGTTGTGGCGTAGTGAAATTGAATCATGGCGTGTTCGGGCTGGAACGTGTCTACCAGGCTGTTGAACTCGTCGCCCCACAGTTCACGCGGAGCCATGTTCACGATGTGCTTCAAGTGGATGGTCGAGACCACTCCTTTGTCGGCCCGGTATTTGCTGCCGTCAGCGCATTCCACGCCCGCGCATTTTCCGTTTTCGATCATCAGCTGTACCACCGGCTTATTTGTGAGGATGGTCCCGTTGTGTGCTTCCACGAACCGTCCCAGCGCCACGCTCAACATGCCGGACCCGCCCTTGGGTATCGGGCGTCCGTTGAGCACCTGGGTCATCAGTGAAAATGCCTGGCCGCCGGTTCCAAAATCGCCGCCCGCCACGCCGCCGAAATGTCCGCACGCCAGAGATCCAGCCCGCAGGTGATTGCTCTCGAAAAGCACGCCGGTGGCGTCATAACCCGACATGGTATTTAACTGCTGCCAGAATTTAGCGCGCCGTAGCGATCCTCTTCCGGAGGGGCCGCTCTCGGCGTAGGCCTTGTATTCGGGAACCAGCTTGCGAAACGTTTCCGCGTCTTTCTTCGAGATCTTCGCAATGGTCTCGCAGGTACGATCCAGATCTCGCCACACGCTGATGGACGCGCCATCCAAGAAAGGAATATGCATCACTAGCTCTGGATCGAGATACTCCAGGCCGTAATCGATGAGTCTCAGCTCTTTGAGCGCCGGATTGTTTTGGAAACCGGAGTGGACGCTGGAGCAAAGATCTTCCTTGAATCCCGGCAGACAAACCTCCGCGGTCTTGCAGCCTCCTCCGATGGTGGGCCGGCCTTCCAGCACCAGCACCTTATAACCCGCTTTCGCCAGGTATGCCGAGCAGACCAAGCTGTTGTGTCCCGCGCCCGCCACTACAAAATCGAAACGATCAGCCCGGGCGTTGGCTTGTGCGCTCGACTGTCCCCTGGCGACGGCCGGAGCGAATGCCAGGGGAGCCAGCGCCGCGGCTTCTTTTATAAATCCTCGTCGGGAAGTATCGCTCATTCCTGGTTACTCTCCTCGCCGCACAATATAGAATCATACTACTCGGGGTTTGTGTAGCGGCGGCTTCAAACGAAGATCGTGGATTAGAGCGCACTGAACTGGGTGAAATCACTCAGGGGACGGTGCTCCTGCAATGCGAGCTCCATACCCAGCACCATAAGGCGCGCCATATGCGGTGGGTCTCCGTGAAACAGAACGTGCCGTATTCCCGCGTCCCACACTTTGGAAAGGTCGTCACGCTCTTTGTTGACGAGCACGATCACGCGCTCCAGCTCATTGGCTAATAATGGAAAGCTTTTCAAGCGCATGGCGTCGACCACGATGACGCCTTCCAAAGTCGCATCGGGCATCTCCACCAGGTGAACCCGATGATTGCCGTCCTCGAACAGCGCACTTCGAATGGAATCCGCGTACTCGGGATCCTGGATGGCCACTTGAACAGTCTTCATCCGCACTAGCCGGACAATAAGCAATTCCTAAGCCATCGCAGGGCTTAAGCCCCGAATGAATGCGAATCAATGGGTTATCGCCAACTCGCTGCGCGCATTGTTGACCAAGTGCGAAAATCTGCGCGCCAGTTCCACAATCCACCCTTGCTCGCGCCCCTGGATGGCTCGTGGCGGAATCAGGTCCGCGCCGATCCCGAGCGCGGCGGCCCCGGCGAAGATATATTCACTGGCGTTCTGTTGGTTTACTCCCCCGGCGGCAATAAAGGAAACGTTGGGAAACGGCGGCCTCAAAGCGCGAAGATAGGCCACGCCGCCCACCTGCGCGGACGGAAATATCTTGACGAAGTCCGCTTTCGCCTTTGCCGCGGCCATCACTTCGCTGGGCGTCAGCACGCCCGGTATCACGATGATGCTCTGCTTCACAGCGAACTCCACGATTTCCAGATCGAGTCCCGGGCTGGTGAGAAAATGGGCTCCGGCATCCAGACAGGCGCGCGCCGTTGCCACATCCAGCACGGTCCCCGCGCCCACCACCAGGTCCGGATGTTTCTTCACCAGATGGGCGATCAGCTCGGTGGCTTTCGGAACCGTCATGGTCAGCTCGACGATCGGAATTCCGCCGCGCGAGACGGCCTCCGCCGCGAACCAGGCATCTTCCGGGCTCGAAACCCGAACCGCCGGGATCAAGCCCACCTCAACGATCTTCGCGCGAACCTCTTCTTTCGTCACCGATCAAATCTATCATTAACGCCGATTGAGCGCGTGATGGGCGGAGGGCCGCTAATGCAAATCGCCGGAAGCTTCCGGCATGGGGAGCACGTCGCCCTCCCGCGCTACCCACGCGTAGAGCGTCGGCAGGAGAAAGATGCTGAGCAGCAGTCCTGAAATCAGACCGCCCACGATGACGATAGCGAAGGGCCGCTGGGAATCGGAGCCGATGGCGTGCGACATCGCCGCGGGCAGCAGACCCAATGTGGCCACCATGCTGGTCACCATGATCGGCCGCAGTCTCAGCACCGCTCCCTCTACCGCCGCCTCTTCGATGGAATGCCCGCGAGCGCGCCGTTGATTGATGTACTCCAGCATGATCACGCCGGTCTGCACCGAAACGCCGAACAGCGCGAGAAACCCGATGCCCGACGAAACGCTGAAGTGCGTGTGGGTGGCAAGCAGCGCCAGCATGCCGCCCAGCGGAGTCATCATCACGTTCAAAATAATCAGCGACGCCCATTTCATGGACTGAAACATGGTGTAGAGGATGACGAAAATAATAAGCACCGTCAGCGGCACGATGATACTCAGGCGCGCCGCGGCTCGCTTCTCGCTCTCGTATTCACCTTCCCAATTGATGTGATAGCCGCGCTGCAATTGGACCTGTTTGCCTACTTTATCGATGGCCTCTTCCACCGCGCTTCCCAGATCCCGCCCGCGAATGCTGTACTTCACAGCGACGTAGCGTTGGTTGCCCTCGCGATAAATCTCGGAGCCGCCGTCCTTCATCTCGATCTTCGACAATTGCGCCAGCGAGACACGCTCGCCCGAGGGCGAAAGCAAACGGATGTTCGCGATAGCCTCACGCGTATCCCGATAAGGCGCCAGATAGCGCGCCACCAGATCGTAGCGCTGCTCGCCTTGCAGAACTTGTGTCAAGGCGTTTCCGCCCACCGCGGTCTGAACCGCATCCTGAACGTCGGCGACGTTGATCTGAAAGCGCGCCGCTTGCGGGCGGTCCACTTGCACGTTCAAGTTCGGCTGGCCGAGCAGCCGGAACACGCCCAGATCTTCGATGCCGCGAACGGTGTGCATCACCTTGAGCACTTCATCCGCCTTGTCTTCGAGCGTTCGCAGATCGTCCCCGTAGATCTTGGTGGCAAGCTGGCCTTTCACGCCGCTGACGGCCTCTTCCATGTTGTCTGCGATGGGTTGCGAAAAATTCCAGATCGCCCCCGGGATCTTCTCCAGCTCGGCATTCATGGAGGCGATGAGCGCATCTTTGTTCTGATGAAATACCGGCCGCCACTGCTCTTTCGGCTTCAGGTCCACACAATATTCAGTGTTGAAGAAACCCGTCGTATCGGTGCCATCGTCCGGGCGTCCCACCTGGCTGGTCACAATGGTTGCCTCCGGGAAGGCTGCCAAGGTTTGACGCGCCAGATTCGACACGCGCACGCCCTCGGTCTGTCCCGTACTTGGCGCCAGAGTTCCCCGCACCCAGAGCGCGCCCTCATCCAGATGCGGCAGAAACTCGGAACCGATAATTCCGCTCATGCCCAGATACGCTGTGGCGAACAGAGCCAGCACCGCCACCGCCACCACCAGCCGGCGCTCGCGAATGGCCCAGCGGACCGCCTTGCGATAGCGCACCGTCAGAATCCGCATCACCGGATTGTGCCATTCCTTGGCGCCGCGCCGGAACAAGAAGCTGGCCAGCACCGGCGACACGATGATCGAAAACAGCAAAGCGCCCAGTAACGCGAACGCCACGGTCCAGGCCATCGGCTTGAACAGCCGTCCCTCCACGCGCTGCAGCGTGAAGATCGGGATGTAGGCCGTAATGATGATGGTGATGGCGTAGAATACCGGCCGTTGTACTTCATGCGCAGCCGTGCGAATCTGGTCGCCGATCGACATGCGCTCGCCGTTTCGCGATTGCTGCGAGTGCAGGTGCCGGACGATGTTCTCGATCATTACCACCGCGCCATCCACCACCATTCCGAAATCCAGCGCGCCCAATGACAATAGATTGGCCGGAATATGGCGCAAGCTGAGACAAATGGACGCAAACAGCAGCGAAAACGGAATGGTGACAGCCACGATCAGCGCCGCGCGTGTGTTGCCGAGGAACAGGAACAAAATGATGATCACCAGGATGATGCCTTCGGTCAAATTGTGCAGCACGGTGTGCGTCGTAAACTCCACCAGCTCGCTGCGATCGATGAACGGAACGATCTTTACCCCGGCCGGAAGAATGAGATTGTTGAGTTCGTCTATCTTGGCGTGAATTCCCTTGAGCGTGGTGTCGGAATCCGCGCCCTTGCGCATCAGCACGATGCCGGAAACCACGTCTTCGTTGTCGGCGATCTTTCCATCTTCGCGGCGAATGGCGCGTCCGAACTGCCCCAGCCGTATCTTCGGACCTTGCGCCACGGTCGCGATATCGCTGACGCGCAGCGGCGTTCCGTTCTGCGTCTTGATCACCGTGTCTGCGATATCGCGAACACTGGTCACCATGCCCACCTCACGCACGTCCACCTGCTGCAATCCCGCCTCGATGAAGCTCCCGCCAGCGTTGGCGTTGTTGTTCGCCAGTTGCTGTTCCACCTGGCTGATACTGAGCCCGTAAGCGATCAGCTTGTCCGGATCGATGCGCACCTGATACTCGCGCGTCGGCCCGCCGAAGCTCGCGACGTCCACCACATCCGGCACGGACTTGAAGTTCTTTTCGACCACCCAGTCTTCGAGCGACTTCAGCTCCATCACGTCGTACTTCGGGTTCCGGCTGGTCAGCGTGAAGAAGTAGATTTGCCCCACAGGGCTCCAATCAGTCCCCATTTGCGGCGTCACGCCCGCCGGCAAAGTGACCTGCGCCAGCCGCTCTAGCACTCGCTCGCGATTCCAGGCGTTCTCCGATGCATCGTCGAAAATCAGCTTCACATCCGACAAACCAAACAGCGAGAACGACCGCAGATGGACCACGTCCGGAATCCCGTTCATCGCGATTTCGAGTGGAATGGTGATCTGCTGTTCGATCTGCTCGGCCGAAATGCCCGGCCATTGCGTGATGATGTCGACGTAATTATTTGCGACGTCGGGATAAGCTTCTACCGGAAGGTTGTGGAACGAGATCGCGCCCCATGCCAGCAGCAATATCGCGATGGCCAGAACGACGAAACGATTGTTGAGCGCGAAATCGACTGCCTTGCGGATCACTACTGCTCCACAGTGGCTTGGAGAGCCAGCGCGTTCGATACCAGTTGCTGCCCCGGTTGGATTCCCGAGACGATCTCCTGCAGCCCGCCCGGCAACATATCCCCACCCACTACTTCGATCCGCCGGAACTGATCGTTCCCCGCCGGTGCATACACCCAGTCACGATCGTGCAGGTGGAGCACGGCCGTCGCGGGCACGGTGGCGCGCAATTGTTTTTGCGACCCATGGAATGTGGCGGTCACGAACATGCCGAAGCGCAGCAGACCTGAGTTGTCCACTTCCAGACGAACCTTCTCGGTCCGGATATTCGGGTCGAGCGTAGGAGAAATATTGGCGATCCGCGCCTTCAGAACCACGTTGGGATAGGCCCCCAGATGAATATCCGCAAAATCACCCAGGCGCACGAACGACATATCGTTCTCGTACACGTCGCAGATAACCCACACTTTCGAGAGATCGGAAATGGTGAACAGATTCGGAGAGTTGTCCAGCGTTTTCACGCCGGCGGCCGCGGTCACCTGTTGATCGGTGATCACGCCCGAAACCGGTGCGTGGATCTCAATGATTGAGCTGGGATGATCCATGTCGGCGCCCAGCACTCGAAGATGTTCGACGGTGGTCTCGGTGGTCACCTTGGCCTTGATCGCGGTGTCCTCGGCCACTTCATCGTCCTTCTTTGCGATCGCGCCTTTTTCAAGCAGCTCTTTCGATCTCTCCAGTTGCGCCTTGGCCAGCGTTTCGTCCGCCTGCGCCTGGCGGTAATCGGAAAAGGCCTGCGCGATGTCCTGGCTTTGAACTTTGAGCAGCAACTGTCCCTTGGTCACCGAGTCGCCCAGCCGTGCGTCGATCTCTACGATCCGTCCCGAGGCCAGTGAGATCACTGGAATGTTTCGCGAGACATCGGGACTCACCGAGCCCGTGGTCTTCAGTTCCGGCGCGGCGTCGTGCTCACCCGCAGTGGCGATTGGAAACTGATCGACGTGATCCACCCGGAACAGGCTGCCATCCGATTCGTGGACGATTTCGGCCGCCGGCGGCGCGCCCATTTTGGGATTGGCTTCCACCTTGTCGCCGCAACTTCCGAGCATCAGGCACGCGGTCAGGGTCGCGGCGGCCAGGATGACTGAGCCACCACCGTGAGGGAGTGGTCTGCACCTCATTGGATGGCCTCCTGCCCCACCGCCATGTTCAACTGCGCGACGGCGGTCAGGTACGAACCCACCAGGTTCAAGTAGTTCAACTCCGTGCTGCGATAGTCCTGCTGCGCTTGCAGAAAATCGAGCAACGAAGCCCCGCCGCGCGTGTATGCAAAGGAAACCGTATCGCGCACCTCCACGGCTTCTTTCAAATAGGTCTCTTTATACGGCCGCAACAGCGTCAGGTTGCTGTCCATCGTGGCGTAGGCTGAATCCACATCGCTGAACACCTGCGCGACCGCCGCATCGCGCAATCGTTCGTTGCGCGTGATGTCCTGCTCGGTCCTCAGCTTCTCGCCTTGATTGCGGTCGAAGATCCGCAGCGGGATGCTGACGCTTATTCCGAAGTACACCGGGATCGGCGGGTTGCGCGCGAAATCTGCGCTGAAGGTCGGATCGACGGACCCATTGGCTACCGCCAGCCGGTGATCGGTTTGCGCTTTATCCACGGCTTCCACGGCAGCTTTCAAATCCGGGCGATTCTCCATGGCCGCGCGGCGCAATTCTTCGAGCGGTCGAATGCGATCCGAAAAATCGAACGTTCCAGTCACGTCAAACCGCTCCACCGGAGTCCTGTCGTTCAGCAGCAGCAATAACTGGATCTTCGCGGTTCGCAGGCTCACCAGGGCGGTCTGTACATCCGTCTCATACTGCACGCGCTGCAGTTCCAGCCGCTCGAAATCCACCTTCGCGATGTCGCCGGCCTTCAGCCGGTCGTTGCTCAACTGCAGCAAGTGGTTGTAGTATGCGAGATTCTCGCGCGTGAGATCCAAAATCGCTTTCTGCTGGAGCGTCTGCACGAAGGCCGTCCGCAAATTGAAAAGCAGGTTGCGTTCTTGATCGGCATACTGCGCGACGCTGATCTCGGTCTCTTTTTGCGCGCTTTCCCGCCGCAATTCCCGCTTGTTCCGCCGTTCGTGCAGGTAGCTGAGGGAGGCCGACGGAAGCGCATAGGCGAACGGGCTGTAGACACTTGGTCCCCCGCTGGGCGGAGGCTGCGTCGAAAAAAAGTTCATCTGATCGAACGTGCCGGTTAGATCGGGATTGGGCCGCAAATAGGCCGTGATCTCTTGCGCTCGCGACTCATCGATACTGATCGCGGCCGCCTTCAGCGTCGGATTGCTGGCTTGAAAACGGTCCCGAATCTGTTCCCACGTAAAGCTTTGTGGAGCTGAGCTAGGAGCCTGCCCGAATGCATTCCATCCCAGCGTAGCCATCAGCAAGCCCCATCTCTGTAACTGGCTCATTCAAACGAAATCCGATTCTGAGCCGCGCATGTAAATAAGAGGTTCCGGTCGCCTCGACGCTGGGCGGCGGATCTAAATCTAAACTAAAGGTAGCAGCCTATCTAAAGGTGAGTCCAGTATCGTGTGGTTATGCCTAGAGACTATCTTTTGGCCAAGCTCGCGGTCTTTCTGCCATCCGCCAGCGTAAGTATTGCGAAACCTAATGATTGCGTGTCTAAAATATGACTAAACCGGCGCGCGTCCCCATGCTCTTCTTTTTTCTTCGTGGTGGCACCAAGTCCGTCCTGCTTAAGGCGGGGCTTCTGATCGCCGTGATCGCCTTTGCCGACTGGCGCGCCGACAAGGATGTCACCCTCGGCTTTCTCTACCTGTTTCCCATGCTCATGGTCGGCAGCGTCCTCGAGCGCTGGCAGATCGCCATCGTGGCCGCGCTTTGTACGTTCCTGGCCGAGGTTTTTGATTCCTTTGAGTGGCGTCCCAGCGCCGGCATCCCGCGAGATATTTTGATCTTCGCGGCGTTCCTTGGCATGGGGCTTTTCGTCTACGAAGTGGTCCGCAGCCGCCAGGCCGCTCTCAGGCATTTGAAGCAGATCGAATCGGAGAGCGAAGCCCGCCGTGCCGCCGAAGAACAATTGAAAGTGCTGGTCGATAGCAGCCCGGTCGCCATCTTTACGGCCGACACTTACGGCACCGTGCTGCAAGCCAACGACGCTGCGCACCGCTTGTTCGATCTACCGCCCGGATCGCTCCCCGGCAGATCCATTCGCCAGTTTCTTCCGTCGCTCGAGAATGTCCCCGCGCCGGAACCGAACGGTCCGTCATTCCGCACCGTCATGCAATGCCGGGGCCAGCGCCAGGACGGTGACGCTTTCCTGGCCGATATCTGGTTCTCCACCTATCGCACCAGCGTGGGGTCGCGACTGGCCGCCATGGTGGTGGACACCTCCGAAGATCTGCGGAATCGCGAAGAGTTCAGCCTTCATCAGTTGCTGGCGGCCTCGCGCATTCTGGTGGGTGCCGTGTCGCACGAAGTTCGCAACGTCTGTGGCGCCATCGCCGTAGTCCATGAAAACCTTGCGCGCAACAGCTCGCTCACCCACAACAAGGATTTCGAAGCGCTCGGCACGCTCATTCAGACGCTCGAGAAGATCGCCGCGCTGGAGCTTCGCCAGACTCCTTATCCGTCTGCTCGCGTCGATCTGCGGGCTCTGCTCGAAGAGCTGCGAATAATCATCGAGGCCGCTTTCCGCGAAGAGGGAATCGACGTTTCCTGGGACATCGAACCTGGCCTTCCGGCGGTCTGGGCCGACCGGCAAAGCTTGATGCAGGTGTTTCTCAACCTTACGAAAAACAGCCAGCGAGCCATGCTGGATCAACCTTCCCGTCAACTCAAAATCGTCGCTCGCGCCGAAGGCCATCGCGTTACGGTCCGCGTTCACGATACCGGCGGTGGCGTGCTCGATCCCGAGTACCTGTTCCGGCCGTTCCAGCCCGGAGCGCAATCCACCGGCCTCGGTGTCTATCTCTCGCGCGCCTTGCTGCGATCCTTCCGCGGCGATCTGCGCTATGAACCCGAGCCGCGCCGCGGCAGCGCCCCCAAGGGTTCGGTGTTCGTGGTGGAACTCTCGCCCGTCCCAACAGGTAATCTGGAGGAAAGCCATGCCCCAGGAAATCCGGATTCTGCTAGTGGACGATCACAGCCTGTTCCGGGACAGCCTCAGCCGGTTGTTGCAGACTGAGGCAGGCTTCCGCATGGTGGGCTCCTGCGCCACCGTCGCCGAAGCGCTGCCCATTATTGACGGCGAACAACCCGACATCGTTCTTCTCGACTACGATCTGGGTGAAGAGCCGGGAACTGTTGCGCTGGATGAAATTCGCAGGCACGGATTCAAGGGGCGCATCCTCATGGTCACCGCTGGAATGAGCGATGCCGCCACGGTGCGAGTGCTCGAGACTGGATCTGAGGGCATTTTTCTGAAGCACAGTTCCCCGGCCCAACTGGTGGAAGCCATCCGCCGGATGGTGGCCGGCGAACCCTGGCTAGACCCTCGCGCCATGCGTTCGCTGATCGCCGGCGCCACCGGGAAATCCGAAGAGCAGCGCCGTTCTCAGGTCTTGACGCCCCGCGAGCGATTCGTTCTGCAGGGCGTCTTCGAAGGGCTCACTAATAAAGAAATCGCCACCAAATTACAAGTTTCCGAGGGCTCTATCAAAGCCGTAATGCAGCAATTATTCGACAAAACAGGTGTCCGCACCCGCAGCCAGCTGGTCCGGATCGCACTCGAAAAACGCGCCGAGGTCTGGCTCACGGGCGATTCGAACACGTAGATCCAGTGACACTCGTTACGCTCTAAGGCCCATTCCTTAGTACAGACTTAAAAAACGTACTTAGAACTGATTAAGTCGTAACATTCTTAGGTAATATGGGTCTTTAGTCCAGAAGCGGGTTCACATTGCCGAACCAATACCATCATCCGATAGCCGCTCTCGCGCAATCCCTTCTTGCCTCCGAAGAAGCCGCCGAGCGCCGTACGGAAGCCCGCTATCCCACCCAGGATCCCGCCGAGCTTGAAATCCTGCCCGGCCCCGCCGAACCGATCTATGGAACCATTCTCGATGTCTCCCGCTCCGGACTGCGGGTCGCCCTTTCCAAGCGTATCGATCGAGGCGAGCAGGTAAAGGTGAAATTGCACAACAATGTCATCTTTGGCGAGGTTCGCTACTGCCGCTCCGTTCCCGGCGCCTTCCACGCCGGCATTCGCATACAGGATTTGGTGCGTCCCGCACGGGGGCTGAATCGGCACATCGACGAAGATCCGCTGTCTCTCTACGCGATCGGCAAGGGTCTTTCGGTGGCCGAAGTGATCGAGGTCCGCGAGCATCTGGTCCGCTGTGAGACTTGCCGCGCCCGCTTGGCCGAAAAGGAAGCTCTTCTAAATCCCTCCCGTAGAGTCAACCGCATTCGCCTGCCGCGCGACTAAGCCGCGGATGGCCGGGAAACCCCGAACTTCCGGAACACCCATTGCCAGAATCCGTTGGGCGGCGGCGGGCCGCCCAGATGATCGAGTCCGGGATACGGCTTCATGCGTTCACCCGGCACTTCGTACAGCCGTAGCGACGTTTCCTGATGCAAGAGCCTGCCGCCTTCGAGAACGATAGGGGCTGTGATCGGCGCCACTACGTAGCTCACGCCGAATCCATCGATCAGATCCTTACGCATCGCTTGTCCCTGATAAAACTGGCTGGCCAGATTCAGTTGCGTGTGGTAAGTCATGCTGAAGATGTCGTGGCTTGCGACGCTGGGCATCGGTATCGCGGCTACCCAGGGGGCCATCGTTTCCGGCGCCAGCACCAGCTTGTCCCGTGGCAGGTTGGCTTTCATCCACGCGATCATGGCAACTTCGTCCTTGGGCGCCACGGCGGAAAGAAAGTCCGGGTGTGCGGATTTTCCGTCCTTCCAAAGCTGTCCGTATGCGTACCCGAGCGTGATCGCTGAAATGATGCCCCAGCCGGCCAGCGCCAACCGCATCGCCCTTGGTTTCTCAGCAAAAAGCCGGGAGATCAGCTTGTCCGATTGCGCCTTTCTCACCAGCAGAAAGGCCACTGCGTACATATATCCATCGAAGGTGTGCATTCCGCTCGGAATCCCGGGAATCATCGGGAGGATGGCAGCGCACAGAAACCAGCTTTCGAGCACCTGGTCTTCCGGCCGGTCCACCCGGAAACGGGCCAGTATCAGCCAGCAGATCAGTATCGCCGGTAGGCCGTAAACCATCAAAACCCAGGCGGGCGAACCCATTTGCCAATTGGCGATCTCGGAAATGTCTCGCACCCACGGCGATCGTAAGGTTTCGATGACGTACGGCATCATTCCCACGCCCGCCACTACGAAAACCCACAGACATTCCTTCTTCCGGCTGGCCTTCCATAACGGCCACACCGCAGCTACCGCAATCGCGAATATTTCGAACGGGTGAAACAAACCGTCCAGAAATACGCATCCCAGCAGCCAGTAGTAATGGCGGCGCTGGCCATCCGCGACGAATTTCGCAAGATTGGTGAACGCAAACAGCGCCATCGCGGTGCCGAATGTCAGCAATACTGAGTTCGACAACCCGCCGCGCACCAGCCCATCCGCCGAGTCATAACCGTATTCCACCAGCCCGTATCCCAAGATCGCTTGGACGACATCCGGCATTCCGAGCGCTTTCGCCGCCGCCCAGCCCATCAGGCGCAAAGGTACCGCCCCCAGCACCACTAAAGCGGAATACAGCATGGCCCGCCGCGTTTTCATGAAAGTTTGCGCAGCCGCGATCAGCGCGTACGCAGCCAGCCAGTACATCAGCAGTTGCAAGCCGTAGTAGGAAACCGCTGTGGGCAGCCCGGTTCGCGCCGCGATCGAAAACAACGGCTGAAACAGCGCCGGTTCCGTTCGCCAGGGTGCATGCTCGTTGGTCAGCAGCCATTCGGTCCTGGCCAGTTCAATCCAGGTGAGATATTGGGGGACATCCAGGTTTCGGATGTAGTACGCCGGTTGGTAGCCGGGCGGCGGGTCTACCATTCCCGCGATCACCCCGATATGGTTCACCAGGCACAGGAGGGTGCCCAGCAAGACGGCCCATAGGATTAGGCGCACGCGCACGTTTATATGATCGGCCCACTGCTCAACCCTCTACAGAAGCGCAGCTAAACGTCCGAATCATTAGGGTGTTGGCTAGAGGAGTCCAGTGGCTATTGGAATCTTAGGCGGCGGGCTGGCGGGGCTCACCATCGCCGCGCATCTGGATCGCGAGTGCGAGGTGCTGGAGAAGGAAAGCCGTGGCGGTGGCCACTGCCAGACCATCCAGGAACGCGGCTTCACCTACGACGCCGGCGGTCCGCACATTATCTTCTCGCGCAATCAGGAGATGGTGGATTACATGGTGTCGCTGCTCGGCGATAACGTGCACCGCGCGCGCCGCAACAACAAGATTTTCTACCAGGGACGCTACGTAAAATACCCCTTCGAAAACGGCTTGTTCGATCTCGAACCCCAAGACAGGTTCGAGTGCCTCTATCACTACATCAAGAACGACTATCCCCCGCCCCGGACCAATTTCAAGGAGTGGATCTACCACCACTTCGGCAAGGGCCTGGCCGAAAAATATCTGATCCCATACAACGAGAAGATCTGGAACGTGCCGGCTGAAGAACTCGGCCTGGAATGGGTGGAAGGCCGCGTGCCCAAGCCGCCGCTAGAAGACGTGATCAAGGCCGCCGTCGGCGTGGAAACCGAAGGCTACACCCACCAGCTCTATTTCCATTACCCTGCGCACGGCGGCATCGAGTCGCTCCCGCGCTCTATGGCTGGGCGCGTCCCGCACATCGTGTCCGATTTCTCAGTGGAAAGCATCTGGCGGGACCCTGGCGGATGGTGTGTTAGCAATGGCCATTCCGTACGGCGCTACGACGCGATCGTCTCCACCATTCCTATTCAGGAGCTGGCTGCGTCGCTCGAAGGCACTCCGCCGGAGATTCTCGCCGCGGTCAATGCGCTGCGCTACAACTCGCTGGTGACCGTTTCGGTGGGCTTCGATAGCGCCCGGCTTCCCGATTACACCGCGATCTATGTTCCCGACCCCGAGATCCGCTTCCATCGCTTGTCGCTCCCGGCCGTTTTCAGCCCGCACAACGCGCCGCCCGGCCAATCCATCATCCAGGCCGAAATCACCACCAATCCAGGCGACGGCACGCACGAGATGTCAGACCAGGCGCTGCTTGCGGACGTAATCGACGATATCCAAAACATGGACCTCGCCCGCCGCTCCGAAGTCTGCTACGGCCGCGTACTCAGAACCAAGTATGGTTACGTGGTGCAGAACGACGATTGCCGCCGCTACTTAAAACAGGCCAAGGCCTACTTCGAGCAGATGGGGATTCCGCTGTGCGGACGGGTCGCGGAATTCGAATACATCAACATGGACGTTTGTATCGAGCGAGCCCGCAAAGTCGCCAGCCGCCTGAATCTGGCCGCGCCGGCAGTGGCCGTGCCGATGGAGGTTTCCATATGAAGACATCCGAGCGGCCTTACTTCGAAATCGCGAATCCCGAAATCCCGAACATCATGCAAGGGCTTCCGCGCGGGTTGCGCGTGCTCGACGTCGGCTGCGGCTCGGGTGTCCACGGGGCCGAATTGCATCGCATGCATGGCCATCGCGTGGTGGGAGTGGATCTGTCGGCCAGCTCCATCGAAAAAGCCAGAACCCGTCTCGCGGAGGCCTACGTCGCCGATGTCACGCGGCCGGAGGCGTACCCCTTCGGCGGCCGCCAGCAATTCGATGTCATTCTATTTTCCGACATGCTCGAACATCTGACCGATCCCTTGGATGTTCTGGTGCGGCATTGCCGATTCTTGGCGCCCGGCGGTCAGGTGCTCATTTCGTTGCCTAATGTCGCTATTTGGAACGTGCGGTTCGCCCTGCTGCTGGGACAATTTGAATATGGCGACACCGGTACGCTGGACCGGACGCACATGCGGTTTTTCACGCGCCGCAGCTTTCGACGTTTCCTGAGCGAAGCGGGCCTCACGGTCAGCCGCAACCGTATTACGCCGGGGATGCTCCGGCCGTTTGTTCCTTTGATCAAGCGAATCTATGGAAAGGGATCGGGAACGGCCCAGCAGGCCGATTCTTCCTCCATCATGGAATCGGGGCCGTACCGCACCTATATGCGATGGTTCTATCCCTTGGAACGCTGGATTTGCGGCCTGTGGCCTGGGCTGCTGGCCTTTCAGTTCGTGATCCTGGCCCGCCCGGTATCCGCGGCACGACGCGCCGGCGAGAGTGTGGAGGATTCTATTCCCAAGGATCTTGCAGCGCTGGAAAGTCTCTCCGCCAAATAAACCGGCCCTATTCCTGAATCACAAAGCTACCGAATAGTCAATCAGGCGGGTATGAGCCACCTGATTTCAGTCGCGATGATCACGATGAACGAGGAAAAGGCGGTCGCCCGCGTCATTGAGGACATCTGCGACGCCCTCCACGGCCGGGAATACGAAATCGTTGTGGTGGATAGCAGTCGCGATGCCACTCCCAGCATCGCCGCCGGTCAGGGCGCCCGCGTCATACGGCAATTTCCTCCCAAGGGCTACGGCCGCGCTATGGGCCGCGTGCTCCAGGAGTGCCATGGCGATGTGGTGGTCACGCTCGATTGCGACGGCACTTACCCGGCCTCCGAGATCCCGTACCTGGCCGACATGGTCCTTTCCGGTCAATGCGATCTGGTCAATGCTTCGCGTCTCGAACTCCGTCCCCCGACCATGCCGCTCCCCAACTATTTCGCCAACTGGCTGTTCGCCGTCACCGGCTGGCTGCTGGTGGGCGTGAAGTCCACCGATCTTCACTCGGGCATGCGTGCTTACAGCCGTCGCGTGATCCAAGAAGTGGAGTGCGATCCCACCGGTCCGGCCCTTCCGGTCGAACTGCTGCTGAAACCGGTGTTGCAGGGCTTTTGCCTCCGTGAAGTCTTTATCCCCTACGGAGAGCGCATCGGCGAGACCACCCTTCAG
>Ga0206991_10227_pt1 | contig 17260 bp, 15 predicted proteins | sample Alteio_BWMinCont_9_FD_153286 | JGI IMG/M metagenome (GOLD analysis project Ga0206991, IMG submission 153286) | Enriched cells from forest soil in Barre Woods Harvard Forest LTER site, Petersham, Massachusetts, United States -... | ecosystem: Environmental > Terrestrial > Soil > Temperate forest >...
CTTCGACGACCATTGCGGCGGTCTTCTCATTGCGTTGAAGCGTTTGGAGAAGCGCATCGGGCAATCGAATTGGATGCAGGCCCACGCCTAGATATCCATGGGGAATATGTCCTGATTTCAGAAGGGCATCCACGACGCGATTCACCGTGGATGCGGTGACGGCGATCGCTCCAAAGCGCGCAAAGCGCGGTGTGGCGATGCCGATAACGCGGCCGTACGCATCGATGACGGCGCCGCCCACGGCAGTTGGCTGCAGTCCGACATCCAGTCGGATGTATGGTGTAATCGCGGCCCCAGTCCACGTTCGCCGTTCGGACGCCACCAGGCTGACTGCGCCCAGCGCGGCGACTGGCCCGCTGGCGCGCGTCCGCCCAACTACAAGCACCAGGTTGCCAGGCTTGATCGTGGAAGCGTCGCTGATTTCCGCCACAGGTGAGGCGGCTTCCGCGCATTTTAGAACGGCAAGATCTGTGGATGCATCGCGGCCTGCAAGTGTCGCCGGCAAGATGCGGCCATCCGGCTGGGTAACGTGAATTTCTTCATCGCGGCGAAGTGCATGTTCCGCGGTCACGATAAGGCCATTGCGCCATATGACGCCGCTGGAAGATCCGCGCGCCTCGGTGTGAATGGCGACGCAGCTAGCAGCGGCTCGATCGGTTTCCCTGGCCAAGGCATTTGATAAATCGACGAGTTCTGTGGACATGTTCTGAACCTCCACGGACAAGATGCCTCAAACCTCAAGGTGCTCACATCAGCCGAGTGGCTAGGTGCGGGCCTGGCCATTTGGACTAGGCGTTTTGGTCGGACCCCGGGAACGCCAATCTCCTGATTGGCAAGGGGAAAGCCGCCAATCGGAAGATTGGCGTTCCCAGGCTACCCCAAAAGCTTGATTTGAGTTCATGGCGGACCTATAGTTCCTCGTCAAGGCAGCGCACAATTTTTTCAGAATCGTTATTCTGATTTTTCTGAAATTGCGCGCTGTTTCCGTGCCTCACGGCAAGAAACTGGAAAGGAACAACCGATGAAGCGTCATGCTTTCTTGAGTGTGAGGCTAATTCTTCAGGACCCTTTGTCTGCTGCCCGCGATCGGCGGCGAATAGTTTTCAAAATGTGGCTCGCGGGAACGTTTGCAATATTGGGAGCGGGATTGGGCATGACGCCGAGCGTGTTGGCCCAGTTCGCAAAACCATCCGAATCGGCAAAAACTCACGATGCAGCCGCGCCCCTTTCCCATGATCTGTCAGGAGTTTGGATGCAGTATCCGCAGGGCGATGTGCCGGGAACCCCGGGCATGAATACCGTGAATCAAAGGTTTCGTCCGCCGTTGACGCCGTGGGGCCAGGCCAGACTCGATGCCGCGAGCCCCTTGGTTGGCCCGAAGGCCGTGGCAGGTGAAGAGAATAGTCCAACCTTGCACTGCGATCCGGACGGTCCACCGAAGATCCTCAATCATCCCAACCCATTTGAGATCGTGCAAATTCCCGGCAGGATGTTCATGTTTTTTGAGGAACAGCACATCTGGCGCACCATCTGGGCGGATGGGCGTTCGCTTCCCAAAGATCCCGATCCGAGTTATTTGGGGAGCGCGGTGGGAAAGTGGGAGGGGGATACTTTTGTTGTCGAAACCATCGGTTTTAACGACAAAGTGTGGGCCGATCCCTACGGAGATCCGCGCAGCGAACAAACGCACCTTACGGAGCGTTACCGACGTTTGAATCACGACACTTTGGAATTGCAGGTCACCATCGACGACCCCAAATCTTACACAAAGCCCTGGGTGAGCCCTCCCAAACTTCACAAACTTGAATCGACCTGGGAAATTGCGGAATGGTTTTGTGCTGCGGATGAAGACAAGGTTTACGACGACGTCGTTCGGAAACCGGCCGGCGTTGCGCCCTCGTCTAAATAGAATTGCTCACATATTTTTGTGCGGATTGGGATGGCGCCGTAAAAAAATGAGGAAGACTCCAAAGTTTGTCATTCTGAGGCACGCTTCTTGCCGAAGAATCTCTCCTTCTTTAGATTTCGTTCAAAGAGAGGTTCTTCACCCGCGGGAGCGGGTTCAGAATGACAAAACGAAGTACAGCGAAAGATGCCGAAGCCAGGGAAGGATTTCCGGCTTGTGGTACATCTCGGCGCTTGCTGCTATGGGAATGAATTTGGTTTTCGGGCCGATGCTGTGCGCTCAGTCTTCCAAGTCATCAGATACGATGCCAGCTCCAATTGCGACTCCCGCCCTCTCACATGATTTGTCCGGAGTCTGGATGCAATATCCGGACGGCGATGTGCCCGGAGTTCCCGGTATGAACGCTGTCAACAATAGAACACGTCCACCCCTCACGCCGTGGGGAAAGGCGAAGTTCGCTGAGGCGAAACCATTGGTTGGCCCTAGAGCTGTTCCGGGAGAGGAAAATAATCCGGAGTTGCGCTGCGAGCCAGACGGCCCGCCAAAACTTCTCAACCTTCCCAATCCATTTGAGATCATTCAGATTCCGGGCAGGGTGCTGATGTTTTTTGAACTGGGACACATCTGGCGCACAGTTTGGACGGACGGTCGCGCGCTCCCCAAAGATCCCGACCCCACGTATTTGGGATATTCGGTAGGCAAGTGGGAAGGAGACACTTTCGTTGTCGACACAATTGGCTTTAACGATAAGCTCTGGGACGATTCTTACGGGAATCCGCGCAGTGACGCGACTCACCTGACGGAGCGATACCGGCGATTGAATCATGACACTTTGGAAATGCAAATCATTATCGACGATCCCAAGGCGTATACGAAAACCTGGGTAAGCCCCCCCAAACTCCACAAGCTCGAGCCGGGCTGGGAAATTGCCGAATGGTTTTGCGTACTGGAGGAAGACAACGCGTATGACCAGGCAGTTCGGAAGCCGGCAGGCGTTGCACCCGCGACCAAATAGGCGTTTGAGCCCTTGCGGCAACTCAAGTCCAGAGCGTGTAGCGCTCGCCTTCGGGCGAGCATGTGTTTGAATCCGAGATGCCCGCCTGAAGGTGGGCGCAACAAGGGTGTTTCAAGTCCGAGAATTCCGAGAGAGCGGGTCCAATGATTATCGAAGACCTGGAACAGGTCACGCAAGCGGTGCTCGATGAAATGAAACGCACGCCGGACGAGCGCACCAAAGAGATTCTCGAGTCGATGGTGCGGCACCTGCACGCCTTTGTCCGCGAAGTTAAATTAACGGAAAAAGAATTCGACAAGGCCATTAATTACGTCGCCGCGCTCGGACAACTTACAACCGACAGTCACAACGAAGTCAGGCTCATGGCAGGATCTTTGGGAGTCTCCACGTTGGTCTGCCTAATGAACAATGGCCCGAATGCAGCCACAGAAAGTTCGGCAAACCTGCTCGGTCCGTTTTGGAGAATGGGTTCGCCAAAAACCGAGAACGGTGGATCGCTTCTACGCTCCTTTACTCCTGGCCCCGCTCTTTTCTTTAAAGGCTGGGTGCGTGATCAGGAGGGCAATCCGGTTGGCGGCGCCGAGGTAGATGTCTGGCACGCGTCGCCTGTTGGTCTCTATGAAAGCCAGGACCCCGAGCAAGCGGAGATGAACCTGCGCGGCAAGTTTACGACCGATGCAAACGGGGAATTCAGCTTCCGAAGCATCAAGCCGGCGGGATATCCCATTCCGATCAACGGTCCTGTGGGTGTCTTGCTAAAAGCACAGAAACGGCACAACTTCCGGCCGGCGCACCTGCACTTTCTGATCTACAATCCGGGCTTCAAGACCGTTACGTCGCAAATCTACTCGCCTGACGATCCTCACCTCGAAACCGACTCGCAGTTCGGCGTGACCCGCGCGCTCGTGGCGCACTATGAAATTCATGAAAACGAGCCGGCCTCGTCTCCGGACGTTACCGGCACATGGTATTCACTGCAACATACTTTCATCCTTCAGCGCGGAGAGAGTTGGCTTCCAACGCCGCCCATTTCCAGGAAGGCAACGGAGCGCATTCGGTAGGACTGCTACTTTCAGCATTCGGACTACTATTGCATTCGCGCGGATTGCAGGACAAAGCCAAATCTTTACAGTGAAACTCTTTCGTGATTGAATTCGTATATAATTTGTGGCCACGGTTCGCTTGCGCGAAGATGAGCTTAGGGCTCCGTGAACTGGATGTCGAACCTGGGACCCGCCATTGACAGGACCGGGAAAACAATTTTGGAGAGAGGTTTCATGAGGGCACTGGTTTTAGTCATGGCGCTGGGTTTAATTTTTGTTCCTGCGTTCGGTGGGAAGCCTCCCGATTCTCGATGGTCGAATGGAATGGACCTCTCCTGGGCGTTTCCCGAACCTTCTCCGGATTTTCCGCCCGAAGACAATAGCGTGGTCAAACACGTTCCAGGCAGCTCGAAATCGTACACGCAGGGCCAGATCGACGACATCTACAACCCGCCTGACTGGTATCCCGAAGAGCACGCGCCGTTCCCCAAGGTCGTCGCTAGCGGGGAAGGAAAAGCTACGCCGGGTTGCGCTTCCTGCCACCTCGCTTCGGGAAGCGGCCATCCAGAATCGGCTAATCTCACCGGGCTGACCGCCGATTACCTGATGACGCAGCTCAACGATTTTAGGCAAGGGCTGCGCACGGACCCGCGCCACCGCATGAGCGAAATCGCCAAGGGCATGACGGAAGAGGAAGTAAAGGAAGCGAGCGCTTATTTTGCAAGCCAGAAGCCGCGCCGCTGGATTCGAGTCGTCGAGACCGACACCGTACCGGAAACCTACATGAACGACGGTCGCCGGCGTTACGTGCGGCCTGGTGGCAAAATGGAACCCATCGGTTCCAGGATTATTGAAGTGCCGGAGGACCCCGCGCTAGTGACGTGCCGCGATCCGCACACCGGATTCGTCGCGTATGTGCCGACCGGAAGCATTGCCAAAGGCGAGATGATAGCCACGACGGGTGCCGGGGGAAAGACGACTCCGTGCGTGGCGTGCCACGGCCCGGCTCTCACAGGCTTGGGCCCGGTACCCAGGATCGCCGGACATTCACCAAACTACATCGTCCGCCAGTTGGCAGGGTTTCAAGTTGGCGCTCGCAACAGTGATTTGGATCAACTGATGAAGGGAGTCGTCGCAAACTTGACCCAGGACGACATCATTTCATTAGCCGCTTATGTGGCCTCGCGCAGCCCCGAAAAATAACTGTTCGCTCCGAAGAACGTCTCTGTTTTCTTACTGAGTGGTCTTCGACCTGTTGGCACTCGCTACAAGACTTCCCGATGCCTGACCTCTTGGCTTGGTTAAGGAACTCTCTTCGTTGCCAGGAGTAAGTGAGCCGACGTATGCCGCGATGGCCAGCATGTCGTCCTGGTCCATTTGCGCGACGACGCCTTTCATCAACGCTCCCATCGAGCCGTGGCGGGAGCCATCCTTGAAGTAATAGAGCTGGCGAAATAGATACATCGGAGAATGCCCCGCAATGGCAGGCACCTCGCCCAAGCCATTCAGCGAAGGTCCGTGACAAATCACGCATTGAATCGTTTTTCCATTGCCACCCGTCGTCACGAATTCCTTGCCTTTTGCAAGACTGCCATTCGGAACATAGGCAATGAATCCCGAATGTGGATCGCGACTCTCCGCCCGGGCAATATCCTGCGGCAACTCGATGATTCGATTGCCAATCGGTTCGTCCCCGGCTCCGGGCAGTGGCATGCGCATCAGGTGAATGTTGATGAAAGTCTTCGGCACGCGATCGGTTTCGACAACCGACTGCCACACTTTCGGCTTGAGTGCCGCAAACCACTCGCTGGCTTGCTTCGCGTCTTCATCTGAAAGATTCTTAGTCATATCGTTCATCGCTTCGCCCATTCTGTTTCCGGCTTTGAAATCCGACAGTTGGCGCACGATGTATGCGGCGGAGACGCCGGCAAGGTTAGCGGACTCCGGGTGGCCGAGCCCCGATGCGAGGTGGCAGGAAGCACATCCGAGCACCCCTCCTGCAGCTCCGTGCGCGACAACTTTCGGCATCGGGGCGTGTTCATCAGGAAACCAGTCCGGCGGATTTGCGATGTCGTCAATCTGCTCCTGGGTGTAAGCCTTCGTGCTGCCCGGGACGTGTTGCGCTCCCTTCCTTTCATCAAGCACGGGCTGAACTTTGTCGCGAATCGGAAACGCCCATGGAATATCCGGCAGCTTCCATTGTTCCGCGGATTGTGCCCCGATTCGTAAGACTGGGAAGAATGCAAGCACCAACGCACAAATGAAAATCTTGCTGAAGGTTCTGATTGAGCTTCGCGTGCCGCCCGCAGTTGGCCGAACAAAACGCCACAGCGATTTATCTTTCGAGTTCCGAGGGTTTTTGTGGATTTTTTTTAAGTCGAAGTGATTGCAACAATTTGGAGTCTTCATTTTTTCCATTAATCCCCTGGATAGGTCCCGATCTTAAATTCATGTTTGTGAGCTTCGCTGAACCCGAAAGTATAATCGTCGCGAAAAAAGATAGGAAGGCTATTTAGAAGCGGGGGCCACGCCGGCTGGTTTCCGGACGACCTGGTCATAATCCTTGTTTTCGTCCAGGACGCAAAACCACTCAGCGATTTCCCATCCCGGCTCCAGCTTATGGAGTTTCGGAGGGCTTACCCACGGCTTCGTGTACACTTTGGGATCATCGATGATGATCTGCTGTTCCAGCGTATCGTGGTTCAATCGCCGGTATCGCTCCGTCAGGTGCGTCGTCGGAGTGCGCGGGTTCCCGTAAAGATCGACCCATTCCTTATCGTTGAAGCCAACCGTCTCGACAACGAACGTGTCGCCCTCCCAATGGCCAACCGAGTAGCCGAGCCAGCTGGGGTCGGGATCCTTAGGCAACGGCCGTCCATCGGCCCAGATCGTGCGCCAAATGTGTTGCTCCTCGAAAAACATCAGCACCCTGCCCGGAATCTGAACGATTTCCCACGGATTAGGAAGGATAAGGACTTGCGGAGGACCGCTCGGCTCGCAGCGCAAGGCGGAGTTGTCCTCCTTGCCTGCAACCGCTTTCGCTCCCTGTAAAGCTTGCGCACTTTCAAATTTCGCTTGTCCCCACGGCGTCAAGGGTGGCCGAAAGTGCTCATTCACTCCATTCATGCCGGGAGTCCCCGGGACATCGCCGTCTCGATACTGCATCCAGACTCCAGAAAGATCATGAGAGAGTTTTGCGGGCGCGTCTTTGGACTTTTCGTTTTCGGAAGGCTTGCTGGCTTGCAAGTTGGTTTGCGCAAACGCCTGAGGCGAGAGAATTAGCATTGATACGACGAACGCGAATAAGCGCGCAAGCCGCGAAGGAAAAAATTTTCGACGGAAAAGAGAAAGTTCAGGGCTTAGGGAAAGAAGATGAAATGGAACAAAAGAAGGAAGTTGAGGAATAGAAAAATCCGCCAGAGGCAAACGGATGTAAGGGACACTATTCTTTGCTTTCTTCAATTCCTTTACCTCCTCGATTTCCATTCCTCCCTTTCCATTTGACCATGTCTATTTGGCGGGTGCGGCCGCGCCGCCGGATGGTTTTCTAACATCCTTGTCATACGTCTGAATTTCGCTCGACGCGCAGAACCATTCCGCAATTTCCCAGGTCGGTTCCAGTTTGTGGAGTTTAGGCGGACTCACCCAGACTTTCGTGTATGACTTGGGGTCGTCGATGATGATTTGCTGTTCGAGGGTGTCATGATTCAATCGGCGGTAGCGCTCCGTCAAATGCATCTGTTCGCTGCGCGGATTTCCAGAGAGGTCGGCCCACACTTTATCGTTAAACCCGACCGTTTCGACCACGAACGTATCACCCTCCCAGTGGCCAACCGAGTATCCGAGCCAACTGGGGTCGGGATCTTTCGGCAATGGCCGCCCATCCGTCCAGACAGTGCGCCAAATATGATACTCCTCGAAAAACATAAACGTCCTGCCCGGATTCTGGACGATCTCCCACGGATTGGGAAGAATGAGAAGTTGCGGAGGGCCACTCGGGTCACAATGAAGAGCTGCACTATCCTCCTGGCCGCCGATAGCCCTTGGCCCCATCAGTGGTTTTGCGGAATCGAATTTCTCCTGTCCCCAGGGCGTCAGCGGGGGACGCGTTCTGTCATCGACGCCATTCATGCGAGCGAATCCTGGAGCAGTGCCGTCATCGTATTGCATCCAGACTCCTGAAAGGTCATGGGAAAGTCCGGCAGTGGACGAAGGATTTCCTGCGGGCGTTTTTTTGGTTTCTGAAGGCTTACTCGTCTGAGCAATACCAATCGAAGAAAAAGCAAGTAGGCTTACAAGCACACCAAATGCACTCGTCAACCGGTGACGCATTTTGAACTCCTCATGTCGATTACGAATTTCCAGTGTGTGAAGGCGAATTCATCCTTCGTTCGGCGCCCCAGGGCTTAAAAAGCCTTTGCTGTCGACAATTCCTTGCCATCGGAGAACACAACTTTTTGCAGGAACGTGATCTTCGCGCCGACCTTGTTCGGATTCACGAACAGCGTGACCTGATCCCCTGCCTTGAGGGTATCCTTGCTCCACCCGACCCTATTCAGCATGGCCGGATTGGTGGTTTCGGCGACCCAGTGTTCGACATCGCCCTTGTCATCCGTGACATCGAAATAGACCTGAGTATGAGGATTGCTGTACTCGAATTTCGTGACAGTCGCTTTCATGGGTATCGATTTCGACATGTCATAAGCCGAATTTCCGTGGTGCGCGAACATCTGGGTGGAGGCCATCAGCGAACAGAAAATCAGGGCGCAAATAATAGCCATCTTGGACTTCATGTGACACCTCACGGACAAAAATGCTGGGTTCGCCAAAACCCAGTTTCCACTTCTAAATCTGCGATTGGCTGAATCTTGCCTGAGTTTAGGTAAACACACGAGGAAAGTTGTGTCAAATAATTTCAATGATTCAGCGCGCGCCAATTAGTAAAAATTCAGAAAGCATTTAACTTTCGGAAATAGGTTCTTAACTAAATGCTCGTGGACTGCCAAGCATCAGTTCCCGGCTCCTTCACAGAGCCACCGTCGGTCAAATATTCCTGCCAGCAGGCAATCCTTATCTAAGCTAATATTCCGCACTGGTTCTTTGAGTAGAGCGCATGGTGTTTCGTGGACGACTCTCGCCGTATTCCCGGGAACGCCAATCTCCCGATTGGCGTTCCCGGCGGGAACCCAAATGTCATCCACCGCATGGATCTGATTCCGAGGAGCTGACCATGGAATCCCACTCAACACCGCAACTGTCGCGCCGGGCATTGTTGGAATCGCTGGTCGCGGCCGGCAGCATCCCACTTCTGGCAGAAAGTCGCCTTGATGCGCAAGCCCCTGGCGCTAAGCCACGACCATTCCGCGTGAATATTCCGCAGGCAACCATCGACCGGATTCTCAACCGCTTGCGTGACACGCGCTGGCCTGACCGGCTGGAGACCACTGACTGGCGTTACGGCGCCAATTGGGATTACATGAAGGCTTTGGCTGACTATTGGACCACGCAGTTTGATTGGCGAAAGGCGGAAGCGAATTTGAACCGCTACCCGCAATTTCTCACGCGAGTCGGCGATTACGATATTCATTTCTACCATGTCAAGGGCCGCGGGCCGAAGCCCGTCCCGCTCATCCTCACCCACGGCTGGCCGGGCTCGACATTCGAGTTTCTCGAAGCCGTAGGTCCGTTGACAGATCCCGCCCGATTCGGCGGTTCGCCGAATGACGCCTTCGACGTGGTTGTACCTTCCGTGCCGGGATTCGGTTTTTCATCCAAGCCGAAGGGAAAACCCATCGGACTTACAACAACGGCCACGCTTTGGAACCGGCTGATGACCGAGGTGCTTGGTTATACGAAATATGGGGCGCAAGGAGGTGACGTCGGAAACGGGGTCACGAATCAATTGGCCCATCAATTTCCAGATTCTCTCCTGGGCATCCACTTCAATGGAGTAGGCGTCCCGCCACCTCCCGAAGCGGAACAGACGCAGCAGGAGCGCGAGTGGGTGCGCGCGGTAAACGCGTTTGTCGCGGTGGAGAGGGATTATTACAACGAACAGCAGCACAAGCCCGAAACCGTCGCATTCGCTCTCACGGACAACCCGCTCGGTACAGCTGCGTGGATCACTGAGAAGCTGAAAATCTGGAGCGATTCGCCAAATGAGCGTGAGCCCGTCTTCACGAGAGACCAGATACTCACAAATGTGATGATCTATCTGGTTACGGATACGATAGGCAGCTCCGTGTGGTTTTACCGCGGCAGGGTGGACGAAATTTCCAGTCTGACCGGGAAAGTGAACGTCCCAACCGGTTTCGCATCCTTTCCTCACGAACTGCCGACCCTTGATCCTCCTCAAAGCGTGATCGAGCGAAATTTCAATTTGATCCAGTACACAAAAATGCCCCGGGGCGGACACTTTGCTTGCTGGGAGCAACCCGAATTACTAGTCCAGGACCTCCGTAGTTTTTTCCGAAAATTGCGAGGGTGAACAAGCCCCAAAGACCATGGCGTAAGGCGACTCCACATTTAAGGGACACGAATTGAATGGTGGGCCCGCCAGGATTTGAACCTGGGACCGACGGATTATTAGATCGGTTAGATAATTACTTCTGACATATCCACATTGCCCTTGAATGCGTCCGACGCGAGTTTCGGAAATTGGGATTGCTCCTTTGTTCCCTCGGTATCCCTCTATTTGTGTGTTCTCTCGTCACCGGGGCGTCACAGGGCCTTCTGTTTCTGCTATTTCACGTTTGTGTGCTTCACCCAGATTCCGATTAGATGACTAATTTAGAGTTGGCTAGCCTGCAATGCTGTATTTCAGGAGCGATGCGGGACTCTTCAATAAATTTCCAACTTTTTGGCCAACAATGCTCATTTGTGAATAACCCAAAATTAAGCTACAACGCGTAAGGAAACGGAGGATTCGCTCCGCTTCGGTTGACGATGAAATTCACGTTGGCGCACGCAAGAGCAACGCGTTTACGTATACAGAGTAAGTACCCGCACTGTGAAGCATGACCTATCGGGACTCGTCAGTCGGGCCGGTAATACTTATGAAGAGCAGCAGGGCAAGCACTGAGATGCAAATTATGGTAGTCATGCGAGTAAAGATCTCCTTGGCGGGAGATCATTTACTCCCGTTGTAAACACATACATTGTGTTTGCATATTTCCGAAAACGCCCCCTGAAGACGCACCAGGGGGCAAGTAACCACTCAGAGGCAGGGACAATCAGATTCCTACAGGCCAAGGATACCGTGACTCGCCAATTTGAGACGCGCTCTTGGTTGCTGTGCCCCCGGCAGGTTCCTCGGTCAACTCTTTTTCGGCTCTAAACCAGTCCTCGACATCTCTCCCTTGTTCACAACCGCGCACGAGATATAGCGCATAAGCTCGGTGATTGATCTCGTCTTTCGTCGATTCTCTAAGTTCAATCACGGCAACCTCCCTGTTCGTCTTTCATCAAGGGGTCAATTATCTCGATCTCCCACAAAACAGTATTCTAGAGGCTCTTAATGCTGATATTTGTGCAAATCTGCACGTTTCCCCATCTGATTCGACCACTGGAGCCTGTTCAACTCCCCTCTTCGGCTGTCCTGAACCACACTTCCTGATAGCGCACTAGAAGTCGTTTTATCGAAATGTGGCTTTTGGGGGGCCTCAAAGTAAGATGGAGAACAGGATTGCCTTTAACAAACCCCTATTAGTAGTTGAACTCACTGTTTGACTGTCAAATCAGCTCCTCTGATTTCTCTCGGTTCCCAAAGTATCAGTCAGAAGCGACTCGCCTTAGCGTATCCATACGACACATACCTAGCAGTGTGCAGTTCTGAACAGTCTTCAGTACAGACCCAGCCAGAGAATACAGGAGTTTCCCGGATGTTGGAGATTTGCACGACGTTTTTGGGAGCCGGTAGGGGAACTGCCTTTGCGGCTCATCGGTAGGTCGGGTTGTCCCCAGTTAGGACGCATGTAAGTGCAATCGAAACAAGGCAGGCGCACTAGGATGAAATGAATCACGCGAATTATTGTGGAGCGCGATGCATATGAAATTGATTCATGAACGAGTCTTTTCTTTGTTGTTATCACTCGCTGTTGCGGACGGAGTCGCGGTCGCGGCGAGACAAAAGTCCACGAAGCCAGTTCCGATGCAAACATCAGGCGCGCAATCGTCGGCGACATTGAAAGAGAACAAAATTGCACGAGGTCGATATCTCGCGGAAGAGGTTGCCAGGTGCCCCGATTGTCACACGCCTCGAGATTCTAATGGAACGCTCGATCGGTCTAGATGGCTCGAAGGCGCTCCGATCTGGATTATGCCGACCCAATCGAAGGAGGCCTGGGCCATGCATGCCCCGGCTTTGGCAAGTTTTCCTTATAGCGATCAACAGGCTCAGGACATTCTCGAGAGGGGGATTGGGGCAAATGGAATTTCGATTCAACCGCCCATGCACGCTTATCACCTGCACCATGCCGACGCGATGGCCATAATCGTGTATCTGCGGTCTCTGTCGCAGGCTAACCGATAATGCCGCTCTCATTGTGGGCTGACGATTTGAGACTAAGTTGAATTCGTTCGAGAGGGGGCTTCGGAGACGCAAATGAAATGTTCGAACGGTTCTCCCGCGCTATGGGCCAGTTTTGCAATTATCCTCTTTGCCGCGCCGAAGGCAGGTGCACGACCCAGCACCGGATTCGCGCAAGCCTCAAATGTGGTTCATTCGAGCCCGGCGCCGAGTCAGGACAACACACCCGCCGGGCCCGCGGATCCTTCCGATTATGTAGGCGCAGAAACTTGCAAGGCCTGCCATGAGGGAATTTACAACAATTGGGAGAAGACCCCGCACTGGAAGACGACTCTAGATACGAAAGGGGGGCCATCGCGCCAGGGATGCGAGGGCTGCCATGGTCCCGGGGCAGCTCACGTTGCCGGAGGCGGGGATATAACAAAGATTTTTATCTTCAAAGACCATTCCGCCAAAGAAATCAATGACCGCTGCCTGACCTGTCACGCGTCGGGTCCCCAGCAGATGCACGCCATTAATTCCCTGCATGCGAAAAGTGACGTCAGCTGCATCTCCTGCCACTCGCCACGTCATGCGCAAACGCAAGAGTTCCTCCTGGTAAAGGCCCAGCCCGAGCTTTGCTACTCCTGCCATCTGCAGCAAAGGGCCCAATTCAGCATGCCATTTCACCATCGCGTCAACGAGGGTTTGATCCAATGTACTGACTGTCACAACCCGCACGGGACGGTCGCTGCGAAGCAGGTGAGAACCTCGGCAGCGCAGGACGCGGTCTGCTTTACCTGTCACGCCGACAAGCGCGGCCCATTTGTTTTCGAACATGAACCCGTGAAGGTGGAAGGTTGCGAGTCTTGCCATACCCCCCACGGCTCGCCCAACGTTCACCTGCTGAAGGTCAGCAACGTGAACCTTCTGTGCTTGTCTTGCCATACGACATCGTTCGCGAACGCGCCCGGCGCTCCTTCGTTCCATAACCAGGCTGCTCAGTATCAGGCCTGCACGCTCTGCCACTCGCAGATCCACGGGTCGAATGTGGACCACACATTCTTCAAGTAGGGGGGACCGTCATGCACTTCAGCGATCTGCAGAGGAGTAATGGGGACAGTACAGCCGGCGGCGAACCACTTGGGACTTTAGTGAGAGAAACTGCGTCTCGGACACGATACTGTACATTCGTTTTGACCCTTGCCCTGATTTTGTTGGGTGTTTCATCCATACAAGCGCAGGCCCCGCCACAAGCGCAGGCCCCGCCTCAAGCCCCTTCGCCAACCACAACCTCGTCGCAAACTGTGGACGAGTCGACGGGGAAAACTTCCGGAAACTACAGCATTCAACAAACTGTTGAGTTTGGCTATAGAGACAGCATGATTGGCGGGAATCTGAACAACTACGACACATTTGAAAATCTAAGTTCCGGTGTGCGGCTCTTTGACTACACCGTAGACATGCGGTCGATAGACCACCGGGGAATTCTGTTCGACAACTTATCCTTCAGCAATTTTGGTTATGGCGGCGATCCAAACGACGTTTCGCGATTGCGAATGAGCAAAAACAAGTGGTACGACTTTCGCGCGTTGTACCGGCGCGACAAGAATATCTGGAACTATAATCTGCTCGCAAATCCTCTAAACCCGGCGAGCTTCAATCCGGCAACTCCGATCCTCAATTCGCCACACGCACTGGATTTATCCCGCCGAATGCAGGATTACGATCTGACTCTTTTTCCCGAATCCCGACTCCGGTTCCGGTTGGGATATTCCCGCAACGTTAATATCGGACCCGCATTCACTACAGTGGAAGGTGGAACGGAACCGCTCCTGACGGACAACGTGCGGGAAACCACAAATGCCTACCGGATGGGAGTTGATTACCGGGGCATATCAAAAACCACGTTGTCCTTTGATGAAATGCTTACCTACTCCAAGGTGGACAACATCGAAACGGACAATAATCTTACGCATCAGCTTGCCGATGGCACTCCTGTAGATCTGGGCCTCGTCTTCACAGGCACGTCACCTTGCGCGAATCCGATTGCGAACGCAGCTACCAATCCACTGACGGTTACCGCCAACTGCAACGGATATTTGTCATACAGCCAGGTGCAGGACCCGCGGTCGACTTTTCCGACCGAGCGTTTCAGCTTTCAGTCTACTTACATCAAAAACTTTTCGATGACCGGGTCCGCGAGTTACAGCAGCGGCAACAACACGGTCATTGGCTTCAACGAAGCCATCGACGGCTGGGCGACCAGGACCGTCACGCGCGGGAGCAAAACTGGCGGCCCGGCGGAGGCCAAGCGGGTTTCCGTCGACGCGAATTGGTCGGGAGACTACCAGTTGACGGACAAACTGAACATCGTCGATGAATTCCGTTACGACAACTGGCGCATTCCCTCCACGTGGGCCACGGCCGAGACGAACCTGTTCGCTACATCGCCAACAGCGCCAGGTCAAACGGGTCTATTGCTTCCCATCTCGATGGTGTCCCCCGCAACGTTTGCAACAATCTGCCCGACGGCTCCTTACAACGGTCCGAATTGCCCGCAGCACAACACGAGTTCCGGCGCAGACGTGACCGACGAACTCGTTTCTCAGTTTCTTGGACAAAACATCCGGTCGAACACAATTGAGCTGAAGTACGACATTTCGCGCAGAGTCGGTGCATACGCCGGCTACATGTACACAGCCCGAACGATTGCTGATTACAGTGCGACGTTGGATACGGGAGAAATTTATTTTCCGGGAGGCCCCGCAGGCACTTTGGCGAATCATTATCTCGCCGCGCGCGGTGACTGCGCAGTGGCTTCGAGCGCTCTGCCTACCGCCTGCACGGTGAACGCAGACGGCTCGATTCAAGAGGGTTCGCCCGCGAATTTCGTGGCGGAAGTCGGCAACGACACCGCGCGGAACCTGTACGACATTCATGAAAACGTTGCGTTGTTAGGCGCCACGGCGCGGCCAACTGACAGGTTGCGAATCACCGCAGATCTCATGTTCGGCTATAACGACAATTCGTTTACGCGCATCAGCCCTCGGCAACTGCAAAGTTACAAGATTCAAGTGCGCTTCACGCCTACCCCATGGGCGAACATTAGCGGCTCGGTGGATATCCATGAGAATCGGGACAACGTATCCATGGTGAATAACCTGGAGCACGGGCGCACCTACGGCTTCGTCACCACACTTGCCCCGAACCCCAAGCTGTTCGTCGATTTTGGTTTCAATTACACGGACATCTTTACGCAGACGGAGATCTGCTTTCCGGATACGGGCTCAACGATTTTCACGACGCCTTGTCCGATTGTCGGCGCAACCTCCCCGCTGGGAACTCTTTCCTCCTACTCGAGCGATGATTATTACGCGTACGGCGACGTGATGTGGAAACCCTACAAACGTGTGACCGCCCTCCTCGGATACGCCGGCAACATTGTTCGCGGCAATACGACCTTTCTCAATCCGATGACGCCGACAGGGACGCTGGATTTCAATTACGTCAAACCGTTAGCGAGCCTGGCATTCGAAATCTACAAAGGCCTGTCCTACAAGACCGCATGGAATTATTACGGGTATAACGACAAGGGGGTCGCCAACCCGGCTGGACTTGCAACGCTTCCGTTGCAGGATTTCAACGGCAGCAACGTTACGTTCTCGTTTCGATACGCGTTTTGAGTTAAAGCAAATCAACGGAGGCATCGTGCGCCACTGTTCGACAAATGAGGAGGCAGATGAAATGAACCGTTCAATGATTCGAATTGGCCAGAATCTATTCCTGGCGCTTGCGTTCACGCTTTTCCTGAGTGCATCCATGCGAGCCGATGATGCGGCGGGCACCTTCAAGGCCAAGTGCGCCGGGTGCCACGGCCCGGATGGAAAAGGAAACACCCCCGCCGGGAAAGCGGTCGGGGTGCATGACTTTGCTTCGCCAGAGGTGCAGAAAATGTCCGGCGTTGACTTAGCGGGGATTATCTCCATGGGCAAAAATAAGATGCCCGCTTACGCGAAGACCCTGAAAGATACGGAAATAACGGCCCTAGTAGCCTATGTCCAATCACTCGGCAAATAAGCGTAACAGGTACGGTGACACGTCTCTGCGCTAGATCATTGCCTCCTCGACTAACGGAGAGGGCAACAGGAGGTTTTGTGACTGGGCTTCTCCTCGGTCAAATTGTCCTCACGATTATACTGGCCTGCATCTTCTTGTTTCGCCCCTCGGTGATTACTGGTGCTGGCTGGAGGATTGTAGCCTTTATTGGGCTGGGTGTGCTTCCGGCGCTGTGTATTGTAGGAGGGATGAGCACTCACGTACATCGCTCCGAACAGACAAGCTTTTGTATTTCATGCCATGTGATGGTCCCATTTGGACGAAGCTTGTATATAGATGACTCTAAGTATATTCCCGCACAACACTTTCAGAATCACCGAGTGCCGGCGGACATGGCCTGCATCTCGTGCCACGCCGACTACAGCCTGTACGGCCCGCTGTTCGACAAACTACGCGGCCTGAAACGGATTTACTTTCAATATGTGAGCACGCCGCCAGATCCGGCGAGCATTCGCATACCGGGCGGATTCAAGAACGCCCAGTGCCTGCACTGCCACCTCGGCGCCCGCGATTTTGAAAAGAATCCGGTACACTCCGCCTTAATGGACAATCTCAAATCGAATCAGATGTCCTGCCTGACCAGTGGCTGCCACGATACAGCGCACGATGTGGCGGATCTAAACCACGAGAAATTATGGAGTCCTAGCCAATGAAACGCCGTGAATTCGGAA
>Ga0206991_10228_pt1 | contig 17214 bp, 21 predicted proteins | sample Alteio_BWMinCont_9_FD_153286 | JGI IMG/M metagenome (GOLD analysis project Ga0206991, IMG submission 153286) | Enriched cells from forest soil in Barre Woods Harvard Forest LTER site, Petersham, Massachusetts, United States -... | ecosystem: Environmental > Terrestrial > Soil > Temperate forest >...
AGACAAAATGAGGTTGAAATATGACTCAAAAACAAATTCACGGTGACAGACCATCGTCCCCACGGATCTATCCCCTTCCCCCGGGGGATCGCGATGCCGAGTCCCGCCTGCTCATCGCTAGCATTGGCTCTGGCGCCACTGACAACACTTTCAACACGCTGGTACGACATCCCGACTTGCTCCGCCAATGGATGCCCTTCACAGTTGCTCTGGCGGTCACCGGGGTACTCTCGCCCCGGCTTCGGGAGATCGCCATACTCCGCACGGGCTGGCTGTGCCGAGCCGAGTACGAGTGGGGACAGCACACCGCCCTCGCGAGCAGGGTGGGAATCTCCGACGAGGAGATCGCCCGGGTTAAGCGCGGATCCGATGCGGAGGGTTGGACGGAACTGGAGGCCGCGGTGCTCCGCGCCGCTGACGAGCTACACTCCGACGCCTGCATCACCGATGAAACTTGGGCGGTGCTCGCCGCAAACCTCGACGAGCGCCAACTCATCGAAGTACCCATGCTCGTCGGCCAGTACCACATCGTCTCCTTCACACTGAACACACTCGGCATACAGCGCGAGCCGGGCCTGGGCGGCTTCAATGATTGAGGCGACCCATCCAGGTTCCCGCCTGTGGGGCTTCCGAAGGTTCACAATACGGTTTCCTCGAGGTTGTGAGGCGCGCTGCTGTGCGGCACGAGCGGCGGAAGATGACATGTTGAGAGTGCAGCCTGCTGCTCAAACTCATACGGCGTCACGTCAACCGAATCGTTCTTTCGTTCGTTTGGTTGCGTGGATCTCAGCGGTATTGGGGTTCGTACAACGCGAATATTCAGCCCTGAATCATATTGCATGCGCAAGTCTTCCGACACTGCGGTGCAACGATTCGCATATGCGGTTTATTGAGGATGACAAGCTGCCCACAGATGTGGTCCGCAAGGAATACTCGGAATCGCGACACGCACTCGGTTGCCTGAACTGCGGGTTTGAATCTGAAATCGCACCTAATCTGCCGGACTCCATTGGCAAACCACCGTGTGTTCTGATGGTGCACGATTGCCCCAGCTCAGAAGCCGCAGATTGATGTTTTCGACTAGCGGCATTCGCTTGTTGGTTGGTGGATCTGAACCGCATTTGGGGTTGGACTCAATCTCCGATCGCCAACCCAGGGATTCGCAGCGCTTCGAACAGGTCCGGATCGTCTCCAGCCACTTTCCGCGAGTTTGGCTCATGAATGGGGAACCGTTCCGACATGGTCCAGTCCTCGAAAATTGCCCAGTTCTCAATCGAGTAGCCGTAGCGGGAGTGGTAGTAGACTCCCGCGCATCAGAGCTCGAATGCAATCCGGCCGGCCTGCTGTGTCAATAGTCGGGGCTCAGCCCGTTCAAGCGAACTCAGGTCGATGTCCTTCATCCCAAGTTTCACCGCAGTCCCGGCCAGCGCCAATCTGAGATGACTGACCCATCCGAGGGCATAGATGTCTGCATATTCGCCTTCGACATTTGCGCTGCCAAAGCAGCGGCCTTTGATCCATGCTTTGCGGACCGTGCCGAACGCCGTAAAGTCATCCTCGCCATTCTCCATAAGTGCCAGTTCTCCAACGAAACAGACGTCTACGCGGAAACGCGCCAGGGTTTCAATGAAACATCCGAGGCGTTGCGATGAGGCGTACAAAACCCGATAGACGCGCATCGGGTCATCGAAGCGATTCCCAAAGGTCCCGTCTTCCTTGGCATAAGCCCAATCTGGAATGGCCCAAGCGTCGTCATCCCTACCGACGCGAAATGGCGGCCTCGGGGGTCTGCTTCGATTCGAGATTCACGAATTTGCTCCTAACCGCCAACGAGGAAAGCTCGCGCGGCTCCCATGATCTCCGGCGCCACTTTCTCCAGGTCGTTTTCCCTCATCATTCGAAGCGGGACGCGATCACCGAGTTCGGGGTTCAGGCCGGTGAGCCACGATTGGATCACAGACGGATCTTCTCTTTCGGCGAGCATCCGGACCAACTGGAAGGCGAACCTCAGGCGCTGTTCGGCATCACCGTAGAGCCCACTTCCGTTCATCCACCGATCGACAGCGCGCACATCCCGGACACCGCCGACGTAAGCGGTGAGCTTCCGGCCGATGAGGCCGACGAGCTGCTTCACGATCTCCGGAACGGGGAGCCGAAGCGCTTCACGATGCGCTGCGAGATCAGGGCGAGATGCGGGAACGGTTGCCATTGGAACCTCCTGCAAATCTAAATATATCCTATTTTACAGACAAAAAGCAATTAAATAACACTAAAATACCCAAGGGCATCGGCCCAATGCACTTTTCTCTGCGCCAACCTGAGAAGGGCTATATGTTTGAAAAATAGTCGATTAGGTTTTTCGGACGTGGGTCCTCCAAGTTTCAAAGTCAATGAAGCTATCTAGCTGATTGGGAAAGACTTAGCGACGGAAATGTTCTTCGCTTTTTCTGCGCTTCTCGTCTATAAACTAGTGAAAATGAATTAGTTATTGGTGGAGGCGGCGGGAGTCGGATTGCGCCGGCTGACTGATTCTAAATAACTTATTGATGTTTCAAGACCGCCACAAACGCACGAAACGGGAGAAACGCCGTTCTAAAGTACGTGAGAAGTACACGGGTTTTGAGGCTATTGCAAAAGGTAAGTTCGCACGTGGCGAAATCTGCGGCCGGAGATGCCTGGACCCCAATCGACTTTGCAGGACCTACCCCATCGGCGGGTCCCATCGAGAGCTTCACATCTGAACGGCCGCTAACGGCCGCTGGGCGTTGTTGACATTCCTGTACGTGCCCCCTAAAATCTGCTGGCACTCGAAAAACCAGAGTATCCCCCCCGTGATGTCCATCCTTGAAACCCTCATTTCACTAGTGGAAAGGTGTGTGAAATGTCAACTCCGCGGAATTGCGCAACGGTCGTCCTGACAGCTTCCCTCCTCCTCGCCACCCCAACAGTGGCAGCGCCTCACGCGGACGGCGACGGAAACTCAGGAACAAGAGTCGTTGTTACCGATTCCGGACCAGTCAGAGGCATTGCAACGCCAACAATGTACGCATTCCTCGGTATCCCGTATGCCGCCGCGCCCGTGAGCGAGTCCCGGTGGCGGCCTCCCCGGCCGCACGCCCGCTGGCATACGCCGCTGGATGCGCGGCAATTCGGCAATGCCTGTGCCCAGAGTCCGACGCTTCTTGGAGGAGGGGTCCCGAGCGCCGCGGAGGATTGCCTGTTCCTGAACGTCTTCGCGCTGCCGGCGCAGGGGAATGATGACTCGAAGAGCCGCCCGGTCATGGTGTTCATCCACGGCGGCGGCCTGACAGAGGGGGCCAGCAACGCCTACGACCCGACCAAGTTCGTGCAAGAAGGCGTTGTCGTCGTAACCATCAATTATCGCCTGGGCATTTTGGGCTTCCTCACACATCCGGCGCTCACCGCCGAATCTCCGGATGGTGCATCGGGCAACTACGGGCTTATGGACCAGCAGTTCGCGCTCCGGTGGGTGCAGAACAACATCGCCCATTTCGGAGGCGATCCGAACAACGTGACGATTTTCGGCGAATCCGCCGGCGGGCTCAGCGTCCATTCCAACTTGGTGTCGCCGACGGCAGCGGGACTGTTTCAGAAGGCCATCTCTGAAAGCGGATCCTACTCGCTCACTCAACCGACGCTCGCTGCGGCTGAATCGCTGGGCACTGCTTTTGCCACCCTGGCCGGATGTGGCAGCCAGACCGCGGCTTGCCTGCGGGCGCTGCCCGTCGCGACTGTATTGGCCGTTCAGGATGTGGTACTGGCTCACGTCAACTTGGTGCCCACTGTCGATGGCAAAGTGCTCACGCTGTCCCTCGGAGCGGCATTCGCGAGCGGACAGTTCAACCGCGTCCCCGTCATCGAGGGAACGAACCACGACGAGTATCGGGCGTTCGTGGCCACCACCGAACTTACTGCCGGCACGCCCCTGACCGCAACCGGGTACATCCCGGCTATCGAGACAACGCTTGGCGTCTCACCGACGGTCGCCACTTTTCTCGGCACCGACGTTTATCCGCTGGCCGCCTATCCGCCCTCGAGCACGGCACCGAGCATCGCGCTCGGTGCGCTGGGGACCGACGCCATCTTCGCCTGCAATGCACGCCTTGTCTCAGGGTTGTTGGTTCCGTATGTCCCGACCTACCAGTACGAGTTCAACGATCCCAACGCGCCGCTTCCCATAGGCGTCTCGGTGAGTTTCCCGGGCGGCGCGTATCACGCTTCGGAGCTTCAATACCTCTTCGACCCCGCGCACCTCGGGTTTCCCGGCCTGAGTACGGAGCAGGCGGAGCTCTCCGACGCCATGGTCCGCTACTGGACACGCTTCGCCCGGAACGGGGACCCGAATTCAGAAGAGGGCCCCTACTGGCCGCCGTATGGACCAAGCGATGAGTTCCAATCTCTGGAGCCGCCGACGCCCATGACAAAGGCAACTTTCGCCCTCGACCACAAGTGCGCATTCTGGGGTAGCTTTTAGCCTTTGAGGAGCGTAAACCTCCGTCCTTCAGGGCGGAGATATAAGCCCAGGGATGCGATCCGACGAGCGCCCAGTGATTCCGTAAGGTGGGGAGGACGGCGGCCTCCGTCTCGTCTGTTTACGCGGTTTCCACTCCAAATTCAGTCTATGGGCATTTTTGCAAATCTCCGAAGGTGCTTGACTTTCCTCATTTCTGACACTATAATTAGTGTCATATGAAATCGCCCAGCGACCCCGACCTGGAACTGCGCGGCAGACTCATCCGCGGTCTCGGTGCTCTGCGCGAAATGCTGCCTGGCTCTTTCGTCGAACGCAAACGCTCCTGCGGTCGCCCCACTTGTCATTGCGCCGACGGCAAGCGTCTGCACTCCCAATACCAGATCTCGGTTTTGATTGACGGCAAGCCAAAGGCTCTCAACATCCCGGCCGAATTGGCTGAGAAGGTGCGCGCAAAGATCGAGATGCGCCACCGCTTCGATGCCGCCGCTGCCACCATCTGCAGCGTCAACCTGAAGCGGTTTCTCAAAGAAAAAAAAGAAGAGCCCTCCGCTTGATCCGACACCGATTCGAGGCTTATCTCGATAAGGTGTTTGGCTTTTCTGATTTGGTGAACGCCCTGCCCGAGGGGAGGCAGTTTCCTCAACATCCGTGGAAGAAGGTGTTCGACGCGGTCTTCCTCAGTGCCGCCATGCAGATTCCCAGTCTTCTGCAGATGGAGGCTGAGTGTCGCTCCGGAGCGCTGGGCAAACGCATCGGACCGATCAGCGACGATACCATCGGCTACGCGCTCCAAAGACAGTCTCCCCAACCGGTGTTTGCGCTCGGTTGCCAAATCGCCCGGCAACTGAAACGCAACGGGGTGCTGCGTTCCGACTGGTCCAGAGGACTGGTGGTGGCGGCCGTCGATGGTATCGAAATCTGCAGTTCGTTCCTTCGCTGCTGCGACGCCTGTATGGAGCGGGAAATTCAGCACAAAGTGGACGGCGAGATGCGAACCGATATTCAGTACTATCACCGCATCGTCGTCGTCGCCGTGGTCAGCACCCCTTTCCCCATCCCCCTGGGTCTTCGCTTTCAGAAGAACGGCGAAGGGGAGGTAGGCTGTGCTTTGGCTCTGCTCCGGGATCTGGACCATCAATTAGGCCGGCGCTTCCTGGATGTTTTAGTGGGGGATGCCTTATATATGCAGGCGCCCTTCGTGAAAGAGGTGGAAGGTCTGGGCTTGGTCTGGGCATTTACCTTAAAGGAGAACCAGCCCGAGTTATTGCGCGAGGCCGAGCTTTTCACCCAGCAATCGCCCACCGGCGTTCATACAGAGCCGGACCGGGAAATTCGATACTGGCACTTGCCGGAGGTCGACTGGCCGGTCGCCGACCGCCAGGTGCAAGTCGTCAAAACGGTCCGCATCGAAAGCCGCCGCCGCGTCGCGGTTAGGGAACAAGACGGCCATCGGATCAAGAGCAAGACCGCGGCGCCGCAGGAGAGCACCAACTACTACGCCACCAATTTCGAACTCGGCTCGATCTCGCCGCTGTTCGTTCATCAGTTCAGTCGCAGCCGCTGGCGAATCGATACGGAAGTATTTCAGACCATCACCAACGACTGCCACCTCAAACATCCCGCCGTTCATCAGGCCACGGCATTGGTCGTGCTCACCATGATCCGATTTCTGGCCTATACGCTGTCGCTGGTCTTCTATCACCGCCAGGTTTGCAGTCATGCGCGCGGAAAATGCGGGACGTTCCACCAGTGCGCCAGGAGAATCGCCTATTGGTTCGCCCCCTCTGCCGCCAACACAAGCTGATTTCTCCCTCTATGCGGGTCGCGATCTGTCCTGCCAAAACCCACGGCGAACCTGAGCAAACGCCGTAGCTACTGTATTCCCCACACCCTCTGAATCTGCACGATCATGGCAACCAGTCAATCGTTTTCCTCACACCAGACCCGGTACAACTCCCGCCAGCTACCCTCAGTTCCCGAAACTCGTCCCAAATCAGCGGGCTGCTATCCGGCTGCACAGCACCTTACGGAATCGCTGGACGAGCGCCCGGCGTTGTTGAGGATCACATCGGAAAAGCGTAGAATAGGCGAAGATGCCATGTTGATTCAAAAGGCGTTCCAATACGAATTGATGCCGGATGGCACTGCGCGCCGGGCGTTGTTTCGCTTTGCAGGAGCGAAACGATATGTATGGAACAAGGCTCTATTCCTTCCCCAGTGGGTAGGTCAATATCAGACAAACCCTATTCTTAAAAGCTGGAAGCAGGAAAATCCTTGGCTATATGAGATCCCACTGCTGTCCGGGGAAAATTCCCTAGATTCGATGTAGCCTTTAGATATATATAGACATAGACGGGATTTTTACCGGGAACGATTTGAATTCCATTTCGCTGCGTGGGCTGGATTTCTTCCCCGGAGTGTCGACTGCAAGAATGCGGCATGAACTCTGGCCGCACCGTGTTTTCGCAATTGGTTGAGCACCTGTCCCACAAGGAGTTTCAGAAATGCGTGGCCCGCTATGGCAGCGACCGGTATGCCAAGAAACTTACCTGCTGGCAACAGTTTCTCGCCATGGCCTTCGCGCAATTAACTTACCGCGAAAGCCTACGCGATATTGAAGCGTGCCTGGGCGCGGTTGGCGGCAAGTTGTACCACATGGGCTTTGGTTCCAGCGTGGCGCGATCCACGCTCGCTGACGCCAACGAGAATCGCGATTGGCGCATCTATGCCGACTTCGCCCATACGCTGATCGCGACTGCCCGACAGTTATATGCGTTCGAAGCCTCAGGCGTCGATCTGGACAGCACCTTATACGCGCTGGATTCGACTACTATCGACTTGTGCCTGAACTTGTTCCCTTGGGCCAAATTCCGCAAGCACAAAGCTGCTGTCAAAATGCACACGCTACTCGACCTGCGTGGCAGCATCCCTACGTTCATTCGCATCACAGACGGCAAAGTGCATGACGTCAACATCCTCGATGAGATACAAATCGAGTCCGGCGCGTTTTATGTGATGGACAGGGGCTACGTCGATTTCAAGCGGCTCTATATCTTTACGCTGCACTCAGCCTTCTTCGTCGTGCGCACCAAATCGAATGTGCTTCTTCAACGGCGTTACTCGCGCCCGGTGGATAAGAGCACTGGCGTGCGCTCTGACCATACGGTGATTCTCACCGCGCCCGGATCGGCATCTGTCTATCCTGATCCGCTGCGGCGTGTTACTTACCGCGATCCGGAAACAGGCAAGCGTCTGAAGTTCCTCACCAACAATTTCACGCTTCCGGCGCTGACCATAGCTCACCTCTATAAGAATCGCTGGGCGGTTGAACTCTTCTTTCGCTGGATCAAAATGCACCTGCGCATCAAGGCCTTCTATGGAACCAGCGAGAACGCGGTCAAAACTCAAATATGGATCGCTGTATCGGTCTATGTTCTGGTCGCCATCGTTCGCAAACGTCTCGACATCAAGGCCAGCCTCTACCAAATCCTACAGATTTTGAGTGTTACCCTTTTCGAGAAAACGCCCATTTCAGGGGCACTTCAGAGAGATAGTTCTCAAGACGACTTAGATACCTCTGGCAACCAGTTGATTCTATTTGACCTTTAACCGGACAGCCGTGATGAGATCCATTCCCAGGTCCTTCAATCGGCGATCGTTGACCTTGATGTGGCGTTCAAGAATTTCTTTGAAGGACGGGCTGGCCGCCCGGCTCCGAAGAAGAAATTTAAAAGCCAGGATTCCTTTCGTTACCCTCAAGGTTTCAAGGTCGAAGAAGGGAATAAGCGGATTTACCTACCCAAGATCGGGTGGGTGCGGTATCGCAATAGCCGCGATCTGCGTGGCGTAGCGAAGAATGTCACGATCTCTCGACACGGCGACAAATGGTTCGCCTCGATCCAGACAGAATATGAAATCAAGGAACCGGTCCATGGGTCCGCGTCTCAAGTTGGTGTGGATCTCGGAGTGTTCCGTTTTGCGACTGAATCGAACGGCAAAGCGATTGAACCGCTCAACGCCCTTAAAAAGCACGCGACCCGGCTTCGCCGGTATCAGCGGTCCATGTCGCGGAAAGTGAAGTTCTCGCAAAACTGGAAGAAGGCCAAAGCCAAGGTAGCTAAGTTGCATCTTGCCGTAGCAAATTCCAGGAAAGACTTTCTTCATAAGTTGACGACAGAACAAACCAAAACCCATGGCTTGATCTGCATCGAAGACCTGAAGGTGGCCAACATGTCTCGGTCTGCGAGCGGTACACTCGAAGAGCCGGGCAAGAACGTTAAACAGAAAACTGGACTCAACAGGGCAATCTTGGATCAAGCGTGGTCAGAATACCGGCGCCAGCTTGAATACAAGATGGGCTGGGCCGGAGGCCAACTCATCGCAGTTCCCGCGATGAATACCTCCCGCACTTGTCCCTGCTGTGGCCATATTTCAAAAGACAACCGAAAGACTCAGATCAACTTCATATGCGTCGAATGCGGCTTCGCCGCCAACGCCGACTATGTCGCTGCAATCAACATTCTGGGTCGAGGATTGAAGATGCTCAAAGGGCAGGACACGGCAGATGCTTCTGCCGGGTGCGAAAGCACAGCCCGGATCGCCTGTGAAGTGAACGGTGAAGTAAGGCCGTCAGCAGCAGGAACCCACCGAAATGGCCGCTTAGCGGCCATCGTAGGAATCCCCTTCCTTCAGGGAGCGGGAGGATGTCAAGTATCGGTCAAGATGGGGCCTCTCGCTTGGAGCAGCTTGGAGCAGCGCTGCGACTTTCTGAATTCTACGCTGCGGAGCTATATTGAAGAGATGGGCGGGGTCAACTTTCACTCGTCGCGGGTATTCCGGATCGTGAGCCGGTGATTCTCTTCTATCGCAGCCATGGGAACTGAGCAGCCAATTCTGCTTGGGCGCCGCCGTTGATGCGCCAGGCGAGCGCTGCCAGTGCTTTGCGTTGAAGGTTCTCAAGGCCACTGAGCTTGTGCATGGTTGGGATGACCAAAATCACCTTGAGCGGATCAGGTATGAAAAGACCGAAGCCCTCTACAGAAAAGAGCAGTTACACAGAACAGGACTTCTACGCCGAAGCTGAATACGCCGACAGCATCTTACGAAGTGCTCTGGGTGACCCCGAAGGGTCCATCGCGGCACTGAGGAGGTCACTCGAATGTAAGCCTACTTATGCACCGGCGATTCTGAGCTTGGGTTCGGTCGAGTATCAGTTGGGGAAAAGGGCCGAAGGGCTAGAGCTGTTCCGATCCTTATTATCCCTACCCGATAACACACCCGACCTGTGCGAGATCATTGACGAGGCGGGGAGTTTTCTCATCAACATTGGTGCATACAAAGATGGATTGGAGCTATACCGGAGCGCCGTCGAAAGGTTCCCCGCCGCCGCTGTTTTACATCAAGGGATCGGATGTTGTGCCGGCCACGAGGAATGCCATGAGGAGGCGATCGCAGCTTCCGAACGGGCACTGCAACTCGAACCGGAGAATCAGAAGTTTGTCAGCGATCTGGGATGGTGCCTCCTCGAAGCGGGCCGCATCCAGGAGGCCCGCCGCGCCCTGGAGCGGGCGGTCTCAATGGATCCATCCAACGCGTTGACGCGTGAAAATCTTCGCCTCTGCAAAGAGCGGGAGGCGAAGAAAGTTGCCCAGCGTGTTCGGGGATAAAGAGACTGCGGTGAGAACAGGCAGATCGATCACCGCGGGCGAACTGCGGTGCCAACCGGGCCTTTCACAAGCGGCACGTGACAGGCTACTGGCGGCGCAGCCAGCGACCGTATTGAAAGCGCTTGGCATCCACGGCGTCGGACGCAAAACAACAAAGATGTTGCTCGGTCTCGCACTTCTCAGGGATCCTGGCGTCCAGACTCGGGCGCTAACCAATGAGGAACTCAGGGGCGAATGATAGCAAAGCGAAGATCAGCGCGGCGCCCTCTGGAATCCGTCATCCAAGACGCCCTTTGGTCGGAGGAGGGCATCGACTACAGAGCCGGATGGAGTGCTGATGTTACCTCGGTTTGGTCGCTCTGCATTGTCGCAGTAGGTCAGATAGCCAAGCTCATCGAAGATCAAAACATGGGGATGGGTATAGGTGAGCGGGGATGACTGCAGTAGTCCCTTTTGACTGACGTTGGACATACCCGCTGCCCTCTTCAGGCAGAGCGGCTGGTCGGCAACTCCGCAGATCAAGGCGCCGGGCGTATAACCGGGGATTTAATTTCAAGGCGATAAACAGACTTCGCGCCCGACCCGAACTGTTGACCTTGGGCGCTCCGGTCCCGGCGGGAACTTTTGAGGGCATTGTCGGATGGGGTAGAGCAGGCGGAGGGACCGGCGCGCGAGTGATTCTGCTGGACGCGCTCTGCCCGAAGGCGGGATTTGCGGCGATCGCACCGGAACACGGTACGACACCGCGAGCGCCGTCGAATTTTAACTTGTAGTCAAGGCTCAAGGCCACCGGCGCCACAGTGCGATGCTGCTCGGCAGCGCAAGATCGTGCCTTTGCGGGGTGCGGGAGGGTAATCCCGCTCTGCAGATTGCGGTGGGCAGCCGCCTGTGCCAGGCGGACCGTCTGCTACTTGGGACCCGGAGCCGGAGCGCTTGCGTGTGCAGATTGGATTATCATTCCCGCTGTGTGCACACCCGGCAAAGCGCTAACCGAATTTACTCCTTGCTCGAGGAGGCGGAAGAGCGATGCATTAGGGTTTGATTGCGAGCTGGGTCTTCAGTTTCACAAGCTACTCTGTCAGGTATATACACCTGACAGAGTAGCCAAAGAGAAGTTTTGTACCACTCCCTGCAAGGTATGTATACCTTGCAGGGAGTGGATCTGTTTTTCAAACAGTTGCTTTCCCCTCTTGGCATTTTCACTAAATACGCTACTTTCAGCAAATGCTGAAAGGGTCCAATTCGGTGAAAGAAGTTGAGAAGCGGGGAGCGGCCGAACTGGAACGCCTGCTCAAACGCATCCCTCGTATCAAGCTTAAATCATTGAAAATATGGCCAATGCAAAAAGAGCCGGGATTCGATGTGCAAGTGCGCATGGAAGTGAAATCCAGTGGACAGCCACGCTATGCACACGCTATGCCCGCGAGGCGATTTTGCGGTTGAAGACTATCGCCGCACGCTCCAATCCGCCGGCCATACCGGTCTTCATCGCTCCCTTTCTCACCGAATCGACCCGAGACCTCTGCTTTCAGCAGGGGGTCTCCTGCCTCGATTTTGAAGGGAATGCCCGTATGGCGTTTGACTCCGTCTATCTTGAAATCGCCAACCCCCATCGCCCGTCATCCCCGCGGCGAGAGTACCGCTCACTCTTCAAAGGCCGCTCGGCAAAGGTGCTTCGCGTTCTTCTGAGCTCCCCGGATCGCAGTTGGAAACTCACCGAGCTTGCGCACGACTCTAGCGTCAGCATCGGCCACGGAATGACTCAGGACTCTCCCTGACCGCGCCACGCGCTCTTCTCGACGCATGGAGCGCAGCCTACGAAAGACCCCTCGCCGCAGAACTCAGGTTTTACACCACGCTGCACGGATCGATGTTAGAAGAGGCGCTCCGCGACCTCTTCCGTTCGACCAAAGAGACTCCTCATCTCGCGGTAGCGTCCTTTTCTGCAGCGCAATGGATATCGCCCTTTGGGCGTACCGCAACGCAATATTTCTATGCAGACGAGGACAGGGTGGACTTGCTTAAGGACTCCCTGCGCTTGGCCCCTGCTTCCAAGGGGGAAAACGTCATCGTCTGGATACCAAAAGATAGAGATGTCTACTTCGGTAGCACTGACCAGGCGCACGGGATTCGCTGTACAAGCGCATTGCAAACTTACCTTGATCTCATGCAAGGCGGAGAACGCGGACGCGAAGCCGCTGATCATCTGCGGAGGAGCACACTCCCATGGACCCTGTAATTCCTCAGAAACCCCAGTCGGCGAACGACTATGACGACCGCACCACGAGAGCGGTGAAATCTGTCCTCGTCGTAATCGGTCAAATCCTCGCCAGCTTTCGTGGCAAGTTCGCTGTCATTGGCGGCTCAGTGCCGTGGCTACTTCTAGCCAAAGAGCTGGATGTGGATCTCAGCCTGGACGCAGAGGCGCTCCAGGATGGTCAATATGCAGATTTGATCCACGAACCGATGGGACAGGGTTACGACAAAACGAAAAACACACGAGAGTTTCAACTGCAACGGACGGTTCCGGCCACAGATGGTGGTCCTGCCATTGAAATTCTTGTCGATTTTCTGATGCCCAAGCACGCGGATATTGAGAAGAACAGACCGAAGCTCATTGAGAACTTCCGGGTACAGAGAGCCGATGGCGCCGACCTTGCCGTTGACTTCCATCAACTCGTTGCGGTATCCGCAGAGACCCCGACCGGCGGTCGCAACACCGTTGAAATCGCGGTTTGCTCGATCCCGGCGCTTCTGGCAATGAAGGGCATGCAGTGGAACTCCGCCAGAAGCGTAAAGATGCGTATGACATCCACTACTGCATCCGGAACTATCCAGGCGGAGCCGGGGCGTTGGCAGAGGATTGCAGTAAACTGCTCAAGCACGAAAGCGCCCGGACCGCCTATGAGTTCATCAACGCGAAGTTCAAGACCGTTGAGAGCTATGGACCAACCAGTGTTCGTCTCTTCGTGGAAGAGTCGGCGGTGCTCGGCGATCAGACTCCCCAGCAATGGCAACAAGATGCGCATGGGCAGGTCAATGAGTGGCTCATAGCGCTCGGCTTGCGGAAGCCCCAATAACGAGATGGGCCGCAGAGAAAGGTGAGATGGGCCGCAGAGAAAGGTGAAAGGGCGACGTGGCAAAGCTGACAACCAACGAGAAGGAGATCCTCGAAGAGCTATTCCAGATGCGCGGCGGCTACGTGCTTAATTTTTTGGATCGAACGTTCGGGGAGTTCTTCCAGAACGACATGGCCCTCAATATCTTTGATCCGAAATACAACTATGCGAGCGGGGCGATGGCAAATCGACTGCGGGGGTTCTGGCAGGTCGCAGACGACTCGCTGGTTTCCGCGAGCGTCAACCACCTTCTGACCTATATCGATACCCAAATCGCCATTGGAAGGCTCCAGTCAGGACAATTCTCCGACACTTTGATTCAGCGCGCGCGTTCCGTTTCAGCGCGCCTGTCCGGAGCGGCGCCCGAGAAGCCTGCCGGTCCTGCTCACAAGAACCATCAACCAGAGCCCCCGCAGGCTGCTGAGGTGGATGCAGCAGCCGTAGCGCGTTTGCGCGGCAGCCTGATGGGACTGCACACGATGGCTCCCCAGCAGCGGGGATTTGCCGACCCGAGCCGTGCGTAATCGAAACTGGCTGCGTGGTCGAAACTTTATCGAGGTCGTGCCGATTGGGATGGCGGCCAAGCAGTACGTCGTTGTATCCGTAACCGTTGATGACCTTTCCTGGCGGTGTGATTGCAGCCTTCCGCTTCAAGGCCGCCGCGAGCTCGTGCCATTCTCATGCCAAATTCTCTGTCGGAACTGGAAGCCGAGCGTTCCAAAATCCTTCGTCAGCTCACTACCCTGGGCGATCTGCGCCAGGGTTCGATCTGTGCGGTCACTCGCCGCTGCGGCAAGCCCACCTGCCACTGCGCCAAAGCCAACGATCCGGGACACGATCCCCAAATTCGATTGACCCGTAAGGTGGACGGAAAGACAGTTGCCGAGTCGTTTCCTTCTCCCGCCGCCTGGCGCAAGGCAGAGTCGGAAATCGATGAGTCCATCGCTTCCAGAAACTGAGCACGGAACTGATCGCGGTCAACGAGAAGATCTGTCAGCAGCGGCCGCTGGAGTCGGAGAGCAAGTGGACAGCGGAGGAAAAAAAACGGCTGTTGCGGTCCTTGAGGAGGTCACCCACGAAGTAGGCCAGTGGCTGCAGGTGCTGTTCAATGGCCGGCGCAAGACCGGGCAGGTGGACATGGAAGCCAGCGAAATGCTGCTGCGCTCGGCCATGCATCGGGCCGGAGCCGCAGGCCTCACGCAACTGCTGCAGTTTTCCGTTCCGCCGGCCGAGCAACGCACGGTGTCTTGTGCCTGCGGCCATACCGCCCACTACCGTGAGTTACGTTCCAAGCAGGTTCTGGCGGTCGTAGGCCCGGTGCAAGTCTCGCGTCCCTACTATCTGTGCCCGCACTGCCATCAAGGCCAGTTTCCGGCCGACGTGGAACTGGATATCGAGAACACCGAGTTCTCGCCCGGAGTGCGCCGTATGCAAGCCGTGGTGGGTCAGGGGGCGCCTTTTGAACTGGGTCGCCAGCAAATGGAAGTTCTAGCTGGATTGCAAGTGACCACCAAGTCTGTTGAGCGCGCCGCGGAAACCATCGGAGAGGATATCGCACAGCGGGAGCGCGAGCAGATCGAGAAAGCGATTCAACTGGATCTTCCCGTCGTCCTCGGCAAGCCGATTCCGGTTCTCTATGTCGAAATGGATGGGACCGGAGTGCCGGTGGTCAAGAAGGAAACTGCTGGCCGGCAAGGCAAGACGGAAGGTCAGCCCGCCCATACGCGGGAAGTCAAGCTGGGATGTGTGTTCACCCAAACCACCTGCGACAAGGAAGGCTTCCCCATCCGCGATCTGGATTCCACTACCTACACCGGAGCCATCGAGACGGCGGAAGAGTTTGGCAAACGAATCTACCTCCAAGCCTATCAGCGCGGCTGGGAGCACGCGGCAAAGAAAGTCGTCCTAGCAGATTCCGGCAGAAGCGCTTATTGAGCTATTTAAGTGGATGAGTGTTCTCGGCAAGTGGACGAAAAACGCCGACTCGGCAGTGTCGTTAGCATGTGAAAATGTCCGCTTTTCGGAACAAGTGAAGTGTCCGGTTTTCATAAGTTATTAGAGGCGGTGGGAAAGTGCGAATCCCGCGTTGTTTGCGGGATTTGCAAGTGGGGTGGGAAAGGCGCTCGGTCGAGATAGTCATCGGCTCTTTCAGCACACGAAACAGTAACAGACTTTTAACGCTTCGCCAGGGGAACTTTAACTGGGATCGGCGGGCTCGCTGTTCATGCTGTAAAGGGGCGGTCAGGCCAGTCCGCCCTCGTACGGAAATCTTTCCTAAACAGAACAGAATCAGCGAGGAAACTATGAAGCTTCCCTTTCGGAGGAGTGCCGCATTTTGCGGTATGGTCATGCTGACCACACTCGCGAGTTTATTGACCGTCTACGCCCAACAGACACTCGGTTCCATCAGCGGTGCCGTTCTCGACAACTCGGGCGGGGCCGTTGTGGGCGCCACCGTCACCATCGTCAACGATCAAACCTCCGCGACGCGCACCGAGGCATCTGGGACGGCGGGGATTTACCTGTTCAAAGACCTGGCGGTGGGCACGTATTCGTTCACGGTCTCCTCGAATGGATACAGCACCGAGAAGATCAAGTCGGTTCCGGTGCAGGCCGACCGCACGGCTACGGTGAACATCAATCTCAAGCCCGGCGCCGTGAGCGAAACCGTGGAAGTCTCCGCTACCGCGCTGTTGGACGCCACTGACACTACCAACGGTTACGTGCTGGACGCCAATACGATCCAGAACCAACCGCTGGCCACCGGCAGCTTTACGCAACTGGCTGTGTTGACGCCGGGCGTGCACGCTGATCTTCTCTCTGACACGGGGACCAACACCGGGTTGGGCAATCAGAATATCTGGGGCAACGGACAACGTCTCTCAAGCAATACCTTCACCTTCGACGGCGTAATTGCCAACAATCTGTTCAACGGCGCGTCGTCGAGCCAGGTAAGCGCCAACCGCGCGGTGCTCAATACGGGCGAAGCGTTCCAAGGCAATGGCACCATCCGCACCAATACGTCGATCTATGACGCCATCGGCGAAGCGCTGCCCACGCCGCCCATCATGAGCATCTCCGAGATGCGCGTGGACGCTTCGATGTTCGACGCCTCCCAGGGCTCTACGGCCGGCGCGCACGTTGACGTAACCACGCGGTCGGGAACCAACTCGTTCCACGGCGACGCGAGGGGCATGATCGAAGCCAATCCGATCAACGCCAATCCGTTCTTTAACAAGCAGGAGGAGATCAATCTTCAGGAGCCGAACGCGCCGCCCGATCTGCATCGCAGCGAGATTGGCGGCGACGTGGGCGGACCGATCCGCAAGGACAAGCTGTTCTTCTTCCTTGCGTATGACTACCTGCGGGCCGCGGATCAGTTGAACTCCCAAACCAGCTACCACGTTCCTGAGCTTCTGGGCGCGAGCCGCGACCTTTCAGACCTGCAAACCATGGCTTATGCACCAGCGAGCCAGGGCGGGGCGGGCCTTACTGCCGGCACACCGCTCGACAGCGTGGCCGTGAAGTACCTGCAAGCCAAGCTGACCAACGGCCAGTTTCTGATACACCAGCCCACCTCAAATGGAACGGACGGCGCCGTGCAGTTTACCGGGCCGGCTTCGACCTTCGAGGCCAATCGCGCGGTTGCAGACATCGATGCCAAGCTGACCAACAGCGACACCCTCTCTGGAAAGTACTACTACCAGCAGAATCCCACCACCAGCCCGTTTTCAAGTACACCGCTTCTGGGGTTTCCGCAGGCGTTCAATTCCGGCAGCCAGGTGATTGCAGTCGATAACAGCGTGATTCTCACGCCCAAGCTGTCATGGGAGCAGAAGATCGGTTTCCTGCGTATGAACGTTCAGTCGCTCACCTCCCAGCCTTTTGGTCCATCGACGGTGGGAATCAATCTGTTCGGCAGCCCGTATCTGCC
>Ga0206991_10201_pt2 | contig 17211 bp, 18 predicted proteins | sample Alteio_BWMinCont_9_FD_153286 | JGI IMG/M metagenome (GOLD analysis project Ga0206991, IMG submission 153286) | Enriched cells from forest soil in Barre Woods Harvard Forest LTER site, Petersham, Massachusetts, United States -... | ecosystem: Environmental > Terrestrial > Soil > Temperate forest >...
AGCGGTCCCCGGCAAAACCGAACACGTTCGTGTCAAACCTAAGTTGAGCGAGTGCGTGTTCTCCAGGACCTAATTCTTTGCGCGGAGAAAAAAAAACTTTGGCGCGGGCATTGGCGCTGCCGTGGTGAACATGGACTTGCGCGCCGTCTCTGACTGGACGATTCGCTCTCTTTGAGACTTCCAGCGTGATGTCAAGTACGTCGCTGGCCGCGCCAAACTCGGCCAGCGTGACCACGTCGCCTCGACGAACGTCGTCAGATGCCGCGATATCGGTCAGATTGAGCGCAGTGCGTGTACCCGGCACGCCAAACTCGACATCATGGTTGTGAGACTGAATGTTTCGGATCCGGGCGACTTTGCCGGTTGGTTGGATCGCAACACTTTGGCCGCGTCGCAGAGTTCCGCCGGTCAGAGTCCCCGTGACCACCGTGCCGATGCCCCGCAGAGTGAAAACCCGGTCAACCGGCAGCCGCGGTTTGCCAATATCGCGCGGCGAGGGCATGCCCGCCAGAACCTGTGCGAGGGCCGCTTTCAAATGGTCGAGGCCTCGTTCGGTAACAACCGATGTGGGAACAATTGGCGCATCTGTGAAGGGCGTGTCGCGTAACTTGTCGTGAATTGCGGCGATCACGCGATGTACGTCCTGTATCAGATCGATCTTGGTCAAGGCGATCACGGCGCGATTGATGCCGAGGTAGGCGAGAATTTGCAGATGCTCCTCAGTTTGAGGCATCCAGCCATCGTCGGCCGCAACAACAAACAGTGCCAGGTCAATTGAGCCGACGCCCGCGACCATGTTCTTCACGAAGTCTTCGTGGCCGGGCACGTCAACGATCCCAAGCTGGAAGGACGGAGCCCCTGGCGCGGAGGCAACAAGATCTAGACGCGCGAAGCCGAGGTCGATGGTGATGCCTCTCGCTTTCTCTTCTGGCAAGCGGTCGGGATCAGTTCCGGTCAGCGCTTTGACCAGCGCGCTCTTCCCGTGATCCACGTGACCAGCGGTGGCGACAATAAAATGTTGAGGATCCGCCATTGGAACTTTTCTATCTGCTGCCCCTAATTGTGATGAAACCTGCTCCACTTAAATCAGGTCGCGGCGCGGAGCGCTGCGACGATTTCAGCGTCCTGATCCGGAAATACGGTTCGCAGATCGAGTTTGAGCTTGCCACGTTCAATGAATCCGACGATTGGCGGCACATGAGAACGCAACCGCGCCGCCAATTCCTGTGGCTTGAGTCCGTCGTGACTTATATCGAGCGTCGTGGACTGCACAAGCGAGCGCGGCAGCGCGCCGCCTCCGATTTGGGAGCGGCCTTTGCCTATTTCCGCTTTAATCGGCAACCCGCTGAGCGCTGTAAGGATTTTCCCAGCGCGCAATTGCAACGAGTCGTTCGATGTGTGCAACATCGCAAGGAGTGGAATGCCCTGGTGACTCATCGTGTCATTTACATTCGGATGGTCAGTCGAGTTACGCAAGTAAATCTCCACCGTCGCCTCAAGCGCTGCCAGAATTAGTTTGTCGCAACGTAGCGCACGGAACAACGACTCGCGCTTGAGCGCGGCGACCAACTTCGCTTTCCCCGCAATAATTCCGGACTGTGGGCCGCCGAACAGTTTGTCTCCACTGAAGCAGACGAGATCCACTCCATTCCGCAAAACCTCTGCAGGAGTGGGCTCATGTTCCAAGCTGGGGACTGTTTCGGTTTGAATCATTGCGCCGCTACCCAAATCTTCGACGAACGGGACTCGTTTGCCGCGCGCCAGCTTCGCGATGGACTTGGTTGACGGAGAATCGACGAACCCATCCATGAAGAAGTTGCTGCGATGCACTTTCAACACTAGCGCCGATTCACGCGTGATGGCGCGAGCGAAATCGGCAAGAGAAGTCTTGTTGGTTGTTCCAACTTCACACAACCGCGCGCCACTCGCCTCGAGGATTTCCGGAATCCGGAACCCGCCGCCGATCTGAACCAGCTCGCCGCGAGAAATCACAACTTGATTCTTAGGCGGCGGATCTCGGTGAAGCGTACTCCTGCGCTCGCCATTCGTAACACGCGTCTCTTCCTTGCAGAAATGTCGAAGAATCAGAACAAGCGCACTCGCGTTGTTATTCACCACTGTCGCAGCTTCCGAGCCGCACAGTAGCGCAAGATTGTGTTCGAGGTACGCCGCGCGACCACCGCGCCCTCCCCCGCCGATTTCATACTCGAGATTGTTGTATTGCGATCCAATCCGGGATATCGCTTCAATAACGGCATGTCCCAGTGGTGCACGACCGAAATTCGTATGAACAAGAATGCCAGTGCCATTGATCACAGGCTGCAGGCGAGACGCGCGTAGAGTTCCCAAGGCGAAACGCACTTGCGAGAGGACTTCCTCGAAGCCAGGGATTGTTCCATGTTTTCGCAGCGTCGCGAGTTCTCGCCGAATGGTTGCCACGACGGTAGGATGCGGTAATCCTGTATCACCTAGCGCGATGACAAGTTTGTCGACAGATGGGATGGCGCGCAGTCCAGAACGTTTCATGCTGCCACTCGGATCCGAGGCTTGCTCGAGCGTACAATCTGTCCGATGACGGCGGCGCAGAGTGTGCGGTGGGTCTTCAGACGCTTCAATACCGTATCCAGATTTCGCCGCGGCACGCTCAGCAAGAGACCGCCGCTCGTCTGCGCATCCGTCAACAATAGTTTTTGAGCCGGAGTAGCGCCGTCCCATTCCGTGAATTTGTTCGCAAAGTCAAGATTGTCGCGGCTGCCGTCAGGGATGCAACCGTTCGCGATGAGCTGGAAGACTTCCGTGCTGATCACTGGCACAGCGTCAGCAGCAATCTCGGCGCCAACACCGCTGGCGCGACACATCGCGCCCAGATGCCCGAGCAACCCAAACCCGGTAACGTCAACCGCGGCTTTTAGAAATCCTTTCTCCGCTAGTTCCGGTCCTACACTGTTGAGCTTTGTCATAACGGCGATAACTCTCCGTTCCAGCAAACGGTTGGTCAGGCCACGCTTTATCCCCGTGGTGATGATACCTGTGCCGAGCGGTTTCGTCAGGACCAGCACGTCGCCAGCACGAGCCTTGGCGTTGGTCAGCATGCGGCGCGGCGACACCAGTCCTGTCACGGCGAGCCCGTAGATTGGCTCCGGGTTTCGAATAGTATGGCCACCGATCAGAACACACTTCGCTTCTTTGATCTTCGCAGCGCCTCCGCGAAGGATCAGATTAATGATGCGGGGCGGCACCGAGTCTGCCGGTATTCCCAGGATGTTAAGCGCTGTCAGGGGACGGCCGCCCATGGCGTAAACGTCTGACAAAGCATTTGCCGCTGCGATCTGTCCGTAGGCAAACGGTTCGTCGACGATTGGCGTGAAGAAATCGGTCGTTTGCACCAACGCGCGATTTCGGTCAATACGATACACCCCTGCGTCGTCTCCTGTGGCGGCGCCAACCAGGAGATTGCGGCTATTCAGAATCGGTAGCTGACGCAGAACCTGCGTCAGAGCCTGCTGGCTGAGTTTGGAAGCTCAACCGGCGCAGGACGACAATGCAGTTAACTTGAAGATCTGCTCGCGCGACATGGGCGATCACCTCCTTTCGACGATGATTTCGAATGCTAACAGGTGGCGGAGAGGGTAGGAATCGAACCTACCCCCCGGCACAAAGTGTCGGGGCAGCGGTTTTGAAGACCGCGACGACCACCAGGCACGCATCACTCTCCCTAAAAATGGAGACCAACAAGAGGCAGAACCGCAAACACGGGAGTGTAGCAGTTACTCCATCAATGAGCCCAGGGATTAGCGATTGTCGCCCGCCACCCGCGCGAAGAGTTAGGTTCAAAGTTGACTGTCGAGCGTTTTGGAAAGATCGTCGTGGTCGATCAAACCGACGATGGTCTTGACCTTTTTGCCCTCGCGCGAATAGAGCATGCTTGTCGGCATGCCCAGTATGCCGCCGAATTTTTCAGCAATTTTGGAGTTGCCCAGCAGGATTGGATAATTCATCGCCTCTGGATGACCGTTCACATCGAAGCGCCGGTCCCGCACGTAGGGCTGGACGACTTGGTTCCCCTCATCGTCCATAGCGACGCCGAGGATCACCAAACCCTTGGGCCCATACTTCTCGTTAAACTCGATCAGCCAGGGTATCTCGACGCGGCACGGCGCGCACCAAGTGGCCCAGAAGTTCACGAGCACCACTTTTCCCTTGTATTGGTCGAGCGAGGTATTGGTGCCCTCCATCTTAGGGATCTGCACGCTGGCCTCGGCGGCCGCGCTACTGGTTTCTTTCGTGCGCTGATTCTGCATTCCCTTCCCGCAACCAATCAGGGTGAGCACCGCCACAACACAAGCCATTGCCGATAGTTTTTGAAATTTGCTAGACACTTGCCGACGCTCCTTACTTCACGAATCCATTCAGAAAACTCAGTTTGCCCGACAGCAAAGTCAGCCGGTCGACAAAAATCAGGCAGCCTACGGCGAGCAGAAGTACGCCGCTGCCAATCTCGACGGCGTGCAAGTGGCGGCGGAAACGCTGATAGAAACCCAGGAATTGATTAATGCCCACGGCCGTTAGCAGAAACGGGATGGCTAACCCAGCCGAGTAGACGGCCAGCATGAAGACGCCGCGCGAAATGGTCTCGCTCGTCGCGGCCATGGCTAGCACACCAGCCAGGATTGGGCCGATGCACGGCGTCCAGCCGAACGCGAACGCGAAGCCAAGCAGGAAACCGCTCAGGACGCCTGCGAATGGCCCAGCGTCGGTGTCCTGTTTGGTTTGGCCTCCAAGATTGCGGAAATGCATGTCGCGATTGAGCCAGCGAGTCAGCATTGGCCCAGCCAAAAAAATGAGCGAAACGGAAATTAACTGCGCAGGTCCGAAGAATCGGGGTGCGTCATCACCCATCCGCATCCAGATTGCCAATCCGGCCAATGCAAGCAGCGCGCCCACCACCATCCCCGCCCGCACCGGGATCTTCCCAAGGACGCCGGTCAAATGGAGACCGAAGAGGACGATTATGGCCCCGGCAAATGGCGCAAGGAAACTTTTGTTCTGCAGAAGAAATTGCCCAACAGCGCTGGCCGACGCGCCAAATGCGATGAACACCACCGAGAAACCCATGACAAATGCGAACGAGGATGCAATCAGGCTCCCTCGAGGCTTTTCCCCTCGCCGCAACTGTTCGACCCCGATTCCCGAGAGCATCGAGATGTAGCCAGGCACCAGGGGCAGCACGCACGGTGAAAGAAACGAAATCAGGCCGGCCACGAAGGCCGCAAGAATTGAAACTTGCAAAGTTAACTCCTAATCGTAAACTGGAAAGATTCTTTTCAAGCAACCGGTGAATGACAACGCATGTTCTAATCTGTCGGACAAAACCCTACGCCTTAGCAAATTCGAAAATGGATGATTTTCGAATGATCGCTTCCTGCATAAATTTTCAATCAGTGCTACTGAGTCAAGCCCCTGGCTTTTCCAGCGTGAAAGACGATGTGAGCTGGATCGTCTTGTGCAAAGTGCGATATAGCGGACAGCGCATCGCGTAGATCCCGTGCACGCGCTCCACGGTTTCAAGGGCTTGTTCCGGCGCCACCAGCCGCATAGCCAGGTGGATGCGCCGGATTACAAGCACGCCTTCCTCTGTTTCCACTTCGCCAGTTACTTCTCCCACGAGCTTCCCGTTGCTCGCATCGATGTGACGCGCATCCAGCGCGCCTCCGAAGGTGCCGAGCATTCAACCGGCGGTCGCGGCGATCACGTAGTCAATCGTCGAGGCGTGAGACTCCGTAAGCTTGGCGGGGTCGACTTTGTAGTGCTCGGCTATGGCCCCGTGGACGCTAAAAATCACCGGTTGCGGTTCACCGGGTAACCAGGCGATTCGCAAGGGACCAACCTTTCGCTCAATGCGAGCTTTCGAAACGTACACTACATCGGCCATGGCTGCCTCCTGTGTTGGTCAGGTCGATACAAATGCCGGCGTTCTATTTGTGCCGAATTTCCTCTGGAGCCCGCTGCCGGTCGAGCGGCAGAACTTGCAATTGCCAATGCACGGGAACCGAAGTTGGAAGATAACAAATCTTTTTGTCGCAAGCCTGGTAGTCCAGCTTTCCGTTGATCGTAAATGCTTTTCCGTCCGACCCAAGGGAAGAGCTAAAATCCGCGGCGGCGCTTATTTTTAGATCCTGAGTCAGGCGGAATTTCCCCTCGAATACCGGCACGCGTTCCTTGATCGCTGGGAGATAGAGAACCTCTGCGCGTGGATAGTTGACAGGGGTAAGTACAATTCCCGGCGTGGGGTCCATCACCAGCGCGATCGGCTTATAGCCCTTAGTTCCAGGTGCGTAGACATGCACGTCGGGCGGAAGCTGTATTTCGGCAGTCAAGACGATACGGCCCCCTGGGAACGCTGTGCGATCTGACTGTTCGACGGCGAGGCTCAAGTGCGGCGACTTTACCGTGTCCGTTACTTCGTCGCCGAGATTCGGAAAAAGTTTGCCAACAACATTGTTTCCGGAAAATCGTTGCCGGTACTTCACTTCGAAAAACTTTTCCCGAATAACGCCCTGGGTATCGATGAAGAAATACCCCGGCCGCGCCATGCCCTTGTATTGCCCTGTCGCCTCGGAGTTCAGAACTTCGTAGGCGCGAATAGTTTTCGAATCAGTGTCGGCGAGCATGGGAAATTCAATTTTTTTCCGGTCAGCGAAAGACTTCAATATTTCCACGCTGTCGTAGCTGATGGCCGCCATTTTGATTCCCTGTTTTTCAAATCGTGCTTTTGCGTTTTGCAGCTCGACCAGCTGCGCTTTGCAGTATGGTCACCAATCGGCCGAGCGGAAAAAAAGGAGAACTGTCCCCTTCGGTCCTTTCAATCTCTCCAGGGTTTGCTCCTCGCCAAACTGGTCGCGAGCGGAGAACGCGGGGGCATTCTGACCGACTTCCAGGCCAATCGAAGTGTGCATCTTCAAAGACACCACATGGACGGTATTGCCCTCAAGTGTCCCGGTGAGGGTCATGCTGTCTCCCAGGTGCCCAACCGCCTCATCCTGAGGGTCGAGCAGGTACATCTGCCTAGTTGTATCGTCATATAAAACAAGTTTTGCGCCGGGCACATCTTTCTCGGTGCACTTGGGAGCCTCGGCAAAGGCTTCGTCCGCAGTGCAATTATTGTTCATGATGACGCCGGACCACGATCCGGAGTTCGGTCTATCCGCTTGACTTGCCATAGCCACTCCACCAGCAAAAAAAACCGCCACCAGACAAATTATGGGGAAGTTCATTCTCATCATGTCCCCTCCTGAATGTTCCACCTTAACTCTGTCCCATATTTCGACCATTGTCGAACACGCTAGCATGAGCCGGACACGCCGCACCAGCCGAACAAGTCAAGAAACTAGAACTATCAAACTTCCTTGGACGTAATTTCATATTTGAAATTGTCGGGATCGAGACAGTCCAGCCGGCCGTCAGCGGTTTCCGCTTGCGGATACATCAGAAAGCCGATGGGTGCACCGCTAGAGCCCGGCAGCGCTACATCCTGTGCGAAGTTGTAGGCGATCCAGTTCATCTCCCACGAGCCGAAGAGGCGTACTCGCGCCTTCTTCACCATTTCGTCATCCAACGCACGATTTCCGGGCGGCTCCTCGAGCACGACCTTTCGCACGTCGGCGGGATCGACTGGGACCCATCCGTAGGCGGTGAGATAGACTTCCGCGCGGCAGTGTTGGGCTTTAGTTACGTCTGCCGACGATGTGCCGAGGCTCTTGTATCCGAGCTCCGATTTTCCGACGCGGATGCCGTAGACATCGCGCGCGGGAAGCCCTGAAGCGCGCGCGAGGCCGACGAAGAGCGCGTTGAGATCGGCGCACTTCCCGCCCAAGTCCTTCGACTCCAGCATGAAGCGGATGTCGCCGACGCCGCAGCCGCGCGTCTTCGGGTCGCGGAAGGTATTGTCAACGATCCAAGCGTAGATCGCGCGGGCCTTCTCGATATCGGTATGGGCGCCGCTGGTAATTTCGTCCGCGGTCGTCTTCACAATGCCATTCGTTGGCAGGAGTGTTGTCGGTCGCAGACAATAGCGCAATTCCGTGGGGGCCACTCTCGGAGCCTTGGCGGGCGCGGCGAGATCAACGGCGTAGTTCGTGGTGGCGATCCGGCTGGTTAGCGTGAGGACCGGCTTCACCCCGGCTGGAAATTCTGCGGCGACGATTCCCAAAGCGTCGGTCTTGCTTTCGATCATCTTCGCTACGCCGCCCTCGGCGTGGAAGCGATTTGCGAGCGTCCGCTGAAAGGGAGTTTCCCCAATAAGGGCCGCCGGCAGCCAGACTCGCGTAGCCGCGGGAGAAGTCAGGACTTCAACGCGCGTGGTTACTTCAAACGTCCGCCAATGTCCCGGCACGGCGCTCTCGGCAAACAAGTGTCTCGTCCCTGGGAGCGCGAGGCTTGCGGATGCGATGCCAGCGGAACGCAGGAAATCGCGACGGTTCATACGCGCGTCCTTTCGATTTGCTGCTGCCTGATCTTCACGACTTGTCTCCTGAGACGCCAGTTAACTACGAATGCCTTTCACGAATGCCGCGAGTGCTGTCCCTATCTCAGCTGGAGAATCTTCCTGTAAATAATGAACGCCTTTCACGGTTACCACCTGTTGGTTTAGCCATGATCGGGCAAACTCCCGACCCCGCCCGGCCACTAAGATTCTGCCGGGCTCGCCGATAAAAAAAAGCTTCGGGATGGTGGATTGGGACATCCATTTCCCATATTTCTCAACGAGCGCGACAACATCGGCAGGCTCGCCATCAATGGGAATCTCGCGTGGCCAAACCAGCGTTGGCAACCGTGAGTCGCGATCCCGATAAGGGGCCCGGTAAACTGCCATTTCTTCATCGCTAAGTTTACGCAAAATCCCGCTCGGGAGCATGACCTCGACGAAGAAATTCTCGTCTAGCACCATGCGCTCTCCCTTGTCCGAGCGCAGCGCGTGGAATGGGGAATTGGGACCTAACTCTTCCCATCGACGAGATTGGAGGATAGCCTCCATATAGGCGATCCCCTGCACTTGACTCGGGTAGCGAAATGTTCGGTTGAAACCAAGGGCCGATCCCCAATCGTGCACAACAAAAACTACATTTTTTGTGAGTCCCAAGGCGTCGAACCACGCATCGAGATACCGCTCATGATCGACAAGCCGATAAGATTTCGTGGGCGACTTTCCCGATTGACCCATGCCAACCATATCAGGCGCCAGGCATCTCCCGAGTTTGCTGACATATGGGATGATGTTGCGCCACAGATAAGAGGAGGTCGGATTGCCATGGAGAAATACGATGGGATCGCCGCTTCCCGTGTCGACATAGCTGATCTCGGTGTCGAGAATCGCGATACGCTTCCTCGGGTGGGGATCCGCAGCGCTGATTTTGGATTCCTCGGTTGGCATCAGTGCATTGGAAAGCTTTGATCCCATTGCGAATGCCGGCAATCCGATCAGGAGCTTATTGGCGTCCCGCCGTGACAGCTTTACTGCCATGAGCTACTCCTCCTCGATCGGTTTTGATTCCAGGGTCCGCTGCTCTGCCGCTCCATGCAGTTCGTTATCTTACTTGGGCTTCCGAGAGCAAGGCTTGATTTAACGATTCTCGTGCTTCTACTCCATGAATCGACATGGCTCTCGCCGGAATCGCGGAAACTTCGCCGTGCGGCTCTATGCTCCAGCTTTTAGCCATGCGATTACCACCCGCCGTCAGACAAAAAAATGCTGACAACTCGATAATTTCGGCGTTGCTGTAATATTTCTTCAACTCTTCATAGACTTGCGCGTCCCGGCCATCGTCGAGCGTGAGAGTCCTGGCGTAATGGAGAGCAGCGCGCGTCTTGGGGTCCGGATGCTCCCAATTCGGCAGCGCGCAACTCGTTTTCTCTTCCTCCGTGATTGTTACCGCGAGCGGAGAGGTCTGCCGCGCACAGAACTCGCAGCCAATCATCTGCGCGATCTGGATGCGCCCAAGCTCCTTGATTTGGTGAGGCACCGAGCCGCCGCGGTGGAGCATGTCCCAATAGTTCGCAAACGCCTTCGCCACTTCGGGATTGTTACCCATGGTGCGGTACCAGGCCTGCGGAGGACTCTTCGTTACGGCAGCCCTTTCAATGACTTGGCTCAACTCGGGGTCATCGACGTCCGTGTCAGAAATTTGGGGAACATTTGGAACGTGCTTTAATATGGTCATGTGTGACCTCTCACTACTTGACACAAGTAATCTGGGCTTGACTTCCTCGAATGTGATAGCACGAGACGGGCCAAATCAAAGATTGCTCCAAAAAACAACTTCATTGACATTACAAGGATTTGGATGAAGCTAGGCAAAAGCAATCTTGGCAACACGGTCACGACATTCCGGGTATCGATACGAAATTTCGTGACGACTCCGACGCGAATTACGAAATATCGTGGCGCTTTCGGCCAATGCCCAACTTACTCATTCTGCTGCGAAGGGTGTTGGCATGGAGATTTAGAATTTTTGCCGCGCCATTTGGTCCGTCAATCACACCAGCGGATCGATTCAGAGCAGCGAGGATATGATCGCGTTCCATTTGGTCAAGACTTGGGAACGAAGGCTCCACCGACGGTGCATAGTTTTCCGTAACTCGGGAGTAAGAACTTGTTGGCACGGCAAGGGCTGTTTTCGGCAACTCCGCCGCGGCAGAGGTTCGTGGGAGAAAAGCGGGATTGACGGTGAGAACACGGCCAGCCGAAAGCACGACTGCCCGCTCGATGATATTCTGAAGCTCGCGAATGTTTCCTGGCCACGCATAGTCCATCAACAAATCCATCGTTTCCTTATGGACGGCGTCAATTTTCCGCCCAAATTTATTCGCGAATCGTTGCAAAAACAAATTCACCAGCAGCGGAATATCGGACGGGCGATCGCGAAGCGATGGAAGCTCAACGGGGAAAACATTCAGGCGATAGAAGAGATCGGATCGAAAGCGGCCGGCCGCCACGCATTCCTCAAGTTTGCGGTTGGTCGCTGCAATGATTCGCACGTTTACCTGAATCGTCTTGTTACTTCCTACGGGCTCAAACTCCCCCTCTTGCAATACCCTCAGGAGTTTAACTTGAGTCTCCAGCGGCAGCTCGCTGACCTCGTCGAGAAATAAAGTTCCACCGTTGGCCAGCTCGAACCGGCCGATATGCCTTTCAAAAGCGCCGGTGAAGGCGCCTCGCATGTGGCCGAACAGTTCACTTTCGACCAAGCCGGCTGAGATAGCACTGCAATTCAATTTCACGAGCGTCTGGTTCTTACGGTTACTTCGGTCATGAATAGCACGCGCAATAAGTTCCTTGCCGGTTCCGGTCTCCCCATAGATCAGAACTGTAGAATCCAGAGGGGCGACTCGCGCTGTCTTCTCGAGCACTTCCCGTAGTGGAGCACTGTTGCCGATGATCTCTCGGAAGTTGAATTCCGAGCGAATTTCTTCCTTTAGGTAGACGTTTTCCTTTTCCAGCTTGGCGTGGAGCGCGCTGATTTCCTCATACGCCTTCATATTCTCCACGGCGAGCGCAACCTGATTGGCTACTTCCTGCAACAGTTCTCCATCCGCATCCGAATACTCGTCGGCTCTATCGCTCGCGAGGTTTAGAGTTCCAATACTTTTTCCTGCGACGATAAGGGGAGCGACACAAATCGAACGAACACCTTGCTCCGCTAACAAGCGTTCGGTAGACGATTCCTTCTCTTTGTCCAAATTGTGACGGATTAACGGTTGTTGATGATCAAACGCCCAACCCGCATGGCTATCGCGCCGGTCGAGTTCTCTCCCGACCGAGAAGAACTCCGAAGCATGATCGTCATTCTGGGCGAAGATGCGAAGAGTATCGCGTTCGGGGACGTAGAGAGTGATCGCCGAACGATTGAATGGCAGAACGCCTTGCAAAGCCGCACAAACGGCGAGCAACAACTCACCCTGACTCAATTTAGTAATGATCGAGTTGTTGACTTGAAGGAGAATCCGGAGGCGCTGCTCCGCCGACCTTCCAGAAGTCGCATCTCGGGAGACGGCGGGCGTTCTCCCGGCCTTTTTCTCTTTTCCGTTTTTCGGTGTCATCACATAAACGCCAATTATGTCGAGAATGGAATTCTACATGCATGTGTTAGCGCGAATCCAGAGTCCGCGACAGAATTCGAGGCTCTATCATCGATATGGACCTTCAGGCATCGCATCGCAATACAGCGGCGGAGTTAGGAGCAGCTGACGGTCCTCAAATATTTTCTTCAAATCGGCTTTTCGTGAAACTTTCCGGCCATTGGGGAATCAGACAGTCGATGCCTTCGCCGGTTCTAGGATTCAATATTGCATTCACACCGCTAGCGAGGTGGCAGTGACAAGGAGATCCTTGAAGGTTTAAAAATGCCTGATAGCGCAAAATCGGCAAAGTCCAAGACAATGAATCGGCGGGAGTTGCTGAAGCTCACGCCTATGCTTTTCGTTGGGGCTTTTGCGATCCCGAAGACTCGCGAGCCCCTACTGAGAGGGGGTGTGGCATTCACCGATTGGGCGTCCGCAAAATGGTTTCGCCGCGGTCATTTGGCGCCCACATTTGCTGACAGTGAGCTGACGCCCCTCAACCAGTTCTACGTCAACACGTACGACTTGGATGACCCCGGAGTAGACCTCGAAAAGTGGAGGCTCACGGTAAGCGGCGATGTCAAACGGCCCGGCGATTATACGCTGGCGCAAATCCAATCTCTGCCAAAACAGGCTCAGAACACACGGCACATTTGCGTCGAGGGTTGGGACGTAATCGGAAGATTTGGTGGAACGCGCATTTCTGATTTTCTGGAGCACGTCGGAGCAAACCCAGACGCAAAATTCCTGTACGTGGAATGCGCCGACGATTACTACGAGTCACTCGACATGGCTTCCGCTCTCCACTCGCAATCACTGCTGTGCTACGAGATGTACGACCAGCCGCTTACGCGCGAGCACGGTGCGCCCCTGCGGCTGCGCGTGCCTACGAAGATCGGGTACAAGCAGGCTAAATATTTGACGAGCCTGCGCGTTACGGACGTTGTTCCGAAATCCGGCTACTGGGAGGACCAGGGCTATCCCGCTTACTACGGGCTTTAGGCTTGGCACATTTCAATGGCAGAATCAAACTCCTTTTCGATTCCACTCGCGACTGTCGAAGCCGGGGAAAGCCAGGTCCAAACAGCCTACGAGCATCCCTGGGCGGTGCGGTTCTGCCACTGGCTGAATACCATTTCGCTTTTAGTGATGGCCGGAAGTGGCCTCCAAATCTTCCGGGCCTTCCCCAGCTTTGGTCCAAAGATTCCTCAACATGACTTGCTGAATGTTCCGAAGCCCCTGGCCCTGGGCGGATGGCTCGGCGGCGCGCTGCAATGGCACTTGACGTTTGCATGGATCTACGTGGCGACAGGTGTTTTCTACGTTGCATACCAGATCTTCTCCGGTAACTACCGCCAGCCTTTGATCGTGCGTAAAGATCGTCCCGGTGTATGGCCCATGATTCGGCATTACTTCTTTTTCGGGCGTAAGCCGGCGCAGACGGAAGTGTACAACCCGCTGCAGAAGATGGCCTATACGTCGGCATTAGTCCTCGGGGTGTTATCCATCCTTACAGGATTCGTCCTCTACAATCCTGTGCAATTTTCCCTCCTCGCTTCGCTGATAGGCGGATTCCATTTGGCCCGGCTTTGGCATTTTTGCGTTCTGTGCGCATTGCTGTTGTTCGTCTTGGGGCACCTGATCATGGTGATCCTCCATGGATGGAACAATTTCACGTCCATGCTGACGGGTTGGAAGCGCAACCCGGAATACTTGCCCTGACGGTTGTTCACCCTTGACAGAAGCGATGCAAAATCGGGACCAGTCCGAAGCCGAGTTGACACTTGCGCCTCGATCTGACCCCGGCCACGAACACGAAGCCGCCCTGATCGGGCGCATCCAGAGTGGCGAAAGGGAGTTGTTTTACGAACTGATTCGGCCGTACGAGAGGCGCGTTTTCGTCATCGCGTTCACAATTTTGCGAAACGAGGCGGACGCGGAAGATGCAGCGCAGGACGCCTTCCTTAAAGCGTTCAAGTATCTTGCGCAATTCCGGTCCGAATCACGATTCAGCACCTGGCTGATTCAGGTGGCTATCAATGAGGCGCGCCTGCGGCAGCGAAAGAGTCATCTCGAAATTATGCGACCTATCGTGGACCAGGAAAACGAAGACGGCACGTATACGCCGCGGGACTTCACCGACTGGCGCGAAATTCCGTCGGAAGCGCTGGAGCGGAAGGAAATCCGCGAGAAGCTTGTCGAGGCGCTTGGCTCGCTCGCACAAAAATATCGGGAGGTGTTTGTCCTTCGGGACGTCGAGCATATGAGTATTGAGGACACGGCGCTGGCGCTGGGGATATCAGCGGGGGCGGTCAAAACGCGACTGTTGCGCGCGCGTCTAATGCTGCGCGATCTTCTCTCGCCAGGATTGGAGGGAGTATGGACGGGTCATTCCCAGATTCCAAAGGGGACAAAACCATGGTCGTAAAATGCGAGGATGTTTGGCCTGAGATTTCAAATTACTTTGAGGGAGACCTCGATCCCGCCTTGAAGCTCGCGATGGAGGAGCATTTTGCACATTGCGCCCATTGCAGCTCCGTGCGCGATGGCATGCGCAATGTCATTGGGCTTTACGGCGACAAAGCAATGTTCCCCTTGCCTGTGGGCTTCTACCCGCGGCTGCATGACCGGCTCGCCGATCAAGTCGAAGGACGCAAAATATCGCGGAGGGACTGGCTCGTGAGTGTCGGGGTCACCGGCGCGCTCGCTGCCTCAGCCATCTGCGCAGCGGCGCTCGATCGCTTCGTGCCGCGCCCTCTCTCCGAAATGAGTCAGCCGGCCCGGCGATTGCCGGAGCGTCTTGTGGCAATCGTTGACGGCGGCAAAAAGTTTCATGTGCCGGGCTGCCCCTTCATGCACGGAAAGTACCACATGGTGACACCGGAAGAAGCGGTTCGCGAGGGTTACACCCCATGCACCCGTTGCATGCGCGACGCACTTCGGAGTGCCGGAAATGTTACGCCTGACTTCGAGGGGGAAGAACGCGCGAGCAGTGCGACGCTGGAAGAATGATGGGGCCCGAGCGGCTGAGCGAAATGCAAGGGGGTTCTGAGCCGCCCGGGCGTGATAATCGGGCCGGGCCTAGTTCTTGGGTGCGTCCTTCGACATGCTGTCCTTGCCCATGTCGTCGTGCTTCATGCCATCGTCCTTCTTCATGTTGTCTTTCTTCATTTTCTTCTTGGACTTGCTGTCCTTCGACATGTTGTCCTTGCTCATTGCGGCGGGCTTCATGCCGTCGTCTTTTTTCATCTGATCTTGCTGGTTCTGATCCTGTCGCGGTGCTGCAAAGCTCGGCACTGCCAGTCCCATGACACAAAGCGTGAACCCCATAATGAGTAGCTTTTTCATTTCTTCTCCTTATCGAACCGGAATAGTTTGTGGACCGTGCGTGCGATCTCGGTCTCCCGTCTGATACGCAAAGTAGATGAAAGTTACAGGGCCCAAGATAATTGGCTCACCAGTTGGCTAATGCCAGGACTTCGGTTCGAAACCTTTTTTTGAATTGGCTATCCAACGAGCATAACAAAGCGAGTCAAACCCTTTTGGCACCGCTTGCGGCTGCGATTGCAATCTTCACCGAAACAGTTCGATGGCAATCGCAATGACCGCGCGGGATTAGCGGACTTAAGCGCCGGCAATCTGGCTGAATGTGAACGTCTCGCTCTCAGCGATCAGTATGGTTGGAGTTCCACCGGTTGAGATCTTGACAGCGTGCGCCAAAGTCTCCTGTGCGCCCATCGTCGCAGCGCACGCTTCCAAGGCTGCTTTTGAAGGGAAATAGACCTCTACGATTCTGTAGAAAGGTGGTACTCCTTGAGGAGAACCTGTAATCTTCGTGGCCACGATCTTTGTCTTGCCATTCAGTTTCTCAACGGCCATGGGAACGTGTTCCGTCAAGTAGATCTTTTCGAAAGACTCAATATCCTTTGGACGAGGATAGATTACGACAAGCTTCGCTTCAGACATTTGTTCCTCCTGTTTTGGGTGTCTACTTCACATTCGAAATTTAGCGCACGTAGCTGACGGTCGATCCTGAAGCATGTTGGCGACGCGAGTTGGCTGGCATGCGTTCCTGCATGAAAAAGTTGTGCGAGTTGCGGCGAAGGGCCACAACTCGCACGCCCCGCACATAGCTAGTTTGCCGCGATTCCATTGAATCCGCCAGCGGCAGCAAGGCCGTTGGCCGATCCAAGACTGGTGAGAGTCCCATCATTGTGAATTGCAAAGATGCCGATCGTGCCATTTCCGGCATTCAAGGTGTAGAGGAATTTGCTGTTCGAACTAATTGTGACGTCGATATTCGTTGCCCCGGAAGGGTTCGCCCCTTGGACCGTACCAGGGAGTGGAGTCAAGCTCCCATTGGCGCCGATCGAAAATCCGGAGACTGTAGCCGTGCCGGCGTTCGATGTGTAGACAAAGCGGCCGTCTGGAGTGGCCACCTGCCAGCAGGTTGCCGCTCCGAGGGTGGGAACGCTAGTGGTGATCGGAGAGAGTGATCCGCTGGCAAGAAGCGCGTAGGAAGAGAGCGCCGACGCGTCAACTCCACCGGCGGGGCCGGTTTCGGAAACCAGCGCTGCCCCGTTGGGGGCGAAACTAATCGCGAATTCGCCAGGACCCGCACTTGGAGTCACGACCGCGGGCGACAATGTGCCATCCGCCTGGACTCTGAACACGTCGAGCTTGCTGGTCTGCTTTTCGGTGACAGCGACGAACTTCCCGTCGGGACTAAATGCGATCGAACCCGGGACCGAGTTACTCGTGCTGAGGAAACGCGTCGAATTCGGAATCTCTGTAAGTTCCCCGTACTGCCAGTGGAAGCCAACGACATTGCTGTTGCCGCCGGCGTTGACCACGTAAACGAGGTCCGCGTGCTGAGTCACTGCAACGGGCTCGCTACCGCCGGAAATCACTTTGGCCTCGAGCGAAAGAAGGTCCCCTTGAACACGAAACACAGAAAGTTCACCGCTCCCTGCATTTACCGCGAACAAGTGCGAGCGATCCTGGCTGAGGACTAGAGATCCCTGGGAACCGAGTGGATCTACATTTCCACCGCTTCCTCTGCCATCGGTCCCAAATGTGCGAGTCTGTTGCAAG
>Ga0206991_10225_pt1 | contig 17164 bp, 13 predicted proteins | sample Alteio_BWMinCont_9_FD_153286 | JGI IMG/M metagenome (GOLD analysis project Ga0206991, IMG submission 153286) | Enriched cells from forest soil in Barre Woods Harvard Forest LTER site, Petersham, Massachusetts, United States -... | ecosystem: Environmental > Terrestrial > Soil > Temperate forest >...
CGGCCCGTGGCCGTACACGTATACGGAGATGTCGAGCGTCCAGCGCCGGCTTCGCCGCCGATCGGGAATCTCAACCGCATCCGCCGCGGGCGGTTTTGGCCGCGCTTTGCCGGCGCGAGCGGATTGCGCGAGTTTCAACGCTTCAAAAATTCGACTCATTTTCATCCGACTGCCCACGTGAGTTTGGGCTGTATGAACGTAAAATACTCTGAACGCGCGGCGCGAGGGAAGGCAATGCATCGCTCGGTTCGAATGGGTAACCCCGCATATGAGCCGCAAAGATGGGCGCCAGCCATTTGCTCCAGCCTCCTTGCGCCAATTCCAGAGTAGGGTCACTCTAATATGTGGAGGGAGACTTTCAACATCGATGGCCGGATCTCAGAACATTCGAAAAGGAGTCGCGCGCTCGATCCGTGTCGGCCCCGCCGGCTGGTCCTATGCCGACTGGGCGGGCATCGTGTACCCCGCGCGAAAACCGTCCGGTTTCCACGAAGCCGCCTATCTTTCCGAATTCTTCGACACGATCGAAATCAACACATCGTTCTACCAGCCACTGCGGCCCGAGCATTGCCGGCACTGGATGGAACTCGTTTCCTCCAATCCCCGGTTCATGTTCACCGCCAAGTTGTGGCAGAGATTCACGCACGATACAAACGCGGGAGCGGAAGACGAGCGCGCCGTCCGGGCGGGGTTCGATGTGTTGCGCGATGCGGGAAAATTGGGCGCCGTGCTACTCCAGTTTCCGTTCTCATTCCACCGGACCGAAGAAAACATCGTGCACCTGGGCAAGCTCCTGAAACAGTTTTCCGATTATCCGCTGGTAGTGGAAGTGCGCCACGCCACGTGGAACGACAAAGCCTTCTACGCGATGCTGCACGAACGCGGCGTCGGCTTCTGCAATATCGACCAGCCCCTGATCGGCCGCTCCATGAAACCGAGCGAACGCGCGACTGCCCGCGTCGCCTACGTTCGCCTGCACGGCCGCCGCTACGACACCTGGTTCAGCGACGATCCCGCCACGCCGCCCTCGGAGCGCTACAACTACCTCTACACCCAGCAGGAACTCGATCCCTGGGCCGCGCGCATTCAGCACGTTGCCGAAGGCGGCGACTCCACCTTCGTCATCACCAACAATCATTTTGAAGGAAAAGCCATCGTCAACGCGCTGCAGCTCGTCCACCTGCTTACCCGCGCAAAAGTAAAAGTCCCCGAACCGCTTCGCCAGTGCTACCCGGAGCTCGATCGCATTGCCACCGAACCACCCGCCGAACCATTGCTGTTTCCAACTTCACGGTAACATTCGGGCATCGACAGTTTTCGAAGGGGCTTCTCGGGACCTGCCTGACTTGCGATGCGGAAGATACGTCAGGGAATAGCTTCCGAGCCGCATTCCAAAAAAGGCAGTTATTCCGTCGGAGCTTTCCTGTTGAGAACTTTCTTAATGTTTGTCAACACCACATCAGGATCAGCCGCTCCATCGACTTCATATAGAAGATCTCGAGCAGAATAATAATTGATCAAAGGGCGAGTGTGGCGTTCGTACGTATCTATTCGCTCGCGGATCACTGCCTCGGTATCGTCCGGCCGTTGTATCAGCTCACTGCCGTCAGAGTCGCAAATGCCCGCGTCGATTGGCGGGCGGTCAGCCAGGTTGTAGATGTGCCCGTTCATTTTACAAATTCTTCGGTTCGCCAACCGGCGCACCAGCAGCTCCGGCTGCATCGCTATATTCAACACGGTGATGGATCTGGAGTTGTAAAGACCGCAAATTCCTTCCAGTCCCTGCGCCTGCCGGAGAGTCCGGGGAAAACCATCGAGTACAAAACCGTTTTCGCAGTCAGACTGGGCAATTCGCTCTTGCACCATGCCCAGCACGATTTTGTCGGGAACCAACTCACCGCGGTTTATCAGCGGTTTCGCTTCTCTCGCAAGTTCGGTGTCGCGATGAAGGTGGTCGCGTAACATGTCGCCGGTCGATAGGTGCTGTAAACCGTATTGCCCGGCAATTCGCCGCGCCTGCGTACCTTTGCCTGCCCCAGGAGGGCCGAGCAGGATTACCAGATGGGTGCAATACCAAGGAGTTCCCGGTCTTACCTGAACACTTTTCTGATGGCCAAATTCAAGACCGTTCAAAGCGCTCCTCCTAAATGACTTTTTGCCACCCCCAATTTTCGCCATTGGGCCCGATTAGCTCAATGGCTCGTAGGAATCACTTTTTCAAGTACCCGGTGACTAGTACTGCCTACACGCGCCGATAGCGGTCGTACCGGCAGGCTCGACTGCCAAATTTTCAAGTTCCTGTAAGCATTGGACCTAACAGGGTGTTGCCTGCGGCAAAAGAAAGTTTTATAATTTTGAAATCGGCAGCCTTGCCGAGAAGGAGGTGATCCAGTGAGGTATTGGGAACTTTGATTGAGCTGTAGGGAGGGGCGCTTGTGAGTCTGCCGAGTGCCTCTCTTTCTCCCCCATCCGTAAGTCCCCCGTAAAAACAGGGTTTTTCGCGATCGCAACCAGGACTATGTCTGACAATGGGGTTCCTCGGAAACGAGCCCACGAGCGGTACTTGGTGGTGATCGATTTTGTAGAGGCCGCCCGCTTTCGGGGCGGGCAGCCTTTTGTTTCATCCAGGACAAACTGAGCTACTACCCGGTATTCACTTCGCTATACTTTCGCTTTTTATTCGCCTATACTGTAGCTTACCCCGGTCCCCCGGAAGGCGCTATGGTTTCAGACCCTATTTCGGTTGCAAGCACGGTACCTGCCGGGCCGGGTAGCGAAGAACTTGTAGAGGCACGGTTCACCGAGAACGTTCTTCGTGAACGGCATGCCGTGCCCCTGCAAGGCGGCACGGCAACTGCTATGCCGCTGACGCCCTCGTTGCCGCTGAGAAAGCCCTGGGCGCTGCCTCCGGCTGGCCTGGCGGTGTTTTATGGGCGACCGGAGACGCCGCGGCTGTTCCATTACTTTTTGCCGCGCTTGCTGGCTGAAGGCAAGCGGGTGCTGTGCCTGGACGGCGCGAACCGGTTTGACCCGTTGCTGATTGCGCGCCTGGCGCGGCAGCGGGGAATTGCCGCGGCGGAGTTCAACCAGCGGATTCGCGTGGCGCGGGCGTTCACTTGTTTTCAGTTGACCGAGTTGCTGGTGCGAGTGCCGCGCTTCCTCGAAAAATTTGCCGCTGACGCGTTGATTGTGACGGCGCTGCCGGACTTGTACTTCGACGAAGACGTGCGCGATCGCGACGCTGCCGTGGCGTTTCGCCACGCGCTGGACGCGCTGCGGGCGCTCGCTCCGCTGCCGCTGGGCATCGCGGTGTTTTCCGATGCGACGTCGTTTGCGGGGTCGCGCCGCGTGATGTTCCCGCAGCTCACGGCGCAAGCGACCGAGCTGTGGCGATTCACGCTCGATGGAGAGAGCGGCAAGCTGCGATTGATCGGGGAAGAGGGCGGGAAGAGGGCGGGAAGAGGTTGCCGGGGGCAGGTTGCAGGTGACAGGGCTTCCTGACTCTCCGGTTTTCTCTTTGCTCTCTGTGCCCTCTGTGGTGAAAGCCTTTTTGGTTTCAGTAGGCGAAGAAAAACATTTAACACAGAGTGCACAGAGGGCACGGAGAAGAGCCGCACGAATCACCCCTCGCAGGAGCTCGGGGCAAGCGAATCACGGACACCCATGGGCCGCACGGTTCCCACATTTCGGCAACTGATCGACGACGCCATCGCGCGCTGGTCGAAATTCCGCCGCGCGCTGCGCCGCGAGGATCAGGAATATTTCGACCGCCTGTTTCGCCGCGTGCGCTCCTACACGCAGGCGGCCACGTATCAGGCCAGCGACAATCCGATGGAGGCCATCCTGCTCTCCATCGCGCTCGATCACGAAAAGCGGCTGGACGCGCTCGAGCGCGCCGCGCTGCCGCCGAGAGAATATTTGGAGAAATCTGAAGCGCCAGAGCCTCTTGCCTTGCAACAGCATCCTGGCACGGAGATGCAGGAACTTGAGGATGACGCAACCAAGTAAAACCATGCAAACAGGGAGAATCATCTTGGCGCCAAACAAACATTCCTTGAAATGGAACGCGCGCGAAAATGCTCTCCCCCATTTCCATGCCAATGTGCTAAAAAGTGTTTATGGCGAACACTTCCAGTGCAACCTTCAGTATCCGGCTAAAGCCGGCCGTCAAAAAGCGACTCGCGAAACTGGCCCAGAAGACCGGCCGAAGCGCGAATTTTCTCATTTCCGATGCCGTCGAATCTTATATTGCCGACCAGGAACGCATGCGAGCGGAGATTCAGCAAGCCGACCGGCAAGTGAAGTCCGGTCACTACGTTCGGCACGAGGACATGAAAGCCTGGCTGTTGTCCTGGGGCACGAATCATGAACTGCCGCCTCCGAAATGCGTTTGCGGCAAAAATCATGATGACGAGGCTGTTTGAGGCCGCGACTTGCAGCCCGCCAAAAAGCTGTGTCAGTGGAAATTGTCTGGTCCCCTCTGGCGCGCACACGGCTTCAAGAAATCCGCGCTTACGTTGCCAAGGACAAGCCCGTGGCGGCAGAGCGATTGGCCATCCGGATCGTCGCCGTCATCGAAGCCCTGAGAGCGCATCCGTATCTGGGACACGCCGGAACGGAGCCCAGCGTTCGAGAACTGATCATCGGTGGTACTCCCTACATAGTGTTGTACCGCGTGCGAGCGAAGAGGGTAATCATCCAAACGATTTGGCACGCGGCGCTACCAAACCCGCGTCATCTTCCATGAAATATCCAAGCTAACCCGATCGGGCCAAAAGAATGGGCCATCCTGATGGCCAGGGACAAGATCGAACCGGCAATACAAATCCTGGTGGGACACCTCTTCGATCTCTACCCGAGCCCGCACGGGATGACGCTGTGGCTGATCGACTCGAACCAGGCGCGCCACCGTCTGATTGACCGCTTCACGCCGTCGTTTTACGTGTCGGGTCCGGACGCCGTTCTGCGCCGCCTGCGCGGGGAAACCGCGCGGCAGCCGCACGCGCTTGCCTGCCGCGCGACCGAGCGCATGGACTTGTGGGAGCAGCGCGCTCGCCCCGTGCTCGAAATCGAGGTTACGCATCCCAATGAATTTGCTTCGTGGACGCGCTGGGTGCGCCAGTTCGATATCTCGCTGCGGCTATACAACAGCGATCTGATGCTCGCGTCGCTGTACTGCTGGCAGCGCGGCGTGTTTCCACTGGCGCGTGTCGAAGTTCAAACTGACGGCGATGGCCGCGTCCTCGCGCTCGAATGCCGCGACACCGAATGGGCCATCGACTACGAACCGCCGCCGCTCGAAATCCTGCGCATACGCCTGGGCGGCCTGAAGGGCCCCAAAAGTATTGACCCCCGGCACGGCGCTCAAAGGGCCGCGCTTGAAATTGAGGTGGACGGACGCCAGTTCGAACTCGACGAATCAGGCGAGCCTGCCGCCGTTGCCTTCCAACATCTGCTCGCGCGGCACGATCCTGACCTGATCCTGAGCGATTGGGGCGACGCCACCATCCTGCCGCGTCTGCGCGAACAGGCCGCCAAGCTGCGCCTGCCTCTCACGCTCAACCGCGATCCCTCCGCCGAAATACAGGAGAGCCGCGCGCGCAGCTATATGAGCTACGGCCGCATCCTGTTCAAGAACAGCGCGACCACGCTGTTCGGCCGCCTGCACGTGGACACGCAGAATTCCTTCATCGCGGACAAGTGCGACCTCTCCGGACTCTGGGAACTCGCGCGCGTCACCAAACTCCCTGTGCAGTATTGCGCGCGCACTTCGACCGGCACGGGCATCTCCTACATGCAGATGGAACTGGCCTGGCGCGATGGCGTGCTCATCCCCGAGCAAAAAGCCGAGCCCGAGGATCCCAAGCCGCCCGACGAATTACTCATAGCAGATCGCGGCGGCCTGGTCTTCACGCCGAAGACCGGCTTTCACGCGAACGTCGCCGAAATCGATTTCGTCAGCGAGTACCCGAGCATCATGGCGCGGTTCAACATTTCACCCGAGACAGTCAATTGTCCCTGCTGTCCCGACGCGCCGCGTGTGCCCGAGCTGGGCTACCGCGTCTGCCAGAAACGGCGCGGCATCACCAGCCGCGTCGTCGAGCGCCTCATCGCCAAGCGCGGCGAATTGAAGAAATGTAGCGCCCGCCTTCAGGCGGGCACTTTGGCTGCAAGCACATGCCCGCCTGAACGCGGGCGCTACATAAACATGACCAGTGGGGCGCAAGCAGAAAAAGCCCAACGCTACAAACTCCAGCGCGACGCGCTCAAATGGCTGCTGGTTTGCTGCTTCGGTTACACCGGCTACAAAAACGCGCGTTTCGGAAAAATCGAAGCGCACGAAGCGATCAACGCCGTCGCGCGGGAAACGCTGCTGGTGGCCAAAGAGATGGCCGAGGATCGCGGCTACAAAATCCTGCACGCGCTCGTGGATTCGCTATACGTGCAAAAAGCCGGCGCGACGCGCGCCGACTACGAAGCGCTCAACGAGGAAATCGCCACGCGCACGCAATTGCCGCTGGCGATCGAGGCCATCTACCGTTACGTCGTGTTTCTGCCGTCGCGGCAATTTGAAGACGTGCCCGTGCCCAACCGTTTTTTTGCTGTTGCGGAAGACGGCGCGCTCAAAGTGCGCGGCCTCGAATTGCGCCGGCATGACACGCCGCCGCTCGTGGCGCGCATGCAGCAGGAAGTGCTGGAGATTCTCGCCGAGGCGCACGATTTCACCGCCTACCTGGCCAAGCTCGAAGAGGCCCGCGAAATTTTACGCCGCTGCGAGGAATCCGTGGTTGACGGCAGCGTCGCCATCGAGGATTTAATCATCAGCAAGCGTCTCACGCGTGAGCCGCGCGAATACCGCAAAGCCAATCAGACCGCCATCGTCGCGCAACAGCTTTTCGGCAGCGGCGTGCGCCTGCGGCCCGGCCAAACAGTTGAATACATCATCACCGACAGCGACAATCGCGTGCCGAACGATCGCGTGCGCGCCTACGCGCTCTGGGACGGCTGGTTCGGATACGACCGCCGAAAATATACAGAGTTGTTGCACGATGCGTTCGACCCGCTCGCTTCAGTCCGCTGCGAACAATTTCCCCCGAACATTCGGAAAGTCACGAAAATGGACAGGTAGGATTCACCTGTACTAATTCTGACCTAATGGACGTGACCGTTACCGCAACAGGTGCCACACAATGGTTATCGCAAGCATCTAAATACATATGGCTGTTCGTGAAAGACTTAAAAGCTTTCGGCCTGCCGGGCATCCCTGGTGGTTGGCCGTCGTGGCCTGCAGTGCGGCCGTGGTCCTCGGCCATTTATTGCGGCAACTCAATATCGTCTTGAACCCGCTGGCCTGGTCGAGCGCTGAAATAATTTCAGCCTTGCTCAGTTTTACGATCGCGGCGAGCGTCCTGGTCAGATATTACGGCACGGGAAACCGGGTTTCGCTTCTCCTGGGGCTGACCTTCGGAGTTACCGGAATCATCCACCTGGGCGCGATTTTTGAGTTCTACGATCATTTTCTGAAACCCTCGGAGCAAGTCCGCGTCCCGGTTTCCTGGATGATTGGACAGACGCTGCTTGGGCTGCTTCTACTGGTCGCTTGCGTCATCAACAAATGGCTGCCCTGGCCGCGCGATCCCGGAAAAAATGTCGTTGCGCTATCTTCAATTGTCATCAGCGCAACCTGCCTGGTCGCTGTGACCTTCCTGGTTTTTCCAAGTACTCCTCCGATCAGCCCGCACAGTCCCACGCCGCGGGCCTGGGAATTGCTCCCCGCATTCATTTTTCTGATCGCGGCTGTAGTCCTGGATAGCGTCAGGGAGAGTGACGGCTTTGCCTTTGACACGGCACTCGTCTGGGTAGCGGGACTGCATGCCATGAGCCACCTGATTGCATCCCAGTCCGCGCGATTGCTTGACGCTTCCGCCGGCGCCGCCGAACTGGTCAACGCCATCAGCTATATCGTTCTTCTGGGAGCAACCTTACTGGACAACGCGCGCCTCTTTCGCCAGGTGCGCAGGCTTGCCATCAGCGACAGCTTGACGGGCCTGGCGAATTACCGTCACCTGGTCGACGTTCTGCAAAGCGAGTTGGAACGTTCAGGGCGAACCGACCGGCCTTTTTCGGTTCTGCTCATGGACCTCGACGGCCTCAAGAAGATCAACGACCACTACGGACACCTCATCGGCAGCCGCGCTCTCAGCCGTGTCGCGACCATTCTACGGCTGAATTCCCGGTCGATTGACACGGCCGCCCGCTATGGCGGCGACGAATTCGCGCTGGTGCTCCCGGAGACAAACCTCGCCGCCGCACGACAAGTGGTCGATCGAATTCACAACTGCCTGGAAGAAGATGAGGAAGTTCCGCGAATCAGCATAAGCATAGGCGTCGCTACGTTTCCGAAATCCGGCGTAACGGTTCAACAGCTGCTCGAGTTTGCGGACCGAGCTCTGTATGCGATGAAGGAACAATCGAAGCGCGGCAAGATGGAAAAGCGGCGGCGTTCTTGATGGTTGAGCTGGAGCGAACGAAAGGGCTCTACTTACTTATTCCGGGCTGCCCTCGAAGGCTGCCAAAAATCCGGATTTGGCATTGGGAAACTTACTGAAACTTCGCTTATCTGGATATCGCGGATGCGGACGCTCACGACGTTGCAAATCTGTTCTTGCGAGGTTCCATTGTTAATGAGCAGCAGATCTTGCCCTTCCACGACAGGAATCGCCAACAGGAACACGCCACCGTTCACGTTTCCACTCACCGCTTTTCCTTGCTCGTAGAAGGCGGCCTCGCATGCCGACCGGCCGTAGACCGTCAAGTCGATATCCAGTTCAGATCTGGGGGCAACACGCCGCTCCGGCAGTTCCATTTCGCCGAGAATATCCGAGGTGTCGAGTCCATCCCTGGATCGTGATTCACGTGCGCTTTGTATAGCGTCGTAGATGCGGCTCATAAGTCGTATCCTGGCGTTATATTTGCGATTCGATTAGGGACACTCGAACGACTCATAATCGCAAGGAGAGCCATCCAGGCCAATAGGTGCATAGTCCTAAAGCGGTGTGGTACTCAGGGACAGGTACTTATTCGAGATCTTGCGGCGCTGAAAGCGCCGCCGGACTGTGCGGCCGGGGACATATCTGACAGTTTAGACCGGGCACATTCCTGACACTTTTGGCTCCGTTGCATCGAGGGGATGGGGTGCAGGGGAAGGGGAGACTTCCCCTTTCCCTGCACCCACCTGACAAGAAACCGCGGGCAAGGGCAAGATCGTCCGCCGATGGCTGTCAAAGCGCGCGATGGGCGATGTGACAAAGTACACCTTGTAGAATCGCTCGTCCTCCAGTAGCAAACCAATCGGTTCCCCGATTAACGTCTCGCTGACAAACACGACCTCGCCCTTCCAGGAAAAAACTCCGCTGCGATCAACGCGCCGCACCTGCATCGCGCTGCCGTATTCCGGTTCGCGCACACGCAACGGATACGGCCGCGGCGACGGCCGATACACCGCGCTCGGCGTTTGCATCCCCAGCGCTTCGTGCGGACGCTCGTCGTTATACTCGCGACGAAACCGGTTAAACGCCCGCTGCTGCGCGCGCAGGTTCGCCGCTGCCGGCGTAGCCGTCTCCTGCTTCAACGTCCGATGCATCCGTTCGTGCCGCCCGTTCTGTTCCGGATGGCCCGCCGCGATGCGCTCCGGCACGATCCCCAATTTCATCCACCACACCGCCAGTCGCGACAACCCCGCTACCGCTCGCGATGCGAATGGCGGACCGTTGTCAGTTCGGATCGCCTGCGGCAGCCCGCATTCGCGAAACGCCCCCTCAAAGATCGCCTGCACCTGCTCGCCGTTGGTCTTGCCCACGTGCTGGCACCGCAGCAAGTAACGGCTGTGCGCGTCGGTGATCGTCAGCGGATCGATGCGATCACCGCCCTGCGTCGGAAACCAGCCTTTGAAGTCGGCGCACCAAACCTGGTTGGGCGCATCGGCCAACGCAAACGGTTGCGTGTAGGGCGGCACGCGTCGCCGTTTCTTGCGCGGCACCACCAGCCCTTCCCGCGCCAGCATCGCACCGATGGTGCTCGCCGCCGGCCAGGGCGTCTGCGGGGCTTCCCGCTCCAAAACCCGTTTCAGTTTCCGCGGACCCCATCTCATGTGCCCTCGCCGCAGCTCCAACACCGCCTCTTCAACCCGCTCCGGCGTCTGATTGGGATGACACTCGGGCCCCCGGTTTCGGTTCTGCAACGCCTCCAACCCTCCCTGCTGGTACCGCCGCAGCCAATAGTATCCGGTCTCCCGCGCGATGTTGTAGATCTCACATAAGTCGGTCATCGTGTACAACCGGCGTTCGTATTCCAAAACAAACCGCGTTCGTTCGTCCACCACACTGCTCGCTTTCCAGGGCATCCATCATTTCTACATGCCCTTGTGACGATCAGTGTCAGGAATGTGCCCGGTCTGCTTTGTCAGTCATGTCCCCGGTCTGTACCGCAAGCTAGCCCAGGGCAACGCCCTGGGTTGCGGTTTCAAATTGCTTTAGTCCGCCCTGAAGGGGCGGGGGGACCTCCGTCCCTTCAGGGCGGACGATGAATCTCGCGCACAATCCCCGGGGCGTTGCCCCGGGTTGGCGTCCTTCGCGCCGTCGGCGCGAAAACGTGCCTGCATTTTTAACGTGTCTCGAACGGAAGCATGCCAAAAGCGATTTGTGAGATAGCTTCTTGAACGGGCCTTTCCACCGTGAGAGGATTTCTCTTTCGGTGCTGCACTACAGGATGATTTGGAGCGTTCGCTAGGACCAGGCCGGAGGAAAGCGTGGACCGAAGGGAATTCATGAAATTTGGCGGTGTCGCCGCGGTCGAATTGGGCGCAGCGAAGCTGCTGATGTCCCAGTCACAGCCTGGAATGCCCGGCATGCAATCCGCCGCAGCCACGCAAGAAAATTCGAAAGCCGACTTCACCTTGCGTATCGCCCCCGTTACCGTGGAACTTACTCCTACTCGCATCATCAGCACGATCGGCTACAACGGAACTTCTCCGGGCCCCGTGCTGCGCATGAAAGAAGGGAAACCGGTCACCGTCGAAGTCATCAATGAAACCGACGTTCCGGAACTCGTGCATTGGCACGGGCTATTCCTGCCCGCGGAAGTCGATGGAGTGGAAGAAGAAAACACACCAATGGTGCCGCCGCACGGCCGCATTCGCTACCAATTCAAGCCCCGTCCCGCCGGAACGCGCTGGTATCACACGCACACGATGGCCGGATCGGACCTTCACCGCGGGGCTTACACAGGCCAATTTGGCTTTCTGATGATCGAATCTGCAAACAATCCCGGAAATTATGACCAGGAAGTCTTCCTCGCGCTTCGTGAATGGGAGCCTTTTTTCAATCCCGAAGAGGAAGATGACGACGATGCGAGTAATGCAGGACCGCAACCCGAGCGGCCCAAGACCCTCGACACAAACCCCTCCGGCCTCGAAGTGGGATACCAGATGTTTTCCATCAACAACAAAGCCATGGGAGCGGGCGAACCGATCCGCGTCCAGCAAGGCCAGAAAGTTTTGATGCATTTGTTGAACGCGAGCGCGAGCATGAACCGCCGCATCGCTCTTCCTGGCCATCGATTTCAAGTTGTCGCCCTGGACGGAAACGCGGTCCCCACTCCGCAAACCGTGGATGTGCTTTATATGGGCCCGGGCGAGCGAATCGATGCTGTCGTGGAGATGAACCAGCCAGGAATTTGGATTCTAGGCACAGACACAGATGACGCACGTAACGGCGGAATGGGCATCTTGATCGAGTACGCGAATCAGCACAAACAACCGCAGTGGGTAACGCCAACGAAATCAGCCTGGGACTACACGATTTTTGGACGCGCGGGAACTCAACCCGCCCCTGACTCCACCATCGACATGATTTTTCAGAAAGTTCCCAGCGGGGCGGGACTATTCAACAGTTGGACCGTCAATGGGAAGGAATATCCGCACGATCAGGAATTTGTTCTGAAGCAGGGCGGCCGTTACCGGCTGGTGTTTCGCAATCGCAGTGAGGACGATCACCCTTTGCACATGCATCGCCACCTGTTTGAGCTGGTCGAAATCAACGGCAAGGCCACGGCCGGCGTGATGAAAGATACCGTGATTGCGCCGGGCTACGGACGAGTCACTGTGGACTTGATCGCGGATCAGCCGGGTCTGACACTGTTCCACTGTCACATTCAGCAGCACATGGATTACGGTTTCAAGGCCCTCTTTCGCTACGCATAATCGTAAGCCGCCCGTCGATTATTTTTTCTCAGGATCCGGCGCAACCGTCGTCGGCTTTCCAATCTTGACTGTCACGCCGAACCGCTTGTAGTTTTCGTACTTCGCGGTTACTCGTATGTGCACCGGATTATCCTTGAAAGGGAGCACTTCATCGGCCCGCGTGTAAGTGGGAAACCAGTATTTGCCTTCAATGTTTTCGCGGAATGTTTCAAAGCGGGGAAAAAGCTGGTCGTTGTCGCCTTTCTTTTTTTTGACGTATCCAACCGCTTTTCCGAAGGTTTTGACGATCTGGAAGTCCTTGTCGTCCACCCAGATGCGCCCTTCGAAATATCGCTGGTTCTTTTCATTCATTTTTGGCGTGACGTCAAACACGTAGGTCGAGAGTTCGTCGAGCGGGACGTGGTCCACGTACTTGATCTCGTATTTCGGCAAATCTTCCGTGGTCAGGACGAACGGGTAAAGATGTTCGAGGTCGCTGAAGTCTTCCTGCGATAGCGAGAGTCGTTCGAGCGTGGGAGCAGGAGCGTTCGTTACCACTTCGACGCGTTTACCCCTGGAATCGAATAGAATGTCGCTCACTAGCTTGTACTCACCATCCACGCGGTTGCTTTCGTCCAGTGTTTGAACGATAAAAGTTTGCGTATAAGTGAAATTGTCGCGCTCGGTCCTGAATTCCGCTTCTTTCGCCGCAAATGTCTGGATAATTTGATCGACCGGCATCGTCGGCGGGCCGAGAGAAGTTTTCTGCGTCCCTGCGGTCATCGCACCCTGTTGGCCTGCGGCGAGCGGGAGGAACGCCCAGGCTGCCGCGCAACACATCAAGAGAGCAACAAGAGCTCTTCGCTGATAATTTCCAGCCAAATGAATTTGAAAGTCCGCCATATCTCGTTCTCCCCAAAATGTTCTCTGCGTACTCAGTGTTCTCTGAATCTAAACTCAACCATCCTGCAGAATTGAAGCCATTCATTCACGCCGGGGTTGCCTCCGCCCGAAACAAAGTTTGCCGGGTTTGCCGGCGCTCCCCCCGCGCATCGCAAAGTGATTTCTGAGTCCCACGCACCACCTCAGTTTACATCTTTTTTTGGTTACGGGCTGTTCGTTCGAGATAGGAATGGAAGCCGAATTGACAGTAAACTCGGTTGTCTGGTACGTTCCCGCGGCCATTCAACTTTCGAGTTGCGAATTTGTGTGAATGAATTGCCAGGTGTGTAGTGGAAAGCAGGCAAATTTGTCCACGTCGCAGAACAGATCTCGGCGCCTAACCCCCATCGATTGGGTGATCTGTGGCGTGGCTTGTTTTGGTTTTGCTTTTGACACCTACGAATTATTGGCCCTCACGCTCACCGTCCAACCTGCCTTGACTGAATTTCTTGCGGCCAGACCCGGAAGCCCGGAATTCAATCACTGGATCGGATGGATGTTCTACATTCCCGCCATCGCCGGCGGAATATTCGGTTTGCTCGGCGGATACCTAATCGATCGATTCGGCCGCCGCCGCATCTTGTTCTGGAGCATTTTGCTTTCTTGTTCTTCCACGCTGGCCACAGGTTACTCGTCATCCGCACCGCAATTGCTGATTTATCGCTGCATCACATTTGTCGGCGTCTCAGTCGAATTCGTAGCGGCGACGGCCTGGCTGGCTGAACTTTTTCCGGAAAGAAAACAAAGAGAAACGATTCTTGGCTTCACTCAGATTTTCGCTTCCACGGGTGGAATCCTGATGAGCGGCGCAAGCTACTTGAGCCTGTCGATCGGCTCTCTGCTCCCCGCGATCCACAGCGGACACGAACCGTGGCGCTACACGATCCTGTGGGGAATTGTTCCGGCCCTTCCTCTTCTCATCGTTCGCCCGTTCTTGCCCGAATCGCCCATCTGGCAGAAGAAGAGAGAAGAGGGCACACTCCAGCGCCCCAGCATCCTGGAATTATTTCACCCGGAGTTTCGCAAAACAGCTCTCCTCAGTTGCTTCATGATGGCCTGCGCTTATGCGGCTTCTTTCGGGATGTTGCAGCATTTCGCCCGCATCATTCCGGGCGCCCCGGAAGTCAAAATCCTGGCCCACGCGGACCAACAGAAGATCGTGAGCGCCTTGCAGGGAGTTCAGGAGGTAGGAAGCCTGGTAGGCCGCATCCTGATGGCCGGACTCGCCATTTTTATTCTGAGCCGAAAGCGCCTGCTGCATATTTTCCAAATTCCGGGATTGATCTTAATTCCGTTTGTTGTCCTGCTCCCCGCAATGAGGGACACTGCGATGCCAGCCTGGGGAATTTTTGTTCTTGGTACAGTGTCAGTGGCTCAATTCAGTTTTTGGGGAAATTATTTGCCCACGCTCTATCCGACACATTTGCGCGGCACCGGCGAGAGTTTTGCCGCCAACGTGGGAGGTCGGATGCTGGGAACATCCGCCGCGCTGATCACCACGAGCATCGTGACGTACATGCCCGGCGGCAGCGTTACGCGTCAACTTGGCTACGCCGCAGGGATCGTAGGGTTTCTCGCGTACGCAATGGGATTCATCGGAAGTTTTTGGTTGCCCGAACCACGCGAAGATCTGATCGCAGAATAGTTTAAGTAGCACAGGCTTCAGCCTGTGGGTTTTGGTCCTTGCAAGGACTATCCCCACAGGCTGAAGCCTGCGCCACCGCACCCGCCGCCTTACGCCAACTTCAAACGCATCAACTTCCTCGCATTCCCCTCATAAATCTTGTAGCGATCCGCAGCTGACATCTCCACGCCATCGACGCAGCGAATTGTCTCGCGAATGTATCCCGGCCCCTTCTCCGGGTCGAATGGCGTATCGGACGCGAAGAGCACCTGATCGGCGCCAAAGAAGTCCAGCCCGCAACGCAATGCCGGGAGCGAACCAAACGTAGCCGTATCAGCGTAGAACATTTTGAAATATTCCTGCGGCCGCTTCTTGAGTTTCCGGCCAACTAATGCCAAATCCTCTTCTTCGGTACGAGCCCCCAACTGATCAAGCCCGGGGCCAGTTCGTCCGGAAAAGTAGGGAATCATCGCGCCCAGATGGTGCGAGATGATCTTCAGATCGGGGAAGCGGTCAAAATACCCGGCAAAAAGAATGCGCGCCATCGCCACCGAAGTTTCGTATGGCCACCCAAATACCCACCAAAGTTCGAACTTCGATTTCTTTTCTGTCGCATAGTCGGCAAAACTGGATGACCTGCTCGGATGAAGCCAAATGGGCACATTGCGTTCCGCAAGCTTTTCGAAGATCGGCAGGAAATCAGGCTCATCCAGCGGGCGCCCATTCACATTCGAATAGATTTGGACACCCGCAGCCCCCAATTTCAGGACTGCGCGATCGATTTCCTCCACCGCGGCTGCCGGATTATTCATTGGCAGAGCCGCCACGAATCCCGGAAATCGGTCCGGATGCTTCACAACCAGTTCGGCCAAGCCGTCGTTGGCCACTTGTGCCAGTTCCGGCGAAAGTTTTGCGTCAGCAAGGGCTTCAATCGGAGGCGCGGCCATGCTCACGACCTGACAATATTCGGAGAAGCGGTCCATGATGCGGAAGCGAACGTCGAGATTCACCATGGCTGGAATGTTGGCCGTTCGCCGCTTGATGGTTGTCCCGGATTCCGGCAATTTGAGCATGCGATCGTAGTAATTTTGCGGAACAATATGGCAGAAGATGTCGATTTTCATTAGTCCTTCTTTCTTGAATTTGCGCAACGGAACGCGCTGGGCAATAAAATGAATCTTCGAGAAATTTCGTGCATCCGATGCTTGTTTGATTGACGTGGAAACATATCAAGCCCCACGCGGAGTGTCAACGTAACCGCTTGATTCTCAATCCTGCACGAGCCTTTTCACGGGTAACCCTTTGCAAAAGGGCATGCAACCTTATGTTTGGCCGGAGACTCAAAAAGAGGGAAGATAAAGATTGTCCGCGATACGCTTCAGACTACATCTCTTCGTTTCTGATTCATGCGGCCAATCGGTGGATGGCGGGAATACAGTCAAATTGGCGGCCCGTCAGCGTGTACCATTCTCCGGGCGATTCCATCTAACATTTGAACAGCGGGGGATCGGGAGCAAGAGGTCAGGGAGCGTGTGGTTGAAGATGCTGCGAAGCACGACGAAATCATCTAAATGGATCGCTTTTGTCGCCGTATTGTCCTCCGCCTTGGTGTGCGCGATCCCCGGATTTGCGCGCGCGGCAGATTCGAGTCCCCAAGCCTCAACCGCTTCCATCTCGGGCAGGGTGAGCGTCGCTTCCAGCCAGGGCGTGAGCAATAACCTCTCCGCGATTACCGTGAAGTTGACCGGTCCTGCGCCCGCCGTCTCTTCGCAGGAAGAGGTTTCGGACAACGAAGGGCGCTTCGCATTTACTCGCTTGGCCTCGGGAAATTACAAGCTGGAAGTAACCGTGGAGGGCTTCAAGCCGTGGACCGCGACAGTGGGACTTGTCGCCGGCCAGGACGCCGTTCAAGATGCGGCCTTGCAACTGAATCTGGTTGAGGAAACAGTTGAGGTCAAGGGAGAAGCTACCGAAATTGCGACCGAGAGCGCAACGCCGACTGCCACGGTCAGCGAGCAGCAACTCCAGACTTTGCCGCTGCGCACCGGAAAATTCACCGAAGCGCTTTCCGTGAGCCCCAGCGTCATCAAGACTCAAGAAGGACGATTGAATTTCAACGGGCAGGCGGAGAGCCAGGGGATGCTGCTTGTGGACTCGGCAGAAAATGTGGATCCCGTGGCGGGTAGTTTCGCGATTCCTGTTCCGGTTGACGCCATTCAATCCATTCAGGTCTTCAACACGCCTGACAGCGTTGCCTACGGCGGGTTTTCCGCAGGCTTGACTCGAATCGAAATCAAACCTCCCTCGCCATTGTGGAATTATAAGTTTCTCGATTTCCTCCCTTCTTTCCGGGGCAAAAA
>Ga0206991_10158_pt1 | contig 17135 bp, 16 predicted proteins | sample Alteio_BWMinCont_9_FD_153286 | JGI IMG/M metagenome (GOLD analysis project Ga0206991, IMG submission 153286) | Enriched cells from forest soil in Barre Woods Harvard Forest LTER site, Petersham, Massachusetts, United States -... | ecosystem: Environmental > Terrestrial > Soil > Temperate forest >...
CAGAAGGAATACTCCATCATCCGCGGCGTGCACATCAACGTGCAGGAAGGCGAACACGTCAAGGCGGGCGAGCCTTTGATCGACGGCCCGCTCAACCCGCACGATTTACTCGCCGTGCTCGGAGAAAAATACACGCAGGCTTACCTCGTGAACGCGATTCAGGAGGTCTACCGCCTGCAGGGCGTCAACATCAACGACAAGCACATCGAGACCATCGTCCGCCAGATGATGCGCTGGGTGAAAGTGGAAGACGTCGGCGACACCGCGTTCCTCCTCGACGAGCAGGTGGACAAGTTCCGCTTCCGCGAGGAAAACGACCGCATCATCGCCGAGGGTAATCGACCCGCCACCGGGCGTCCGCTGCTCCTCGGCATCACCAAGGCGTCGCTCTCGACGGATTCGTTCATCTCTGCCGCCAGCTTCCAGGAGACCACGCGCGTCCTTCCCGAAGCCGCAGTCGCCGGCAAGGTGGACTACCTGCGCGGCCTCAAGGAAAACGTAATCATGGGCCGCCTGATCCCGGCCGGCACCGGCCTCGAGCGCTACCGCAACATCCAATTGCTCACCGAAGTGCCTCCGCCGCCCCCGCCCGAGGAGATCATGCCTCCCGCGGACCTCTCAGCGGAAGAAGCCGCCGCGCTCGACTTCCTGCGCAAGGATGCCGATGCGCTCGCGGAGGGTGGTTCGGACTAACTGTTGCGACAAGTTTGTTATTGGAAGGAATGTTTGGGCGGCCCGATGGTGGGCCGCCCATTTTTCTTTAGAATCACTAGGCGGGTGACCAGCCCTTCTGCATGCTTTAGTCGATGAACTCTCGCCGCCGGAAAATGGCACTGCAATTCGACGACCCCGAGTAGCTAGATTGAGCGCTCCGGGTGTCCGACTCTTCTTCATTTACCATTGCAAATCCCGCAGAGGTAGCACAGGCACTCTGCCTGTTCGGTTTTTGCCATTGCGGATGTACCGGGCGGCGTACTGGCAGTCTACAAATTCACACAGGCAGGGTGCCTGTGCCACCTAAAGCAAACCCAGAATTCCCATCCAGAACAGATTGCGGCTGCCCGCGTTGAGGTCGTACTTGCGTGGGAATCGAGCTTTCCGAACTTCAATTTTGACTGAATGGCCCGGCCGCTGGCCACAATTTGCAGCCGTCTTCTCGTAAACCTTTGACAATTATACGCATATACGTATAATGGTATGAGATGGAACGCAAGCTAAAGCCAGTGAGGTGGATCGGATCATCCCTCAGGGATCTGCGGTCATTTCCGCCGGAAGTGAGAAAAGAAGTCGGCTACGCCATCTACGCGGCGCAAAAGGGAGACACCGATCCTGCGGCAAAGCCGATGAAAAATTTTCCGGGCGCGAGTGTGATGGAGATCGTTGCGCCCTTTGACGGCGACACATGGCGCACGATCTACACCGTTCGCCTGAAGGACGTCGTTTACGTATTGCACGCCTTTCAGAAAAAATCAAAATCGGGAATAGCTACTCCGAAAAGGGAAATCGAAATGATTCACCGGCGTCTGGCAACAGCCGAGAGAGAGTGCAGGGAGGAAGACTCGAAATGAAAAAGCGAAGAAAAATCGGCAAGGAAGAGACCATTACGCTGGGGAGCGGCAACGTGTTTGCCGATCTCGGCCTGCCCAACCCCGAACAGGAACTGCTAAAGGCTGAGCTGACGCTGCAAATCTACCGTATCATCAAGCAGCGTAACCTCACGCAAACACAGGCCGGAAAGATCCTCGGAATTTCTCAGCCACATGTCTCGGCGCTTTCTCGAAACCGAGCCGGCAATTTCTCGGTCGGCAAACTCTTGGATTTTCTTACTGCGCTGGGCCAAAACGTGGAAATAACGGTGAAGCCGGCGCGAAAAGAGCAAGGCGAATTGTCTCTTGTTCTGGGCTAACTTTTTAAATCCGTAGGTGCACCAGGTTTTGAATGATCTTAAAATAGCGCCCAATTCATTGTGCTAACCCCATGCTATGCCATCAGCGGAAAGTACGTTTAGTGATAATTAAATATACATTACTATAATATAATCAGAATGAACAACGACTTTGATTGTAAGTAGGTAGATAAGTGTGCGAGCAACTGGACGAACAGCAAAAGATACAGCCCGCTGAAGGGCCTGGACTATGTGTGTGCTACGACCACGAACGCTCAACATTTGATCGCCCGGCACTGTGGATCCCAATTATCGTCGTCATGTTTGTCAGCTTTTTTTTCCTCTTCATGATTTCCTCTCTCCCTTACGGCATTCAGTTAGGTTCACTTATCCCCTACACAGCCGTCGTCGCGCTGGGTACGTTTAGCGCCCAGCGCCGAATGCAACCCTATTTCTTCGAGTGTTTGATCGTCCAACAGACAATGCCACGGTTGCTCCGGCGACACTTGAATTTTCTGGTCGGCATCATCTTCCTCGAAACAATTGCACTGCGCCTGACCCGATACATGCCAGCATCTTGGCTCCGTGCGGGAAAAGACGGCTCGCCCTTCTCCATAACTCTTTGCGTCATTTGCCTGTGCTTCGCATCCGTTCAATCGTTCACAAACCGCACTCTACTTGAACGAGCGCACGGGCAAATCAATTGATCGAGTAACTCCGGGCGCGTGACCCGTCTTTGTCGTTTATTTTGAGACTGAGGGCTTTCGATTTTCTGGGCTGTGACCCAATTTTGCGGTCATGAAGGCGCGCTTCACTGACGAAACGATTTCAACGCGCACGTCTGCAACTTTTCGGAATGCTACGCAGGCTGCGGAAAAAAGGGCTTGTTCTGTCATTCTGAGCGAAGCGAAGAATCTCTCTTCGATTTCAGTATAGTTAGAGAAACAAGGAGAGATTCTTCGCTTCGCTCAGAATGACATGCTTTTTGGTTTTTCCGCAGCCTGTACAGCCCGCACCCTTGTCATCAGCCTCGTCCCGGCGAGGATTTTAGTTTTCTGGCTTGCTCCAGAATCTGGAGGATTCCGGCGGGGGCTACGCGGAGAAATCGTTCCTGGAAAGATTCTTGAGCGCGAAGAGCAGAAAGCTTTTCAGCTACGCAGACGTTAAGCCACTGGTTCAGGGCTACACGTTCGGATTTTGCCACCCTGCGCGCCTCCGCCAGCAACGAAGGCTGCAGGCGCAAAGAATAGCAGGGTAATCGATTGGCTCTGCTCCCGCCACCGGCTTTTCCGTAAGGACTCATGCAGACTTATTAAGGCCTGGGGCTTGGAACGTCAAGAACTGTTTGATGTCTAGTTGGAAAACTGTTCGAACGATATTGTTTCGGAAGAACGGTTCTCGTTGCCGGGTGCCCGACTCTTCCCGCGTTTGAAAGGGCGGGGGTTTTGACTTTCTTACACGAAAAGAACAATTCCCCCGATCCCACGGATTAATCGCCGGTGTCGTGCTTTTCGGGGAGCATGCTCTGGTGGAGGATGCGGGAAATCAAAATACTGGTACGGTCTTGACGATAAAATACGACGTGTTTGCCATGCTCCATACGGCGCAAGCCCGAGCGAACGATATCGCAAGGCCGGCCTAGCGAGGGATTGTCAGCCAGGGTCTGGCAAAAAACTTCAAGATCACGGAGATAGCGGGCGGTTTGGGCTTTGCCCCATGTGCGAAGTGTGTACTTGGCGATGCCGAGCAGGTCAGCTTCCGCACGGTGCGAGAAACGAAATGCGGCCACAATAAGCGCCTAGAGCTAAAGCGATGATGCAGGAAGCTTGAGGGTTTTGCGGACACGCCTAAATACATTGCCCTCGGCGACGCCGCTGGCGTCGCCTTCGTCAATGGCCGCTCGCAGCGTGGCGAGCTTCGCTTCATACTGCTGTTCCTCGCGTTCCAAAGTTCGCAATCCGGCGCGTACAACTTCGCTGGCGTTTTCATAGCGCCCGGTTTTGACCTTTTTAGCCACGAAGCGGTCCAGCTCGTTGGTCAAATTGACGTTTCGCGTAGGCATGGGGCAGCCTTTCAAAACAAGGATCTCACCTCCATTATTACGCGATTGGCAAAGATTGCCAAGTTCAATTTTGCCGGTCAAAGCAAGAGAGATTCCTCGGGCAAAATCGGCCCTCGGAATGACAAAAAGATGTGGGTTAGGCGCGCTGCACGAGGGCCATCATGTCCGGCGTGTAACGCTCGCCGACGACTTGAATCTGGGCGAGGCGGTCCGCAATTTTCTTGCGGTCACTGTCGGTGAGCTTCACTTGGAGCGCGCCCATGTTGTCTTCCAGATAACGAACTCGCTTGGTTCCGGGGATGGGAATCATGTCTTCGCCCTGGGCGAGCACCCAGGCCAGCGCCAGCTGTGCAGGGGTTGCTCCTTTTTCTGCTGCCAATTCCTTTACCGCTGCGGCCAGCTTCAAGTTTTCCTGCAGCGCCTTTTCGCCGAAACGGGGATTCGTCCGCCGCCAATCCGTTGCGTCAAGATCTTCGAGCTTTTGAATCGCGCCCGTCAGGAATCCGCGCCCGAGTGGGCTGTATGGGATGAACGTGATGCCAAGTTCACGGCAAGTCGCGAGCACGCCGTTGACCTCGACCTCACGCGACCATAACGAATACTCGCTTTGCAGCGCGGCAATGGGGTGAACTTTTGCGGCGCGCCGCAGCGTGTCCGGGCCGGCCTCCGACAATCCGATCATCCGGACTTTTCCACACGAAACAAGACTGGCCATCGCTCCAACCGTTTCCTCGATTGGAACGTTGGGATCAACGCGATGTTGATAATAGAGATCGATCGTTTCTATGCCCAGTCGTTTCAGGCTCCCGTCACATGCACGGAGAACGTTCTCGGGTGAACTGTCGACGCTCCGGACTCCGCCGGAACCGATGCGGAAACCAAACTTGGTTGCGACGACAACGCGGTCGCGAGGAATCTCACGCAGAAAACGTCCGAGCAATTCCTCGTTCTTGTACGGACCGTAGATTTCGGCCGTGTCGAGGAAGTTGCCGCCCAGCTCTAGATAGCGGTGCAGAACTCGAAGCGATTCCTCGTCATCCCCCGGTCCATAGGCAAAGGACATTCCCATGCATCCAAGTCCCAGCGCGGAAACCTGTAGTCCATTTTTTCCCAGTTTTCGGTGCTCCATATTTCCTCCCGGTTGCGGCATCACTCTTTAAGATGTCCTGAGTTTGATGAACGGTACGGCCCAAAACCGAAAAAATTGAAGGGCAGCACGTGGCGCGGGCTTCACCGGCTGCGCAAAAAAGGCCTTGTGCTGTCATCCTGAGCGAAGCGAAGAATCTCGCTTCGATTTAAGTAACAGTTGAGAAACAAGGAGAGATTCTTCGCTTCGCTCAGAATGACAGCCAAAAGACTCTTTTCGCAACCTTTTCATCCTGTGAATTTTAAGTCTTGCAAGGACAAGTCTCCATGGGCTAGAGCCTGCGCCACAAAACTTTATATAGCACTGAAGCAGAAGACGTGTTAACAAGACTCCCTCAATCAATTTTTGAGCGCGAAGTCCGAAAATGCAATGAGGAGTGAAGAATGAATTCTTGGGAATCATTTCTTGGGACGTGCACTGTTGCACATCTTCGACAATTGCATGGGCGCTACCCTTCGCGAAGAGAGATGCTCGGCATACTTTCCTGTGCGGGAGTGGGGATGGCGCTGGCGCCGCATTCCATGGGCCAGAGCATGAGTGCCGGTCCGCGCATCATAGACACACATCATCATTTTTTCCCACCGAAGTTTACCGCGGAACTCGTAAAAAAGCTGAACGAGCCGGAAATGCAAAGGGCCCTGCGCACGAACTGGAATCCCAAATTTTCCCTCGACCAGATGGATCAATGCGGCGTGGCGACGGCCATCGGTTCAATCACGACTCCAGGAGTATGGCTGGGGAACAATGAAGAAGGCCGCGCGTGGGCTCGCCAATCGAATGAGTACGGTGCCCAATTGACCAAGGATTATCCTGGCCGTTTTGGAATGTGGGCCGCGATTCCGCTTCCTGACATCGATGGGAGCCTTCGCGAAATCGAATACGCGTTGGACACCTTGAAGCTCGACGGCATCGGCCTTTTGACCAGCTACGAAAATGGAAAGCTGCTCGGCGATCCAAAGTACGTGCCGGTGATGGACGAACTCAATCGCCGCAAGGCCGTCATTTTTGTTCACCCCACAGCAACGTGCTGCTCGGATCCCATCCCGCCCTTGCCTCAATCTGTCATTGAATTTCCCACGGACACAACACGGACCATTACGAGCCTTGTCGTTCGGGGGACGTTTGCGCGCTGCCCGAACATCCGTTTCATCTTCTCGCACGGCGCAGGCACCTTGCCCATGGTTCTCACACGCATTTCCGAGGGCCTGAACAGAATGACGCCGGAACAGCGCGCGGCGATCGCCCCGAATGGGTTTGAAGGCGAATTACAGCGCCAGTATTACGACCTAGCGAGCGTCGCCACTAACCCAGCTGGAATGGCTGCGGTGCTGAAGTTATTTTCCACTAGCCATCTTTTGTTCGGTTCGGATGTCCCCTATCTGACAGTTGCCAACAATATTGACGGTCTCAACAGTTTGGGTCTTCCGTCTCAGGATCTTCGCGCCATCCAGCGTGAGAACGCTCTTACGCTTCTGCCTCGTTTGAAAATGCCCAAAGTGTAATGGCGGCGTCCCCCCGCCCCTTTCACTTCAGGGCTCACCACGGCTCCCTTGTCTCCGGTACGCAGTGTTATCAACTACGCTAACCGCATGCAGTCTTTGCGTTGATCCCGCCATTATTCCACGCCATAATTTTTTGGCAAGGCAGCCCCCTTGGTTCCCCGCCTTACCGGAGGCGCCTTCCGACACAACTTTCTGATGAATAATGACTCCACGCCTCGCGCGGATGCCCCGGCCGAATCGACTTCGGCCCGCCTGGAACGCGACCAGCTAAGTCGTCGCGAACGAGGCGTCTGGCGCGCAGCCCTCCTGCTACTCGGCGCTCTGGCGCTGGCTTTCGCGGCAATTTCCTGGCAACCCATCAAGTCCATGCCGCACAATCTCGAGGCCCTGCCTGTGGGATTGGTGGTCCTGGTCTTTTTGTTCGTCAGGTACGCATGGTCTAAGACCAATGAAATCGCGGAGTTACGAGGGCTGGTCCGCGGCATCGAGCAGCGTACCAATGCGGGACACGATACCGAGCGCCTCGACCAGCTCTTTTCTCTGATTTCCAGGTCCCAGCAAGGGTATCGCGACCTGATTGATACGTTTGAAGACCTCCTATTTTCCGTCACCAACGACGGCAAGATTCTTACTGTAAACCGGAGTTTCGCCGACCTTCTCAACCTCTCTTTCGCCGATGTTGTCGGCCGCCCCTTGGACGATTTTTTCGACCTTCCCGAAGCCAGCGATCGCCTGGCTCTGCAGCACTGGCTCCCGCGCTTCATTCAGCGCCGGCGATGGACCGGCGTGGTTCGCGCGCGCGTGAAGCAGACCGGAGCGCTCCGCTATTTTGATTGCGTCCTGCACGCCATTGTGCGTGACGACGTGGTTCACGGAATCAGCGGCTTTGCACGCGACGTTACCAAGGAACGTGAAAGCGAAACGCGGTTCACGGAACTGTTTCAAACCCTTCGTGAAGGCGTCTATCTCGCATCCGCGGACGACAGGATTACCGAGGTCAACCCAGCCCTGGCGCAGATGCTCGGTTTTGAAAATAAAGAGGATTTGCTGAATCGCGAAATCGCGTCCCTGTACCGCAAGCCTGAAGACCGCGCTCAGGAACAGAGCCAGTTGAATGACCTTGGATTCTTGCGCGCTCATGAAATTACTCTTAGCCACCGGCAGGAAGGCCGCAACGTCGTGGCAGTGCACACAACGGCGGCCATCCGCGATCCAGCCGGCAAGTTTGTGCGCTACCAGGGCACGTTCGTTGACGTCACCGAGCAGCGCGAAATGGAGCGCCGCCTGCATCGCGAACAGGAATTCGCGGGCCGCTTGATGGACAGCTTCCCCGACCTGGTCATCGCCCTCGATACCGAGGGCCGGTACACGTTCGTAAGCCCCCAGATTTTCCAAATCCTCGGTTTCCGGCCGGAGGAATTGATCGGGAAGAGAATGGGAGGCCGCACGGATCCGGCTGACCGGACCGCGATGCTTGAGATGTTTGACGATTTGATTTTCAAGCGGCTCTCCGAAGGCCAGATCGAATACCGCACGCAGCACAAGAATGGTGCGTGGCGAGTCTTCCGTGCCTCCGCCCGGCCGCTCCATGATGAGACGGGGCGCATCAATGGCGTGATCGCTTCGGCGCGAGACATTACCGAACAGCAACGATTGCAGCAGCAACTTATCCAGTCCGAACGTCTCGCGGCCATGGGACAGATGATCGCCGGCGTGGCGCATGAACTGAATAATCCGCTGACCGCCATACTAGGCGTCACGGAACTGCTGCGCGACCAGTCCACCGATGAAAATGCGTCCCGCCAGTTGGACCTCGCCCATCGTCAGGCGCGCCGCGCCGCGCACATCGTGCAGAGCCTGCTGGTCTTCTCGCGCCCATCGACGCCGCGCAGCACGTTGCTTCACTTGCCGGACTTGTTACAGCGCACACTGCAGCTGCACGAACATTCCCTGCGCGGAAATCACATTCAAGTGGACCTCGCCGCGCGTCCCGACCTTCCCACCGTGCTGGGCGATCCCAATCAGCTCACGCAGGTGTTTCTGAATCTCATCGTGAACGCCGAGCAGGCCATCCACGAAGTGCGCGAACGCGGCACGCTGCGGATTCGTTTGGGCGTTGTGGGCGAGCGGGTGTTGATTACGTTCCAGGATGACGGCGTTGGCATTCGACGCGAATTACTGCCGCGCATTTTTGATCCGTTCTTTACCACGAAACGTCCCGGCCGCGGCACCGGCCTCGGCCTCAGCATTTGCATGGCGATTGTTCGCGAACACAAGGGAGATATTTCCGCGCAACCGCTGCCCGATGGCGGCTCGGTCTTCACCGTTTCGCTGCCGGTTTGCACGGAGTCGGTGGCGATGATTGAACCGCCGGCGCCTTCCGCAAATGCCGGCAGCGTGAAAACTTCGGAGGCGCCCGCCACGCCACTCTCGCAAAAGAAAATCCTCGTTGTCGATGACGAGGAAAGTATCCTGGAACTTGTGAGCGACAGCCTGGGGTCCCATGGCTGCGCAGTGGACCGTGCCGGTTCTTCCGAACATGCCCTGGAACTTGCGAATCGAAATTCTTACGACGTAATTCTGTGCGATTTGAATCTGAAGTCTGCGGCCGGAATGGTTATCTCCGGGTTCGATCTTCACGATCAAATTCTGAAAAATCTGGCGGCCCGCTCGGCCTCGCGTCCGTTTTTCATCTTCATGACCGGCGACCTGGTCGACGCCGCCATCGGCGAACAAGCCGGCCGCGAAGGCAACCGCTTCCTGCAGAAACCGTTCCGCATTATTGAATTGCTGGCGTTGCTGAATGAACTTCCTGCCACCGACTTGCTGCAGCCAAAGAACAGCTCTTTGTAAGCGAGGACAATCCTCCCTTGACGGGTGATATTGCATGCAATATCATAGTCTGGCGTGCGATTTGCATATGTACTCGACACAGATGTGCTGGTTGCGGCCTTTCGGAGCAATCGGGGCGCTTCAAGGCAGCTTCTGCTTGGCGGCTTAGACTATCGCTTTGAGTTGCTGCTCTCTGTTCCCCTCATGCTTGAATACGAGGCCGTCCTCACCCGGCCAGAACATCTGGCCGCATGCGGGTTGACCGCGGGAGAAGTCGGACGAGTTCTGGACGATCTGGCCTCTGTCGCGAGACAAATAAGGCTCGCGTTTCGTTGGCGGCCAAAGCGATCTGACGCGAATGATGACGTGGTTTTGGAGACCGCCGTGGACGGAAACGCCGATGCCATCGTAACTTTTAATCGGCGTGATTTTGAAGAAGCTAGAAGTGAATTTGATTGTGCTGTATTTTTGCCGAAAGAGGCGCTGAGCCGGACAAGGGAGTCGGAGTCATGAGAAGAAATAATTTTGCCTTGCGGTTACAGCCATCCCTGATGGAGGAGGCGCGCAAGGTGGCAGAATCGGAAGGCGTCGCCCTGAATCAGCTGATCAACGTCGCGCTGGCGGAGAAGCTTTCCGCCTTGCGCACGGAGGAATATTTTCAAGGGCGAATTCGGCGCGCTGATCGCCGGGAAACCCTGCGGATTCTGGATAGGTCCGGGAAAGGGAAACCTCCGATGGAAGGTGACGAACTCACTCCGGACTCGGTGCCCGAGGCGCGGCGCGAGGGAGAAAGAAACAAAACAACGGGAAGATCAACTCCTCAATTCGGCAAACTCAAAAAGCGGCGGGAAAAAGCACGAGACCACTGATTATGGAGAACTGGACTTGCGATGAATGAGGATCAGAAATAGTTGGGGCATCAGTTCTTCATCAGTTTTGATTTACTACCGCTTTTCTTTGGCGTATTTCAATTGTGGTTTTTTAGTCCTCGCTCACTACTACTTTGCTTTTGTTCCCGGCACGTCGACACCAAAATCCCAGACGTAACCGGCGATTCCCTCTGCGGTCATCTCAACGAAGGCGTATTCGCCGGGCTCGAGGCGCTGATCGACGGTGTAGCGGAAGACTCCGGTGGCGGGCGTCCATGTCTGGATCTCAATGTCGGTGGCGGTATGCTTTTCTTCTCCCGTAAAGCGGATGCTGACGTCTTCGATAACGCGATGGCCGCCCTTGACTTGCGTGCGTAGTAGGCGAAACCGCGGCTCCCGCGAATCGGCCGGACGCATAAAGAATTCAGGCTCGTCCGTGGCGAGGCGCATGGCCGCGCGCTCGCCGGGGATTTCCATGGTTTTTTTGCTCGGGATCAGCGACACACCGCTCATGATTTTTTCCACTTCGCGGCCAGTTGACGTCTTGACTACCGCCTCGCTCTGCTTCATTTGTCGAATCAGCTTGCTACGGTCGAGGACGTAGAATCCGACCTCGTCCGGCAGAAACAGCCCAGGCTTGATTTCCAGGCTGCGGTCGACGTCGATATCTTTCGTACGTTGGGCCAATTCAGAGGCTCGAATTTTTGCCTTTAATTCGGCGTCGCGCGCGCCTGAATCCACTTCGTCCTTGCGTGTGGCGTCCCAGTCCACAAGGCTTTTGGGAATTTCCTCCCACTGCGAGCGCTCGACGCTCCAGTAACGCACGCGGTCGCCTTCAATCGTATACTCGCGCGCCAATTGAAATGTGCCGTCCATCAGGATCAGTTTTTTCCCTTTGGGAAGAGTTGCGGGGATCTGACTCACTCCTGCCGGGGCTTTTGAATCGGCGTCCTGCTGGGCGGCCAGGCGAGCGCAGGCAATTGTGCCTGAAAGGCCGGACAGCGCCGCCAGTAGTGCTGCCTGAAGAATTGTGAATTGCGCTGGGGACTTCATGATTTCCGTGCGTTGTCCGCCTCTCGCACTCGATTTAGGATGCCAGTAAGGCCTTACAGGTTTTTCCCTATATTTCGAGGATAACGCTCAAAGGAACTGCGCGCAACGGCGGTGAGAGGTAGGATTTTAGTAGCACAGGCTTCAGCCTGTGAGGGTTTAGTCCTTGCAAGGACCAAAATCCACAGGCTGAAGCCTGTGCTACTAAAATCCAGCTGCGATACTTCGTTTGCGATGCAAAGGAAGGCGGGTCCTCAGTGCTCGCAGCGGGAAAACAGTGCGGTAAGGACGCTCAGATCCGTATTCGTGAATAGCCAGCTCTCTGCCTGCCCGCCAGCGGCTCCGGCTGCGCGAACGATTGAGCCAAGGTGTTTGCTCCGAGCCACGGCGCGAAGGTGTTCAGCGCAGATTCCCGTCAGGTGGGAAATTTCGTCTTCGGTGAAAACTTTCTGATTGGATTTAACAGTGATCATTTCATTCCATCCTTGGATGTGGCCCGGTGCGCCCAGCTTCTTCAGAAATGGATTTCCTAACTCAAGTTCGCTATTTTCCCTAGCAATAGTGCTGCCGTTTCCGCGGCCTACAAGTTTTTTGCCACTCAGATTTTGCAAACGGCACGAATCACAAGCTTTAGAAGGAAATAATTCAGGCGGGAGCAATACTGAGCAGCGGGGGTTGAATTTCCAATACGAAAAAATGTGCTAATTTTTGTACTACTCTACGAAAAATTGTGCACCTTCAAAGCACTTTGCAATTCGCTGCCATAGGATTTGTCCGACAAATCTGGTTTGAATTTCGTAGCGCCATCCCTTGTCCGAGAAATGCGCCACCCTTGAATTAAAACCCCACTCGAAAATTTCGTTTTACAAATCCTGCCCGCCAGCCTGCTCAAACGCGTGTGCCATGTGCAGCACGCGATCCTCTCCAAATGCCGGCCCATAGATTTGCAGGCCGACTGGAAGGCCGGACGAAGTCTTTCCGCTGGGAACCGAAATGCCCGGAACTCCCGCCAGTGATCCCGTAACTGTATATATATCAGCGAGATACATCTGTAGAGGATTTGCGGTTCGCTCACCCAGCCGAAACGCCGGGACGGGCGAAGTGGGGGTAACAATGGCGTCAACTTTTTCGAAGGCTTCGCGAAAATCCCGCGCGATCAAGGCGCGAACTTTTTGCCCCTTCAGATAGTACGCATCGTAATACCCAGCAGAAAGCACGTACGTCCCGAGGACAATCCGCCGCTTCACTTCAGCGCCGAATCCGCGACCGCGCGTCTTCTGATACATCTCGATCAGCGTCGCGCCCGGAACACGCGGGCCATAGCGCACACCGTCATAGCGGGCCAGATTGGAACTCGCCTCGGCAGTCGCGATGATGTAGTACGCCGCGATCGCGTATTCCGTATTTGGCATGCGGATCGAGACCCGCCGGCAACCAAGCTTCTCGAGCAATGCAATCCCGGCCTCGATCTTCTTTCGCACTTCGGGATCAATCCCCTCGCCGAAATAATCGTCAGGGATGCCAATACGCAATCCGTGAAGGGGCCGCGCAAGGCCAGCGATGTAATCAGGAACCGGCACGGAAGCCGAAGTCGAATCGCGAGGGTCACGCCCGGAGATGACTGACATTACCATGGCGGCATCGCGGACCGTGCTCGCAAATGGTCCAATTCGATCCAAGGAAGAGGCGTAAGCGATCAGCCCGTAACGGGACACGCGGCCATAGCTTGGGTTCAATGCAGTGACGCCGCAAAACGAGCCGGGCTGGCGAACCGAGCCGCCAGTATCGGTGCCGAGCGCCACCACGGCGAGATTCGCAGCCACTGCGGCGGCCGAACCCCCGCTCGACCCTCCAGGAACATGATCGGTCGCGACAGGATTGCGGACGGGGCCATAGGCCGAGTTTTCGTTCGAACTTCCCATGGCAAATTCATCGCAATTCGTTTTTCCGAGGACAATCGCTCCGGCCTGTTCGAGGCGAGTTACGGCCGTCGCGTCATAAGCGGGCCTGTAGCCCTCTAATATGCGTGATCCGCAGGTCGTAGGGATGCCGCGCGTGCTGATGACGTCTTTCACAGCCACAGGGACGCCTGCCAGAGAAGGGAGCGCATCGCCGGCGGCGATGGCGGCGTCAATCCGGTCCGCCTGGGCAAACGCGCGATCGGGTGACAGGGCAAGATAGATGTTGAGTTCGGCGTTGCGCTTTTCGATCCGCGCGTAGAAGTCCTTCACCATCTCGCGCGCCGATATTTTCCGGGCATCGAGGGCCGCGCGGACTTCGGGAATCGTCCATGTGGTCGACGCGCTCACTTTTCGATCACCCGGGGAACACGGAAATAGGGCGCTTCGGGATCGGGCGCGCCACGGAGGACTTCCGTGATGATGTCGGCACGCACCACTACGTCGTCCCGCAGAGCGGAATCATCTGTCGAGACTGCCACCACTTGCGTCAACGGCTCAACGCCAGTCGTGTCAATTTCATTCAATTTATCAATGTAAGTGAGGATATCGTCGAGGTGCCCACGATACGTATCAACTTCCGAATCAGACAGCTCCAGATTCGCTAGAGCAGCCACTTTCAACACGTCCTCCCTGCTGATTTTCATGGCCTTGCTCAACCCCTCGGATTTAATCGCAAGATTCTAACATAAGCGCCGTTCGCATCTAGCCGCTCCAGCAACTAGCGGGCGGGTTGATTGTATTTTTCCGGGTTGCAGGAACGCCACCCTTCAGGCTGGAATTTTAGACTTCATCAAAGAGCTAAACGCTGCCCGCCCGAAGAACGGGCGGCCTCTACAAAACCATCTCCCAACAATCCGAAAAGGCCTTGTAGCGGCCGGTCCGTCCCGTTCACGGTGAACGCTCACGGTGAACCTTGCTTTTCGGGACGGACCGGGCATGTTCATAGTCAAACTGAGCTATTTCCGAGAATAGAATTCACGCTCAACGTGCAAAGCTACGTGCCATGGCTTGTTACTTTGTAGAATTCTAGAATCCAGTGAAGTTGCAAACCATTGAAAACAGTAATGTTAATTCATTTCTGACCTAGTTCCAGTACCCTGGGACCAAAAATTTTGAAGCGCTACGCCTATCGGTTCTTTTCACAGGGTGTGTTTACATCGGTATGCAACCAGAAGAGTCGCGCCGCTGCTTGGCGCACTTGGTTCCTTGGGAAGCCGCGGGACACTTGAGTTGATCGAAGCGGCCTTGCTTAGAACTGGGACTTCACTGCTGCGGAGGATTTGAAAAAACCACTTATGCACTTGCCAACATCAGGCGTCGAAATAAATCTGGCGTACAGTACGTGCATTTTCCTCTTCGGGGTCCTTTTTCTAAAAGTGAGGAGCAGGAGAATTGGGAACGGAATTCCATACCCCTTTTACGTTTCGCCCTCACGCGCCGCGATTCGGCCCAGGCAGAAAAATAAATCGGCGCAAGTTTCGCGGGGCGCAGCAGCCCCAGTCCTGCATTCCAAACCTCTTTCGAGCGCCGGTCTTGAACATGCGGTAAGCGAGCAAGCTTCTCCCGAACTGCCGCAGAGTCACGTACATCCAGCGGTCGCGGCTGAGAATTTCCAGACCGCGCCAATTCCTGAAGACGTGAAAAAGGAATTCGCGCCACTACCGTCCGAGATTCTTGAACCAGTTGAGTTTGCCGAAACGCCCGCGTTTGTTCTGCCCGCCAATGCGCTAACGATTCCTGAAAATGTTTCCATTTCCATGGCTGCAGAAAGTTACGAACAATTTGAGGAGCGAATTGAGGAGCGAAGCGCACAGGAATTGGCAACCGTGATGGATTCTCAGGGATTGGATCAAAGCACTTCAGAAGGTGTGATTGTAGCGGAAGGAAGAGAAATGGAACACGCCGCGATGCAGGAAGCCGCGATTGAACCGGTGGCATGGCCCATTGCCGAAACTTCCGACGCGATCACGGTGACAGACGTACTTTCGTTTCACGGCTTGCCTCAGCAGCCGTTTGACGTTACGCCGGACCATTCCTACCTTTATTTCAGCCCGTCGCACCGCGAGGCGCTGACATCGCTTAAGGAGGGGATCGAGTATTTCCGTGGGTTCATGGTGCTCGTCGCCGAGCCCGGGATGGGTAAGACGACTGTTCTGCATAAATTAATGGAATAGCTGAGCGATTCCGCGCGCGTCGTGTTCCTGTTCCAGACGCAATGCAACTCCCGCGAATTGCTTTGTTTTATTTTGAATGAATTGGAAGTGGACCACGCGGGGATGGACGTCGTCGCCATGCACCGCGCGCTGAACCAGGCCCTGCTCGAGGAAATGCTGCGCGGCCGTCGATTCGTGCTGGTGGTGGACGAGGCGCAAAATTTGCAGGAGCCGGTGCTGGAGACGATCCGCCTGCTTTCCGATTTTGAAACGACGCACTCCAAGCTGATTCAAATCATTCTTTCCGGGCAACCGCAGTTGGCGGAAACGCTCATGAAGCCCAGCTTGGTGCAGTTGCGCCAGCGCATCACCGTTCTTTCCAATTTGAAATCGCTTAGCGCAGACCAAACGGCGGAATACGTCGAGTACCGCCTGCGCACATCGGGCTGGAAAGGCGAACATCTTTTTACGGCCGGCGCATTGGCGCAAATCGCGGAATCGAGCGGCGGCGTTCCTCGAACCATCAACAATTTGTGCTTCAACGCGTTGCTCGCCGCTTTTCATCGCGGGCAAGAAATTATCGACGCGGAAACGATAAAAGCGGAGGCGGAGAAACTGAACCTCGAGCCACTCACGCAACGTCCACAACCAGCAGCGGATTTTCGCCAGGCCTCGGCACAAGCAGATGCCATCAGCACTTCAGAACTCGCACACGCCCTGGCCGCTGCGCTCTCGGCGGATGCCCGCACGGAGGGCAACTCTGCTCCCATGATTGGTCCAAAATCGCGGCCCGAAGTGGTTTTGACCGGGAACCTCACCGAAAAAGTCCGAAGCCAGGGTTGGAGCAAGCGGCACGAGTACAGAATCATGGTTACTCTCGAACGCGATCCCGTCACCGGCGCCCCCATCGCTGACCGGTACTATTGCTGCAGCATCTATGTGGACGCACCACAAGCCGCCGGCCTCCAGGCCGGAAAACCCGTGCGAATCAAGATTGAGCAGGATTGAAGTAGTAGCACAGGCACCCTGCCTGTGCGGGTTTGTAGGCTGAACATGCGGCTAGTGACTTAGCGGCAATTGCAAAAACCACACAGGCAGGGTGCCTGTGCCACTTGAGCTTCCATAGAAGCAAAGAATGAGTCAGCGCTTGAAAAAAAATGAAATCGAGAGCGTCCGTAGGGAACCGGCCAAATAAATCCGTTAGCTTGCTCGATGAACTGTAAGCTGTTTTAAGCAGCCTTCTCCGCAGTCTCGATGCTTGGGCCAGTTCGTGCATTTGCCGATCTTGTAGCGATCCAGGACAGGAAAGCCATCCTTCGACATGACTCCGGCAGCGATTTCAACGAGTCCATGTCCCTTTGTTACCGTGCAGTTTACCAGCCTCGACCCGCGAGCGCGGGCTGAATGACTAAACCCACGAACAAGGTTCCGGATTCCAATGCAAAGCGCGATACCGACGATCAGTAACAGTATGATTTCCCCTACCATAATAATCAGATCTCCTTAATTTTTGTTTCTCGTGCGTATAAACACGTGCCTTACAGAGAGCAAGTTACAGCAGCCATCGCGCCAGGGTCTACTGTCCCTAGGGCTAGGTTATGGGCAAGTTTTGAGTGCAATCAAAATTAGAACCAGGCAGGGAAGTCTGGCCAGGCATTTGTAAATGTAATTTAC
>Ga0206991_10232_pt1 | contig 17119 bp, 9 predicted proteins | sample Alteio_BWMinCont_9_FD_153286 | JGI IMG/M metagenome (GOLD analysis project Ga0206991, IMG submission 153286) | Enriched cells from forest soil in Barre Woods Harvard Forest LTER site, Petersham, Massachusetts, United States -... | ecosystem: Environmental > Terrestrial > Soil > Temperate forest >...
TCCTGTTTGGCCTGGGGGTTCTGACAAGCGCGGAGATCCGGCGCGGCTTCCAGCGGACAGCCTGCGCGGTGGGAGTGACTGACGCGAAAACCAGCCGCCGCACAGGATGGACACTGGCGATTCTGGTGGGCTGCTCCGCGATGGGAATCCTGTTGCTGACCACCGGCTTGTTTCTGATTGTTCCGAGGACCGCACGCGCTGCCTCGCTGCTTTTCCCCAATACTCCGCGCCTCACTGGATTTACCAACGCGATCGATCTGGGGCGGTTCGGGCCGATTGCGACGGACAATCGCGCGGTGCTGCATATACATCCCTACGGCAAGGGTTTGCCGCCGGACCTGAAGTGGCGCGGCTCGGCTCTGAGCCGGTTTGACGGGCGGCGGTGGTCGGAACCAACGCGCGATTTCGACGCGATCCAGATCCAGGGCACGGTGGAAGTCGCGGACCGGTTGCAACGGTCACGCCGGGACGGCCCGCGGATGCTTTACAAGGTGGATGTGAGCAACTCCGACAACGGGACGTTGTTTATCGCCGGAGTGCCGGAGTTTATTAATGTCGATGCACCCAGTCTGATACGAACGCCCGAGGATTCTTACCGGGCTGTATCCACTCCGGGCGAGCAGCTGGTCTATGAAGTTTCAGCCGAAGAGGGGGCGCCACTTCCCTACCCTCTCTCGAACGCGGAGCGGGTACGCGATCTGGCGCTGCCGACGATCGACCGGAGGATTCCGGCGCTGGGCCGCGCGTGGGCCGATGCAGCCGCGGCTGATGGCTCCGATATGGCGCGGGCTTCGCGGATCGAGGAACGACTGCACCATGGCTTCAGTTATTCGCTGGACACTACGGCGGAATCTTTGAGCCGCGACCCGCTGGCCGATTTTTTGTTTGTGACGAAGCGCGGGTATTGCGAATATTTTGCATCCGCCATGGCGGTGCTACTGCGGACGCAGGGAATTCCGGCACGGGTGGCGACCGGATTTCAGAGCGGCTATTACAACGACGTCTCGAAGACCTGGGTGATGCGCGCTTCCGATGCGCATGCGTGGGTCGAGGCGTGGATTGAAGGACGTGGCTGGGTTACGTTCGATCCGACTCCTCCGGGATCTGCAGGGTCCGCCGGGGGTTGGCTGCAGGGGAAGATGCGGCGGCTGAGCATGTATCTCGATGCGGCGGATACGACGTGGCAGCAATGGGTGATGGCCTACAACCCGGGCCAGCAGGCTGCGCTGGCTTTTGGATTCCGGAATAAGCTGCTGGCGATTGGCGGCAGTGGGGTGGATCTTTCCTGGATGGGCGGGGTTCTCTCGGCGGGCGTCACGTGGGGACTGGCAATCGCAGGCGTCGTGTTCATCGCGTATTTGTTGCGCCGGTTCGGGCCCGGTTTGTGGCGGCGATGGCAGGCGCGGCAGCGAATCCGGAAAATACGCGACGGTGAAGGTACACCTCACGATGCGCGGATTCTATACGAACAGATGCTGGATTCGATGGCGCGGCGCGGATTTCAGAAACCCGCGTGGTTTACTCCGATGGAGTTTGCGCGGAATCTTCCGGCGGGAGAGCGGGAGCGGATCGGAACGTTTACCGAGGCGTATAACGCGGTTCGGTTTGGCGGAGATTCCGGCGGCGCGGCGCGGCTTACGCAGATGCTGGAAACGATGGAGTCAGCAGGGCGGTAGTCTCCTGTCTCACGTAAACCCGCTTAACAGATGTAGAGGTGGGGCAGACGGTTCCGTCTGCCTGCAATTTTCAAACCCGGCAGGCCAAACGGCCTGCCCCACCTTTGCCAGTTACGGCAAGATTATTTGTGGAATGAAGAGCTTGCCAAACAGCATGGAAAGCAAGGGACCAGCGACGGAGAGTCCGCTATTGGCTGACGGCTATGGTGACACCGGCCTGGGAGGGATAGCCGAAACTCAGGCAACTGCCGCCCATCAGGATCTGCACCTGGACCGTGCCGGGAATAATCGTCGCGGGAATCTGCGCGTTGACCTGCATGACGCCCGCAACGAGTGAGGGAGCGCCGCCAGCGTAAGTCGGGGTCACGCACTGGCTGCCGATCTTGACGTATACGGGGAGTTGCGGGACAGGGATGCACGACGTTCCACAAGTCGTCGGAGCCGGTTGACCGTCCACAGGACCGCTGGTGTATCCGGCGCCGGTTGCATAGAGAACGATGGTGCTGCCAGGCTTGGCCGGGTTCGCCGCGCTGTTGGCAGACAGATTCTGGTTGAGGGCTGCCGCCTGGCCGGTACCGGAGGTATTCGCCGTGAACAGCGCAGGTGTCGTGGCCACTACCGGCATGGAAGCCGTATAGGTTTTGCCCTGATAGGTCAACGAAATATTTGCTGTTTTGGCGCCGGTGATCTCATACGGTGCGATAACCGCCACAAGGCCGGACGACGTATAGATCAGGGGCGCGGGGGTGCCGTTGAAACTGACGGCCGTGCCTGCGAGTTGCGTCGGAAATTTCCCGTCAGAGCCGAGAGTAAATTGCGTGAGGGTAGCGGGGCCGAGGCCGGAGCCGAACAGCGCAAGAGGAAATAGAAATCAATCGGATAAAAAACGAGATACGATGTTGCCAGAATTGTGATCAGGCGCTGCGGAATCCGCATTCGCACCAGTCCGGCAACCATCAGGCCCCGCCACAAAACACCCGCCAGCAGAAAGGCGAGCGACGCCAGATCCAGACGGCCCGTATCCGCCAGCGCACAGAACGCACAGACCACCAGTCCCAGCAACGAATACTGGAAGAAACGCTCCACCGAAGGGGCGCCCGGATTAGTCGCGCCCGGATTAGAGGTGCCCGGATTGCGTCCCGCGTTCACATGCCTAGTGTAGCGGGATCAGCCCGGCGTTCACTTCACGGGCGTTCACTGCAACGGAGGGCCTCCCAACATGTTCAACGTCACGCCGAACTGAGTCGCAATACCGTCCACCGTCATCACGACCGCCACATCACCGCCGAACGGAATGGCTGGTACCTGGATATTCACCTGGAACAATCCCGCGCCCACCACTCCCGCAAAAAGCACTTGGGCAGGCACTCCGGCCACAGTCACCTTCACGCGCGAAAGATCGTCGATCGGGTAGTACGTACCCAGCACTTTACCGCCAGGTGGCACTGGATTCGTCGCGCCGAGACCGTTGGCAAACAACGCGAGAAAATCACCGGCATGCGCGGACTGGCTCGAAACCGTCGGTCCCACCGCTCCAGCCGGCGCGACGTAGGCCCCGCTGGTGGCAAACACTGCCGCGAGCGTGGTGGTTCCACTCAGGTTGTAGCTAAACCAGGCGGGTGCGGCTGTTGCGGCCTGGAGGTTCGCCGTCGCTTTCCCTGCCGCCGTGCTCACTTCCACATTGACTGTGCCCGATAGCGGATCGGGCGGCGTGAGGACATTGATCTGACTCGGATCTGCATAACTGATAAAGCCCGGCTTGCCGTTGATTATCACGCTGACTCCGCCCAGTGTCGTGGGCAAGTCCGTGGTCGGAGTCCAGATCGTCGGCGACGTGGCGAATCCACTGCCAAAGATCGTGATAAAGCTGTCCGAAGCGATGGTGGTGCCAATGGATGCTGCGTTCTGAACCGCATTGATGACCGGTCCGGCTGCGATCGTTGTGGTGACCGTAATGGTCTGTTGCGTAGTCTCAGCCGAGACCGTCACGATGCCGGTATACGTGCCGGGTGCAAGACCAGTGGGATCGACCTTCACCTGCAACGGCAACGGGGCGGTGCCGCTCGCGGGCGAGACTGTCGCCCAGGGTACCGACGAGGTGGCGGTAAAAGGATAGCCGGGGCCACCAAGCGACATGATGTTGGAAGTCTGCGTAACGGGCGTGGTGGATCCTCCCGAAAAACCGAAACGCATGCTGGTCAGCGGCAGGGCAATGGGCGTGTCACTGCAATACTCTCCAACTCCCGGATTCCCCAGCGGCTGGGACATGCAATCGACTGAGCCCACCGATGTCGTATCCGCGGAACTGGCGTGCACGATCAGGAGTTGTTGCCGTTCGATTGACGGCCCGCTGAAAGTAACGACCGATGAAAACGGTGGCGTCCCGGTAGCGGGGGAGAAAGTGAAGTACTCGGGATGGAACGAACACGGCGGGTTCGGGGAACAACTCGTGACAACGCCGATCGGCGCGCTCAGGGTAACGGGCGACGTCGAAGTGCCCGTCACACTAACCATGACCGACTTGAACCCGGGCAGAATAATGGCGGGAACCTTTTGGATGGCCGCATGTACGCTGTTCACGGCGAATGATTGCGGGCCGTAAACCAACATATCGACGAAAGCGTCGGGATACTGATTGGTGATTAACCAGACGCGGCCATCCGGTAATACGAATGCCTTCGGATCGCCCGGGGCCGAGGGTATCTGCCCCTCCAGCGAAAAAGTCAGTCCGTCCGAACTGACATAACTTGCAGCGCTATTGGTCACGGTTGGCCCGTAGATGCGATAGACGGTCTTGCCATTTTCAGTTACCACCACCGAAGTCACATCGCCGCCATCGTATTGAGTGGACGTGGCCAGGCCGTTGGGAGTCGGACCCGTGAACTGGATCGCAGGTCCCTGTACGAGTTGGTTGATGCGCACGCCGGGATCCCTGACCCACGTAAGGCCTCCGTCTGTCGATACAGCGCTCAGTATGGCTCCGTTAACGAACAACGGAAAGGAAAAAAAGCCCGAATAATTTTGGTACCAGGCCGGTGTTCCCGCGCTGCCTGCGACGACTCCGCCTTCATAGTACATGCGAATGTTGCCGTTGGGCAGAGTCACAAAACTTACGAGCTGGAGAGCGAAGTTTCCCCGTTCGTAGATGGACGTCGTGTCCTGAGTAAGACGGATGCCGGGTTCCAGCGTCCACGTGATGCCGTCGGACGAGATGGTGCTTTTCAGATGGCCGCTGCCGTCATTCTGGAACATTCGAATCCGCCCGTCGGGAAGTTGCAGCGTCCCCGCCAGCGGAACCGATTTTGTGGTCGGCAAGAGAGGCGTGACCTTACAAAGGTCACCACTCGTGGAGCAGACATCGCTGGGATCGAGTGTCCAGGTCTTCAGATCGGGAGAAAACGCCCGTGCACTCGGAAGACTCTGATCCTCGAGGATACCCGTATCGGCGTGGTGGGTGAAGTACATGACGTACTGGGTCGGAGCTTTCATGACCCGAAAGTCATACCCGCGAAAGGGTAAGACACCCCAGCTGGACCAGCCATTGCCCGGGACATTTTGGGCGCACACATTTTGGACAAGCAGGGGACAACACAGAAACACGACGTGCATCAACCGTAAAAAGCAGCGCAGTCTCACGATCTCGAAATGGTACCAAAGATTTGAGACAATAACTGACACAGAAGATGCGAGTGCGTTATAGGTGCGCAGTCTTAGTGGCAGGGCTGCTCGGTCGCTTCGCATTCGGTCAGGTTGCACAACCCCCACTGTCATTTGAAGCCGCCGAAATCAAACTAAACATCTCCGATTCCACTGAATCGTCCGGGAATCTTTCCAACGGACGCCTCTACGTCAGAAACATCCCCGTGAAGCTCGCCATAGCGGAAGCCTGGGGAATCACGTCGGACGATGTCTATGGTCCTTCCTGGCTGAACGATGTCCACCTCGACGTCATTGCAAAGGCACCCTCGGCACAGACTCCGGATTCCGATCTTCGGCTGATGCTTCAGACCCTGCTCCGGGAGCGGATGAAAATGGTGGCGCACATCGAGCAGCGCGAGCAGGAGGTGTGGGCGCTCAGTGTCTGGAAAGGAAATCCAAAGATGAAGCCTTCGGAACTGCCCGCTAAGCCCGAAGATTCTGATTGTCAGGTAGGTGGCGGCCCCGCCCGCGTCCGCCTCGTCTGTGAGCATATGACCATGGCGGCACTGGCGCGCGAATTGCCCCAGGACGCCGGCCGGTACGTCGATAAGCGTGTGGTGGATCTGACTGGCCTTCAGGGGGCTTGGGATTTTACCGTGGAATACACGCCGATGGCGCAACTCGAAACGAGCGGAGGCCTGACTCTGTTTGCCGCCCTGCAGGCTCAACTCGGGCTGCAACTGGAAAGCAGGAAGGTGGCCGTTCCAGTGGTCGTGATTGACAGCATGGACCGCACACCGGGAACCGAATAGCGCTACTGATGGCCCTCGGCGTACTATCTGGACCCCGGTTGCGCCACCGATTCCGGCATGTTACTATTTATCTGTACCCCTTCGGAAAGCTCAGTGGGAGGTGTGCGCTTTGGGCGCCACCGCTAGCACCAATGAGGAAATATGGCAAAAAAACCAGGCAAAAAATACGCCGCTGCGTTTAAGCAAGTTGAAACGCGCGATTACCCCCTCGATCAGGCTGTTCCGCTCCTCCAGAAGATCAAGTTCGCGAAGTTCGACGAAACAGTCGAAGTTCACATGCGGCTCGGTGTCGATCCCAAGCATGCCGACCAGATGGTGCGCGGCACAATTCTGATGCCGAACGGACTCGGCAAATCCAAGAAAGTTCTCGTCATCACCTCCGGCGACAAGTTGCGCGAAGCAACCGAAGCCGGCGCCGATTACGTCGGCGGTGAAGACATGGTCAACAGGATTCAGTCCGAAGGCTGGACGGATTACGACGCCGTCATCGCCACGCCGGACATGATGCGTTCTGTCGGTAAGCTCGGTAAAGTGCTCGGTCCCCGCGGCCTGATGCCCAATCCGAAGACTGGCACGGTAACGGTCGATGTGGCCAAAGCCATTCAGGAAACGAAGGCCGGTAAAGTGGAATTCCGCGTCGACAAGACCGGCATCATCCACGCTCCGGTAGGCAAAACGAGCTTCACGGCCCTCAAGCTGGTGGAAAATGCTTCAGCGCTGATCACCGCTGTCCTCAAGGCCAAGCCATCTGCCGCCAAGGGCAAGTACGTGAAGAGCGCGACCATCTGCTCCACGATGGGTCCCGGCATTTCGGTGGATGTGGCGGAGTTGTCGGCGAAGGACGCCGCTTCCCGCGAGTAGTTAGTGCTTTTTTGAATCCAGGGCTGCAACCATGAAGAAGAGAGAAGATAAGAAAAAAGATTTCGAAGACCTTCGCAAGTCGCTCGAAACCGTACGCAACGTGTTCGTCACGGGCTACGAGAAAATCACCGTGGATCAGGACTTCAACCTGCGCAAGACGATTCGCGGCGCTGGCGGATCCTACAAGGTGATCAAGAACAACGTGGCGGAGAAAGCTTCCGTCGGGTTGCCGGCTGAGCCGATCCTGCAGGGTCTCAAGGGAATGACGTCGCTTGCCTGGACTACGGGCGATCCGGTCGCCCTCGCGAAGGCGTTGACCGCCTACGCGAAAACAACTCCGGCGTTTACTTTCAAAGCGGGCCTGGTCGAAGGCCGCGCGGTCGATATCAGGGCAATTGGCGAGCTGGCAAGCCTTCCTCCGAAGGAAGAGATCTTCGCCAAGCTTCTTTATGTGATCAACGCTCCGGCACAGCGGCTTGTGACGACGTTGGGCGCGGTGGGGCGCAATCTGGCCGTTGTAGTGGATCAGGGCGTTCAGAACAACAAATTTCAGTCGTAACAGTTTTCGAAGAGTTTAAATTTTCCAGGGAGTTATTACATCATGGCGGACATTAACGCAATTGCGGAACAGATTCAGGGCCTGACGCTGCTCGAAGCGTCGCAGCTCGTGAAGTTGCTTGAAGAAAAGCTCGGCGTGTCGGCGGCGGCTGCGGTAGCGGCTCCGGCGGCGGGCGGCGGCGGTGGCGCGGCAGCACCGGCAGCGGAAGAGAAGACCGAATTCACGGTTGTTCTTAACGCGGCGGGCGCCAACAAGATCAACGTCATCAAGGTTGTGCGCGAAGTCACCAGCCTCGGCCTCAAAGAAGCCAAGGATCTGGTTGACGCGGCACCCAAACCGATCAAGGAAGGCGTCAGCAAGGACGAAGCTGAAACCATCCGTAAAAAGTTCGCTGACGCTGGCGCAACCGTTGAAGTGAAATAACTTCATACGATTGTTACAGTTGCGGTCCCTTTGGTGGGGATTTAGTGGCGGTGCGATGGCCTCCGGTCAGCGCACCGCCATTGAGCTTTATTTTGATGGGTTTGACGGGTTGATAATTCGGTGCTATCCTTCTAAGGTTGGCGAGTTATGCACCGGATTTAAGACCGGGATTAGGTGACGGTGGCGCTGGAACCCTGGAACTTGTACTGCAAGCCGGTCATACCATCGCGCGGAGACGCCGTGTCTTCGTGTGGCAACGCCATTGGTCCATCCTGTCGAACTTCAGCCCGTCGTACTTTAGCTTTTACGAGAAACGCTGCAGTAGTGCCTCGCAGCTCTCCTTCATTAAGAACGGCAATCGACAAACTGTCAAGCAGTTTTTTCAATCTGAATTTTTATTTTGCGGAGCGTGTCATGTTGAATGACTGCGTTCCGCTTCAGTGTTTGGTTTCCAGGTAGCAGCTTCATTTGAAGCGCGCCTGTTGTAACGGAGCTCCCGAATCCCTATGTCCACAGAAAACGGCCTGGCCCCTGATCGAGTTGATTTTTCCAAGATCAAAACTTCGATTCCGATTCCGAATCTGATCGAAGTCCAGCGTAATTCCTACGAGCAGTTTTTGCAGATGGATCTGTTGCCCAACGAGCGCGACGACATCGGCCTGCAGACAGTCTTTACTTCCGTGTTCCCGATTTCCGATTTCCGCGGCGTCAGCCAGCTGGAATTTGTCGATTATTCGATCGGTAACTGGGAATGCAAGTGCGGCAACCTCAAGGGCCTGCATCACCTGCGTTCCACCTGCCGCAATCCTTCGTGCGGCGCTGCAATCCAGACAGATCCGTTCCATCCCGGCGACGTCCTCTGCCATCATTGCGGCACGTTCAACAAGAACATCGTCACCTTCTGTAACAAGTGCGGCGACCCGGTTGGCCTTCAGCTGAAGTACGATCAGGCCGAGTGTGAAGAGCGGGGCATGACCTATGCCGCGCCCCTCAAGGTCACCATCCGCCTGACCGTTTACTCAAAAGATGCCGAAACCGGCGTCAAGAGCGTTCGCGACATCAAGGAACAGGAAGTCTTCTTCGGTGAAATCCCGCTGATGACCAACAACGGTACGTTCATTGTGAACGGCACCGAGCGCGTTATCGTCAGCCAGTTGCACCGCTCGCCCGGCGTCTTCTTCGAGCGCGTTCCGGCACAGGGTTACTTCCTCGGCAAGATCATTCCTTACCGCGGCAGCTGGGTGGAATTCGAATACGACAACAAGAACCTGCTGCATGTTCGTATCGACCGCAAGCGCAAATTCTACGGTTCGGTCTTCCTGCGCGCCCTTGGCCTCGAAACCGACGAGCAGATTCTCCGCACCTTCTATCGCATCACGAAAGTGAACGTCAGGGATGCGAAACTCCTCTGGCAGGTCGACGACAGCCTCATCGGCATGAAGCTGTCCCACGCGATCAACACCAAGTCCGGTGAATCCGTTGTCCCGCAGGGCCGCAAAATCACGACCAGCGTGATGAAGGAAATCGTCAAGTCGAAGGTCACCCAGGTCGAAGTGGCCGTCAACGATCTCGAAGGCGCGTTCATCGCCGCCGACGTTGTCGACATGTCCACCGGCGAAGTCCTGATCGATGCCAACCACGAACTGACCTCGACCGTTGTCGCCAAGCTCATCGAAGCCGGTATCACGAGCTTTGAAGTCTTCTTCCCGGAACGTGACGAAGTCGGAACCGTCATCTCCACCACGCTCCGGAAGGATCCGGTCAAGACGCGCAAAGAAGCGCTGATCGAAATCTACCGCAAGCTCCGTCCAGGCGATCCGCCCACCGTGGATACCGCCACCCAGTTGTTTGAAGGCATGTTCTTCGACGCCCGCAAGTACGATTTCTCCCGCGTCGGCCGCATGAAGTTCTCGATCAAGATCTACGATAAGCCGGAATCGCCGGTCCGTCATACGGCCGACGGCAAGGTCTACGATCCCCGCATTCTGCACCGTGAAGATTTCCACGATACGATCCGTTACCTGTTAAAGCTTCGCAAGGGTATCGGCGTGGTCGATGACATCGATCACCTCGGCAACCGCCGCGTCCGCGCAGTCGGCGAACTTCTTGAGAACCAGTTCCGTATCGGCCTCGTCCGCATGGAACGCGCCATCAAGGAAAAGATGTCGGTCTACCAGGAAATGTCGACGGCGATGCCGCACGATCTGGTGAACGCCAAGCCTGTCATGGCCGCCATCCGCGAATTCTTCGGCTCCAGCCAGCTGTCGCAGTTCATGGATCAGACGAATCCGCTTTCGGAAATCACCCACAAGCGCCGCCTGTCTGCCCTTGGACCCGGCGGTCTTTCACGTGAACGCGCCGGCTTTGAAGTCCGCGACGTCCATCCGACTCACTATGGCCGCATCTGCCCGATTGAAACGCCGGAAGGTCCGAACATCGGTCTGATTTCGTCCCTTTCCTGCTTCGCGCGGATCAACGGCTACGGCTTTATCGAAAGCCCCTACAAGCGCGTCATCAATGGCACTGTGGTTGACGATGTCCGTATTCTGAATCCGGGCGACACCAGCTACAAGGTCAATGACGTCATTCGCCGCGAGGATCTTGTCAAGGCGAACGCGGCTCTCAGCGCCAAAAAGCAGCAGGCAGAGTACGAATCCCACTGCGACTATCTCTCGGCGTGGGAAGAAGACAAGTACATCATCGCGCAGGCGAACGTTGAGCTGAACCCGGCCGGCCGCATCGTGCCGGAGCTGGCCAATGCCCGTCAGGCCGGCAACTTCGTCCTCAAGTCCCGCGATGAGATCGAATACATGGACGTCAGCCCGAAGCAGCTTGTCTCAGTTGCTGCCAGCCTGATTCCATTCCTTGAAAACGACGACGCCAACCGAGCCCTCATGGGATCGAACATGCAACGGCAGGCTGTTCCTCTGCTGCGTGGCGATGCTCCTTTTGTCGGCACCGGCATGGAGTATGTGACTGCGCGCGATTCCGGCGCGGTTGTGCTCTGCAAGCGCTCCGGAATTGTCGATTCGGTCGATTCCGAACGCATCATCGTTCGCGTGGATGGCACCGCTCATGAAGGTCAGATGTCGCGCGAAGTCGGCGCCGATATCTACCAGATGACGAAGTTCAAGCGTTCCAATCAGAACACCTGCATCAACCAGAAGCCGATCGCATTCCAGGGTCAGCGCGTGGTGAAGGGTCAGGTTCTGGCCGACGGTCCCTGCACCGATATGGGCGAACTCGCTCTCGGACGCAATGTGCTCGTCGCGTTCATGCCGTGGCGCGGTTACAACTTCGAAGACGCCATCCTGGTCAGCGAAAAACTGATCAAGGAAGACTACTACACTTCGATTCACATCGAAGAGTTTGAAATCGAAGCCCGCGACACTAAGCTTGGCCCCGAAGAAATCACCCGCGACATTCCGAACATCGCCGACACGTTCCTGCGTAATCTGGACGAGTCCGGTGTCATCCGGATCGGCGCGACGGTGAAGCCGGGCGACATTCTGGTCGGCAAGGTCACGCCGAAAGGCGAAACGCAGCTGACGCCGGAAGAGAAACTTCTCCGCGCGATCTTCGGCGAAAAGGCCGGCGACGTGAAGGACGCTTCCCTCTACTGCCCCCCGGGCATCGAAGGCACGGTTGTCGATTGCAAAATCTTCTCCCGCAAAGGCCAGGAGAAGGATGAGCGCTCGCGCCGCATCGAAGAATCCCAGATCGCGCGTCTGCAGCGCAATCTTTCGGACGAAATCCGCATCCTGACGGACGAACGCGCCAAGCGTCTCGTCACGCTTCTCGAAGGCAAAGAAGTGCAGGCCGATCTGCACGACGAAAAGACCAACAAGAAGCTGCTTACCAAGGGTGAAATCCTGGACCGCGAAATCATTGAGCGGACGAAGTCGCGCGACCTCAAGCGCGCTCGTCTCTCGAATCGCGATCCGCGCGTCAATGAGCTGATCGACGAAATCGAAGAGATGACCGGTCGTCAGATCGCGGTGCTCGAAAAGATCACCGAAGAAAAGACCGGCAAGCTCCGCAAGGGCGATGAATTGCCCCCCGGCGTCATCAAGCTGGTCAAAGTCTATATCGCCATGAAGCGCAAGCTTTCCGTCGGCGACAAGATGGCCGGCCGCCACGGTAACAAGGGTGTGATCGCGCGCATTCTGCCGGAAGAAGATATGCCGTATCTTCCGGATGGCACGCCGGTCGAAATCGTTCTCAATCCGCTCGGCGTTCCCAGCCGTATGAACGTCGGTCAGATTCTCGAAACCCATCTCGGCTGGGCCGCGAAGGCTCTGGGCGTTCAGTTCGCAACGCCGGTCTTCGATGGCGCGACTGAAAAAGAAATCAAGAAGCAGCTTACAGCCGCAGGCTTGCCCACCTCGGGTAAGACCAAGCTGTATGACGGCATGACGGGCATGATGTTCGAACAGCCTGTAACCGTTGGCTACATCTACATGCTGAAGCTTTCGCACCTGGTGGACGACAAGATTCACGCCCGCTCCATCGGACCGTACTCCCTCATCACCCAGCAGCCGCTGGGCGGCAAGGCGCAGTTCGGCGGACAGCGTTTCGGCGAAATGGAAGTCTGGGCGCTCGAAGCTTATGGCGCCGCTTACATCCTGCAGGAACTGCTGACGGCGAAGTCGGACGACGTGTACGGCCGCGCCAAGATTTACGAGGCCATTGTGAAGGGCGAAGCAGCGATCGAGCCGGGAGTTCCGGAATCGTTCAACGTGCTGATTCGCGAATTGCAATCGCTCTGCCTCGACGTGGAATTGCAAAAGAAACAAGGCGAGATACCGGAAGATACGGCTCTCGCAGCTGACTAGTGTGTGGTGTGTTCAAAGTGACCAGGAACCGGAGATAAATATATGAGATCCTCACCCTACGAACGCGCAAATCTGGCGCCCGATTTTGATTCCATCCGAATCTCGCTGGCGAGCCCGGAAAAAATCCGAAGCTGGAGCTTCGGCGAAGTCACCAAGCCTGAAACCATCAATTACCGGACCTTCAAGCCGGAGCGCGACGGTCTGTTCTGCGCCCGCATCTTTGGACCGGTAACGGACTGGGAATGTCTCTGCGGCAAGTACAAGCGCATGAAGCATCGCGGAGTAATCTGCGATAAGTGCGGCGTGGAAGTGACGCTGGCGCGCGTGCGCCGTGAGCGTCTCGGCCACATCGAACTGGCCAGCCCGTGCTCGCACGTCTGGTTCTTCAAGGGCCTGCCGTCGCGTATCGGCCACCTGCTCGATATCACTCTGCGTGAACTCGAGCGCGTGCTCTACTTCGAAGCCTTCGTCGTCGTCGATCCAGGCGAAGTTGCCGAACTCACGCTCGGCGAAGTCATTTCCGATGAGCGGAAACGGCAACTGGAGCAGGAGTTCCATGGCAAGTACGTCGCCATGATGGGCGCCGAAGGTATCAAGGAACTTCTCAAGAAGATCGACGTCGAAGCTCTGAGCCTCGAAATTCGCGAGAAGATGAAGACGGAAACGTCTCAGCAGAAGAAGCTGAAGTTTGCCAAGCGTCTCCGCGTTGTCGAAAGCTTCCGCAAGTCCGGCAACAAGCCGGAGTGGATGATTCTCGACGTGCTGCCAGTGATCCCGCCGGAACTGCGTCCGCTGGTGCCTCTCGATGGCGGCCGTTTCGCGACATCCGATCTTAATGATCTCTATCGCCGCGTCATCAACCGCAACAATCGTCTCAAAAAACTGATGGAGCTTCATGCTCCCGACGTGATTGTCCGCAACGAAAAGCGCATGCTGCAGGAAGCTGTCGATGCACTGTTCGACAACGGCCGCCGTGGCCGTGTGCTTCGAGGCGCGAACAACCGTCCGCTGAAGTCGCTCTCCGATACGCTCAAGGGCAAGCAGGGCCGCTTCCGCCAGAACCTTCTCGGTAAGCGCGTCGATTACTCCGGCCGTTCGGTCATCGTTGTCGGTCCCGAACTCAAGCTGCACCAGTGCGGTCTGCCGAAGAAGATGGCGCTGGAACTGTTCAAGCCGTTCATCTATCATCGCCTCGAACAGCGTGGCCATTGCACCACGATCAAGCAGGCCAAGGAACTCGTCGAGCAGCAGGATCCCGTCGTTTGGGACATTCTGGAAGAGGTCATCAAAGACCATCCGATTCTGCTCAACCGCGCTCCAACCCTTCACCGTCTCGGCATCCAGGCTTTCGAGCCGGTGCTCGTCGAAGGCAAGGCGCTCAAGATTCACCCGCTGGTTTGTACAGCGTTCAACGCGGATTTCGACGGCGATCAGATGGCTGTCCACATTCCGCTCTCGCCCGAAGCGCAGATTGAAGCTGCCACGCTCATGCTGGCCGCCAACAACATTCTGTCGCCCGCGCACGGCGGACCCGTTGCCGTCCCCACGCAGGACATGGTGCTCGGTTGCTACTACCTGACCAAGCATCGTCCGGGCGCGAAGGGCGAAGGCCGCACCTTTGCTTCCACCGATGACGTTCTCATCGCTCTCGAAATGGGCGAAGTCGAAACGCTGACGCCGATCAAGCTTCGCTACACCGGCAAGGTCATTGATCTGACCAAGGCGTTCGATAACCAGAACATCATGCACACCGAGCCGATCGAGTTCGTGAAGCAGTACATGGACACGACCGTCGGCCGCGTGATCATGAACGATCACCTTCCCCAGCAGATGCCGTTTATCAACGGCCTACTGAAGAAAAAAGGCCTCGGTGTTCTCGTCCACTATTGCTATCTCAAGTTCGGTCTGAAAACGACCGTCGATATGCTCGACGAGATCAAGAACCTCGGCTTCCTCTATGCAACGCGCGCCGGTATCTCGATCGGCGTCGACGACATGGTCGTGCCGAGCGTCAAGAAGGAACTGGTCAGCAAGGCGGAAACGGAAGTCATCGCCGTCGAAGCCCAGTATCAGGACGGCGCCATCACGCACGGCGAGCGCTACAACAAGATCATCGAAATCTGGTCCCGCGTTACGGAAAAGGTTTCGGACGAAATGTTCAGCGCGATGGAAGAGGACGACCGTACAGGCCGTTATCTCAACCCGATTTACATCATGGCGGACTCCGGAGCCCGCGGATCCAAACAGCAGATTCGTCAGCTGTCCGGTATGCGCGGACTGATGGCCAAGCCGTCGGGCGAAATCATCGAAACCCCGATCACCGCGAACTTCCGCGAAGGTCTCAACGTGCTGCAGTACTTCATCTCGACGCACGGCGCCCGTAAGGGTCTGGCCGATACGGCGCTCAAGACAGCCGATTCCGGCTACCTGACTCGCCGCCTCGTCGACGTGGCGCAGGACGTGATCATTACCGAAATGGATTGCGGCACCACCGAAGGTATCGTGGTGGAACCGATCATCGAATCGGGCGAAATCATCGAAGCTCTGCGCGACCGTATTGTGGGCCGCGTAGCTCTCGAAGATCAGCGCGATTACGAGAACAACGTGATCGTGGCCGTCAATCAGGAAATCACCGAAGAGCTGGCTTCTCAGATTCAGGCAGCCGGTATTGAACGCGTACGTATCCGTTCGGTGCTGACCTGCGAATCGAAGCGCGGCGTCTGCGTCGCTTGCTACGGCCGTAACCTGGCAACGGGCCGGCTGGTGGAACGCGGTGAAGCTGTCGGCGTCATTGCCGCGCAGTCGATCTGCGAACCTGGTACACAGCTCACCATGCGTACGTTCCACATCGGTGGTACGGCGTCGCGAATTTCCGAACAGTCCAAGCAGGATGCCAAGTCGGACGGTTTCGCAAAGTACCTGAACGTTCAGTGGGTACATAACGAAAAGGGCGAAATCATCTCGATGAATCGCAGCGGTATTCTCGCGATCGTCGACGATAAGGGCCGCGAAAAAGAGCGCTATCCGGTGGTTTACGGCGCCCGCATCACAGTGGCCGATGGCGATCCGGTGAAGCAGAATATGGATCTGCTCGAATGGGATCCGTATACGTTCTCGATCCTGACCGAAGTTTCCGGTACCGTGCACTTCAAAGATCTGCAGGAGGGCATTACGCTCGCCGAACAGGTTGACGAAGTCACCGGCATGTCTCAGCTTGTTGTGACCGACTCGCCCGACGAAAAGCGCCAGCCGATGGTGCAGGTCAAGGGACCGAACGGTCAGCGCAAGTACCTCATGCCGACCCATGCTCACCTCATGGTTCGCGACAGCGACGAAGTCCACGCCGGCGATGTGCTGGCGAAGATTCCGCGCGAAACCACGAAGACCAAGGACATCACGGGCGGTCTGCCGCGCGTGGTCGAATTGTTTGAAGCGCGCAAGCCGCGTGAAGCCGCCATCATGGCGGAGATCAACGGCATCGTGAAATACGGCGAACTGGCCAAGGGCATGCGCCGCATCTACATTGTGGGCGACGACGGGGAAGAGCGTGAATACTCTCTCCCGCGCGGCGTGCATATCAATGTGCAGGAAGGTGAACGTGTTGTGGCCGGCGATCCGCTGATGGATGGTCCGCGCAACCCGCACGACATTCTGGATGTTCGCGGCGAGAAGGAACTGCAGAAGTATCTCGTCAACGAAATTCAGGAAGTTTATCGTCTCCAGGGCGTCAACATCAACGACAAGCACCTCGAAGTGATTTCTCGTCAGATGATGCGCTGGATTCGTGTGGAAGATATCGGCGACAGCGAATTCCTTCCGGAAGAAGTGGTGGATAAATTCAAGTTCCGCCTCGAAAACGCGAAGGTGGAAGAAGCGGGCGGGAAACCGGCGCAGGGCAAGGCTGTTCTGCTCGGCATCACGAAGGCGTCGCTTTCGACCGACTCGTTTATCTCTGCCGCATCCTTCCAGGAAACGACCAGGGTTCTTACCGAAGCCGCGATCAACGGCAAGGTGGATTACCTGCGCGGCCTGAAGGAGAACGTGATCATGGGCCGTCTGGTTCCGGCCGGCACGGGTATGACCTTCTATCGCGGAGTGAAGATCGCGGGCGAGGATATCGTGGAAGAGCCGATTCCCGAGCCGACACTCGATGCGCTTGCTGGATATGAGGACGAAGCTCGTCTGACTTATACCGGTGGGCTAAGCGAAACCGGGCCGGAAGAAACACTGGCTGAATAGTCGATAACAAAGTAAAAAGAAAAGCCGGGCCACCCGAAAGGGTTGCCCGGCTTTTCTTTTTCAACTGTCGTACGC
>Ga0206991_10233_pt1 | contig 17048 bp, 12 predicted proteins | sample Alteio_BWMinCont_9_FD_153286 | JGI IMG/M metagenome (GOLD analysis project Ga0206991, IMG submission 153286) | Enriched cells from forest soil in Barre Woods Harvard Forest LTER site, Petersham, Massachusetts, United States -... | ecosystem: Environmental > Terrestrial > Soil > Temperate forest >...
TACTGCATTCGGCTCGTATCTGTCGCTTTGGGAGCTGCGCGCGCAAGGTTGTCATGGGCTGTTCAGAAACCATCACACGCGCCGCAAGGAATGTATCGAAAGGCTTGGCCCTGACGACGAATTGCACGTGCTGCGCAGGCCCGACCCATGCGGTTCGGCATTTCCTGAATTGATGCGGCAGGTTCCAGCCCAGCAGACCGTTCGCGTGATCCGGCGCATGATTCAAAGGCAGGGCTATAAGAGTTATGAATTGGAGATTTGCACGACATTGCTCGACCCGAAAGCTTATCCGGCGGACGACTTAATTCTGATCTACTTGGACCGCTGGGCAATCGAAGGAGATTTTCGATCGATCAAACACGCATTCGATTTGGATCGCCTGTCCGCGAAAACGCCTGATGTTATCAAAAAGGAAATTTACTCGGGATTATTGGCTTACAACCTCGTACAAGCGACAATAAGCCTGGTTGGAAAAGAAGTGCGAACGCTGAGTACAACCCGTGCGCGAGAACTGCTCCTGAGTTGTAGTGATCGAATGAGAGAGGCGCCGACTATTCGCCTTCTCCAGATTTACCAGCAACTGCTGGAATTGATCGGCAGCGCGCTGGTACCAATTCAGGAACGCTTGCCCGAACCGAGATGTGTGATCATCAATAACAATCGTTACCGGAAGCTGAAAAGATCACGCGCACAGTGGAAAACAAAAAACCATGCAGCTTAACCACGCAGCATTGACGCTTCGCTCAACCACCGGCTAATCTCTACGAACCCTCCGGGTTCACTGGAATGCAAGTCCGGCAGTGCACCCTTAGCTCTTAAGCTGTCGCCGTTGCAGTTGAAAAGCCATACGTTCGCCGCTAATGTAATGGCGCGATAAAAAAACGCACGTACCCGTAGCTCAGCTGGATAGAGCGCAGCCCTGCGAAGGCTGAGGTCGCGAGTTCGAATCCCGCCGGGTACACCATTTATAACTATCCGATGTAACAATGACTTGTGAAGACGACGCGCGCCCGACACGGGGCGCGTTTTCGTTTTTTCCGTCGTCCGTAGCCAAAAAATAGGCCACTTCTTTCCCTTCAGCCATCTTGGGCGGCGCGGCGGCGCGTTGCTGGCGTAGCTGGCGTTCGCCGATAAAAACGCTCCAAACGGCTTCGCTGGACTCGCAAGCATCCACTAAATCCAAGTAATGCCGCTCTTCAACATCGCGCGGCGCGTGTCCCACTTGCAACTTCACACTGTCCGGGTTGACCAACTGGCGCGCCCACGAAATGTGTGTCTTGCGCAGCGTGTAAAGATCCCGGTCTTTGAGCCGGGCGGCGACGGCCGGGCCAATCTTTGCTGCCGTAGTCTCAATATCGGAGACAAGCTTCTGTCTCACTTCGATCTTTTTCGGGTCACGCGGTGGCGCACCGTCGAATCCGCGCTGACGGCCGTTATAAATCAAGAACGCAACCTCTACTGGATCGACAATTACGGCCAAGGGATCATCCTTCGGCCACTCCATTCGAACGAAAGCCAGTGTCATGCAACGCTGAAAGTAGCGACCAATGTTCAGGCGATCGACACGCGCGCCTTCGTGGGACAACAGTAACGGGTCAGTCGGCTTACGGCCCACGCAGTAGCGACGGAGTTCCGCGACGAATGCCGGCGTCAACGTGGCCATTCCATTACGCTTCTTTGATGAGCCGGGCGGAAGTACAACGCGATCAGGCCCGAGAGCGTCGATGTTGGCGTTAATCATAACACCCGGGCGGCTGCCCGTCAGCAAGAGAGTCTTGAAGACCATACTTGAAGAGTGCCGGTGTCCACACAGACCGTCGAATTCGTCCGCAGCGCCCATAATCGCCCAAATATCTTCGGGCAAGAATGCGCGCCGATTCTTCTTGTGGCCGGACCACGACAACCGTTTCCATCCTAGCAACGGATCAACCGAAAGGATTTTGGCTTCTGTTGCAGCCCATCGGCTCAACTGTTTAATCATGCGCTGCACCGAGAATATGACATAGTGCTCGCCTTTGGTTTCGACCAACTTGCGGCACCTTGTCGTGAGTCGCCCGACATTCGCAAGATCGGCCGCGGTTAGTAGCCCCAACTCATTTCGGTGCAACACAAGTTTCAAACGATCTCGACGCGCCTCTGTGCTGATTGGAGCTTCACTAAGAAACTGTTTGAGAAGATCAGTGTAAGAAATTTCCCACCCACTATTGTCTGGAAGTCCCCGCCTCTGACTGTCACGTCCCTCCATGAATTTGAGAAAACCACGGTACGCCTGCTCTTTGTCGCGCTGCCAAACCGTGTGATAAGCACGACGTTTAGTGACTGGATCTGTGTACCGAAATCGCCAGCCTTTTAAGCCTGGCGTCGACTTGGATTTTATAGAAACGGGTCTCATGCGATTTGATCTCCGCCAGCTTGAACCTCAAGCCGTTTTAAGTACGCATGTAACTCCGCGATGCGCACTCGATAGACACGCCCTATTTTTAGTCCGCGCAACTTGCCTCTATCGATTTCACGCCGGACGGTCGCCGTACACACGCCAAGCATCTGTGCAGCTTCCGGCAGATCGACGGCCAGCGGTGTAATCGAAGGCGCAATCATTTTCAATTGAGAAGTGGCAACTGTTTCAGTCATGGTTGTTCCTTTCAAGAAAACGTCATGCTCAAAATTAGAATGGTTCCTCGTCTGGAACAGTCTGCGGAACGGGCACGGGTTCAGGCGGTGATATTGCTTGCGTCGGTTGCTTTGGTGCGTATTGAACTGCGAACCAGCGCTTCGCTGTACGCCCAGGACCACCGGACGTTCTTTCTGGAATGCAGACGACGCGCGCGGCGCTAAGAAGTACGCCGAGCGCGCGATTGATTTCCCCTGCGGGCTTGTTACGTTTGAATAGATCGCCGACATCGCTCTGCGTCAACCCGTAGGAATTATTGCGGAGCGCTCCCCAAATCTCATCGGCGGTCGGGTCGCCCAAAGCATCGCCGAAAATGCAAGACGCGGAATTCTCGCAATACTTCCAAAGTGCATACCCGGCCTTCAAATGCTCAATCCGTATGCAGTTGGATTGGTCCAACAGTGCGTAGATCATCGCCAGCCGCATGGTCTGTGCTTCGGCTCGGCCACAGACAGCGGCGGCGAGTCCTTCATGTTCGGCTGTCAGTTCGCCGTAAACCTCTCTCCAAAAATCGGTCGCGGCGTTGTCGCGAGCCATAACGAAGCTACTGGCGGCGGCGAAATCAACTGCTTGCTTTAGACGGCCGCGAAGACTTTCGATGATAGTTTGCGGGACTGACGCGCCATCCGGCAAAAGCTTGGAGCGTCGAACACAAACCCAAAGAAAGCGGTTCGCGAAGCCATTGCCAGTTTCGGTGCTCGTGAGATTCCGTAAAAGCTCCTGGTGGGTAATGTGTCCCATGATCGAAACGTGCGCGCCGGTTGCTTTCTCCGGCGAATTCTTTACGAGAGATTCGAGGGTACCTTTGTCCCACGCTTGCCGGATCAAAGCCGATAGCGTGTTGCCTGGGCGTTCGGATTGCTTCAAAACTTTGCAAAATTCGGATTCGAGCAAGAATAGCCGCTTGTCCTTCACGCCTTCGGCAACGATTTCAAAGTCCCCTGTCAGCGGATTGGTTCGCTTGATTTCATCTCGTACTTGCGAAATCAAACCTTCGGCAGACGATAGACCACCTTTCACACGGTCAGCAAACCAATCTGTTTGCTCAAAGAGGGTTCCGATTTCATCCCAACTGGTTCCCTTCCGGCCCTTCGCAGACTTTCCGATGATGACAGCGAACATGTTTGCGTAGTGGCGCGTGCCTCCGACCGTCCAATAGGCATTTCGACCGATGATGCTTCCGACGGCAACAAGAAATTGAACCAGCAAGGCTACTGGATCGGCTTCGCTGTACTGCTCTATGGTTCGAGCAACTTCGCCGGCTAGCCCCAAAAAGGCATCTTCCCCGGGCGGGGCGGGCCATTGATCGGGAGGTAGCGCGATAGGTTCCATAGTATCGGATTCCTGGGCATGACCGTTGGCGAGCGCAAATTTTGCGTGGCTAGGCGGATTGTATTTAGCGCGCGGTTCTCCGGTCGCAGGCTTGCTGCCATTATTGTGGACTGGCGACTGTTGCGCCTCGGGTTTGAAATTCTCGGTCTCAGAACAGAGGTTATCGAGTTTGTTCGCAAGCGACTCGATACCGTTTTCGCGGGCGTAATCGTTTGCATCAAGCTTTGAACCGTTCTGCTTTTTCCCGAGCGTAATTGCCTTGAGTTCGGACGCCACGCCATGCAGTGCCAGCAGCGTCTTATCCCTGAATCTGTGGCCGGATTCGTCGTCGTCGTACAGAACGCAAACACGTCGGCCCTTGAACCGTTCAATCTGCTTTGGGGTCCATCGGTGGCTTTCCCCGGCCGTAATGGACGTGGCATTACGAGAAGCACTTAAGACCGCGAAAGCCTTCAGTTCGCCAGGGCAGATAAAAATCCGTTCGGCGGCCGGTACGGCATCGAAACTTGGGTACAGTGTTGCAAAGCCATGGCGAGCGCGGATTCCCTTGGCCGGGTCTGGCGTGGGTTCAGTTCCAATCGGAAGCCAAAAACTCTTGGGCTCACGTTCCGCGATGGGTTCCTCACGGTGAATTTTGACTGCAACGGGATTGCCGCTCGCGCCAGAAATTGGAATCGCCCAAAAATTTGCGTGGAATTGCGCTTTGGAGTTTTGCTTTAACGTGAGCTGATCAAAAAAGCAAAACCCGTACTTTGCCTGAACACCAGAAGATAACCCGCGTTTCTGTAGCGCGGCCTTCTGTGTCTCAGTATTTGCGATTCTCTTCTTACAAATATCAATGAACGCGCGAGAGCTTGGATGTGGCTTCGGTTCGATAGGCTCAGTCTGTTGCGGCGGAGCGGTGGGCCGGGACGGTGGTGGCGTATAACTGGTTCCTGTCAGTCGTTCAATTGCAGCGCCGATAGCGATTCCTTCGGCCATTGCAAGGGCGTCGAACGCGTCACCGGCACTATCGCAAGCGTGGCATTTAAAACGCCAGCCGCCGGATGCCGTTTTGTATACACTGAGCGCGTCACTGCTTTCGCAAAATCGACATGGGTTGTGGTAACCGGGCGCCCTTATACCGAGAACATCGCAGAGCAATTTCGAATCGGCTTTCAGCGCATCCAGTTTTCCGCGATCGTTTAACATGTAAATCATTGCTCCAAGTGGCCCGCGTCAAATTCCCAAAGAGTCCAAACCAGTGTCCCCGTCTTCATTCACATTGCGGCAACCGAGCGTATAAACTCCCTACGGACAAAGGTCGTCATCGCGGTGCTCCTCTCGCAGAAATTTAGCTTCCACCGCGAATTCAAAAAAATTCGATAACAACCGTAAGGCACGTCGACAAATTTCCAATTCAGCGTCGCCACCGAGGTCTATACGTACACCACGTCCGCCGTGAATGATTTTGCATTCAATGTCTATGCCCCCGTCGGGAATACCTACAATCTCGAAATACGTCCGCCCGCCGTGGCCACTATCCCCGCCACATTCCCCGGTTGTGCCTGCTCGAATTTCCAGCGAGCAGAAAGGGTGCTCTACAACAGCCTCAAGAAGCAACTGCGGTTTTCCGTCCATCGACATTCCTCCTAAAAATAAAAACTAATTGGTGTGTTGCTCCGGCTGACGACACATGTTCTGAACCTCAGCGGTATCCCTGCCAAGAATGTGCGCGACACGCAATACGTCATCGCGCGACCACGCGCGGCGGCCGCAAACGATTGACGGCCGGACCTTGTTGAGTCGGATTTGATTGGTAACCGAATGCTCGGCAACTTTTAGAAGCTCGCAGACTTGGCCGGTTGAGAGAGGAAAGCAGACCTTTTCCATAGAGCCTCCGCATTGCACCTGCAATTCAGCAGCGACAACACGGTCAAGGTATCATGGGTGACTTTTAAGCGCAGTCTTTGGATGGTACTGTTTCGGTACGGTACTAATTTGATACTTTGACGGTTACGCCGGACCCGGTAGAGGGCTTGACTATAAGGTCCAAAGCCTTCAAACCTTTGATGCTATTACTAACTGTCGTTCGGGACATGTCCAATGCGCCTGTGATATCATCATAGGTCTGGGGATGTGGATGCTTTTCCTTTAGAAATTCAAGAACCCTGCATGCATTTTTCGATAATGCTGTTGAATCCCGGCTCAGACACTCTTGGATGCTGTCCGCTTCCTGTTTTTCGGCCGAAGGGGTATCAACTGTCTCACGTAGTCGAGTTTCTAGGTATTCCAAGAGCGTTTTCAGAGCGGCCACTTCATCGCTCGGCGTGATGTTGTTCGCAAGAGCTTCAAAGGCGCGCATAAATGCCGCGGCATCTTCTGGCAGGTTTGCAGCCGTTAATTGCTCGGCACACTGCTGTAGTTTCAGATTCCATTCGCTCTCGCGGGTAAAGTTGTCTATTGGTGCGTCCGGGTCGCTCATGTCTGTGTTGCCTGCGGCAATTCGGTCGATATTGTTCCTCAATGACGCTACGGCGTTTTCGTGGCGCTTAACGCATTCGGCGACGTTGGTTAGATAAAAAGAATTGATGATAGAACGAAGAGAGAGTTTTTGTGATTCAGTCATCGCGCGGCTGTCCTTCCGCGTCCAGGTTGATGTCGGGGCAGGCGGTGGACTTTCCGCTTTTCGTCTGGCCGGACTAGCCCCAACAACTTAATTGTACTTCCAGCACCGTTGACACGGCAAGCTCGAATGGTAGCGTTTCATGCGTTCGGCCACGGTGCCGATTTTTGTTTGCCTTTGAGGGCGTCAACAATAGCGAAAAAGAGCAACGCTGTGACAATCTGATTGCGCGCGAGCGCAAGGAACTGCTTCCGTTAGAACCGCGAACCTGAGCCACAAGGCTCTTGAACGATAGATGCAGCGACTTGAGCCGCGCCCCGCAAGGGGCGTCGGTTCTGAGTTTGCTGTTCTATCGTGCCCTTCGCGGGGCCTAACGGAGCGGCGGCTTGGACCGGCGCTCTTTTTTTCGTAATTTCTTTGCAACCTCTGTATTTCGACAACCGCTCGCAAAAGGGCCACGCATGATTCGCCGCTCTTCTTCTAACCTTGAGAAGAAAGGAAAAGAAGAATCCAGTTTCTCTTTTATTTTTTACTGGATTTCATTTTATGGTTTCTTGGCCGTGCTGCCAATTATGAATGGCGTGGTTAGACTCCTTATTGCTCTCGTTATCTCCCCCTATTCAGCCTGGATTCTGGCATGGCCCTGCGTTTGGTTAGTGAAATATTTCAAAGCCAGAAGTGAGCGAAAAAGAGAGCAGATTGAACGTGAACGCCCCTGCTTTCATGGGGTAGCAGGCGCTGCAAAAAACTATGTCTTGTGCTCTGCTTGCAAACAGAGTGTGGATGACAAAGCGGCGGAATGCGACCGCAAGGCAAAGGAAGAAGCCGCTCTCCAAGAACGGGAACGGGATCATCAAGCGAGTGAACGACAAAGGCAATATGAAGAATGGAAGGCAAGAGTTCGCTTGCCAGAGTATCTAAAGTCAGTACATCCAAGAATATTTGAATCGCACGTTTGCAGTCTGTACGGCCAACTTGGCTATGAAACAGAACTCACGCCGTATTCTGGCGACGGCGGTGTGGATGTATACCTACGCCGCGACGGCAAATTGTTTCTTGTACAATGCAAACGCGTCAAGGGAAGCGTCGGCGCGCCCGTTCTACGTGAGCTATATGGTTTGGTGATTGCCGAAAAAGCAACGCGCGGGATTGTTGTCACTACTGGAAATGTTTCCAAACAAGCACGTGCCTGGGCACGGAACAAGCAAATTGAGATTGTAGAACTGGAACAGCTCACGCTTCTTTTCCAAGAAGCCTTTCCAGAAAAATCAATTGTTCCAGATGGATTTCGAGTTCCAGATGTATTTGAAGTACCGGAAAAACAATTGTCTACGTGTCCAAGATGCGGGCTACCGCTGCGAATCGTTAATGGCCGCAGAGGTAAGTTCGTGGGTTGTACGGGCTATCCTGCGTGCCGTTTTACAAAAAACTACAATACGATTGAAAATTTCCCAACTTACCCTTTAACTCTGGAAAAGAAGTCGGACGAACCTATTTCAGAATTGAATGGCGGGAAGGCAAAGGAAGAGAATGCCAATTCAAAATCGACTGAGCCATCCTCCCTCGGTGTTTCAAACCCGAAAAACAATCCACTAACAATGCAACTCAAGGCGCAACCGCCGGGAACGATAATCAAGTCGTTCGGCAGCCTGAACCCAAACAGCCGCGTGCAGCCCCTGGGTGTGTCACCTAGCGAGCAGGTCAACGCGAATGCGGAACGCACCCAGATGGCTTGGAGCGCGTTTATGTCGGAGAATATCGAAGAGCAGATTGACCCGAACGCGGTACGCAGCCAGCCTACGTCTAAACCGCCCGCGCCTACGAAACAACTATCTTCCGCAAAGCCCGGAGAAATGAAGGTTTGGGGTGTACCGGCCCCGCGTCGTTGGTGGTGGCCCTTCGGCTAGCATCGGCTATAGTGAACACCTTCCTAATATGTCGCTAACAAATTCACGCCCCACCCCGGTGTTGCCGGCCAGCAGCACATCGCTTCTCGTAAGTCCTGAAAAATGGGCGGTCGGGTGCCTTGAATGCTTCCGAACGTCAAACTTTACAAACGGCCTGCACAGTCTGTGTTGCGCCCCATAGGTCTGGCCGGTGCGAGCCTTCTGTCGCGATGCGTTCCCGCATAGAGGATTGGCCTGTGGAAAAGGCTGTTTTTTCTCCCTGTTCACTGTATGCTGCCCCACGGCATTATAGATATCGTACTTTCCCTACCGCTGGAGACCGCCATGAGCAACCCGTCGCGGAAAATATGGAATCTGCTTCCGATCACGACGCTAGGCGTTTTGCTCGGCGCATGGCTGCTATCGCGGGGATTCAATCCGTTGCCAAAGCAAGCGCAAAGCCAAATGTTTTCTGCCGTTCCGATCGACCACGTTTCCATGTCGAACGCAAACTCGTCCTCAGTTGGGCTATTCGATTACGACGCTTCTGGGGGTGCGAACCTTCGCAAGGAAAGTTCCAGCAGGGATCATTCCACCACACAGGCAGCCCGTTCGAGCCTGATATCTTTGGCCCAGGCGCACGAAGCTGCTATCCGCAAATCGAGTCGCCACGAGGCGGAAAGCGCGGAATTTTCGAAAGAATTGACAGGCGCTGAATACGTCAGCTCGCCAGCGAACGGCAAGCGTGAGGTCGGCGCGCTTGAACGCATTGCGCCCGACTCGAAGGCCGACCCTTTCACAGCGCCCAAGTCATGGGCAAGAACGCCGCACGATACAATCCGCGCAGAGACGAGCAACCGTGTTGACGCTCAAGCGCAGCTCGATTTCAATGCGCCACTCACGCTCAATTCACCGGGTGTCGCATCAAGAGACCATACCAGCGGGAATGCTGCTGTTACGCTTTTGCCGAGTGGAAAAACATTGTATTCCGGTGGTGGTAATCCTGGCGTCAGCTATTTCAGCACGTGTGACATTTATAATCCCATTACTGAACTTTATACTCCCGCGGCATCGATGCATTTTGCACGAATGTTTCAAAGAACGTATGTGATCAATACCGGGCAAGTGCTTCTTTTTGGCGGCCTGGGCGTAAGCCCTGAGGCCTTCAATGATTCAGTCATGGCTGAGACCGAACTTTACGACCCAGTATTGGATAAATGGACACAAACAAACTCGTTTGCCGGGTTTCGCATTTATTCTGATTGCCAAGCGGAGCTTTTGTACACAGGAAACGTGCTTTTGTTTGGCGGCACGGGCGAAGGTCCATACGGCACTGCGCCTACTGCGACTTGCCAGTTATTCGATGTTATTACCAGCGCTTGGCGAGCGACGGGATCGTTGACTCAAAGCCGCAAAGGGCCCAGTGCCACCGTGCTATCCAATGGAAACGTACTTTGCTCCGGTGGAACAACCACGGACGGAAATTGGGGCTTCATGCCCGCAACGCTTTTGGAGGTATATGTTCCCACCAGCGAACTCTGGCATACCGCCGTTCCTCCGACCGCTAACATTGGTCCGCTGGCAACACTTGAGAATCAACCAGTTTCCGGATTCTTGACCGGTTCCTCGGCCGAGGGAACGCATCTGACATTTTCCGCCAACGATGGCGCGCTTGGCTCCGTTTCCGTTACTGATCCTGCAACTGGTGCTTATACATACACGCCAAATCTTTACGCTTACGGCACCGACACATTTACGTTTACGGTCTTCGACGAAATTCAGTCTAGTCACGCCACGATCAACGTTACAATTACGCACGTCAATCAACCGCCGATCACGACTCCGTTATCCGTAACGACCCACTTCGACACGCCGCTCCAAATCACACTGAGCGGCTCGGATCCAGATAACGATCCATTGACCTACACCATTACGAATCCTGCTCACGGCATTATAACCGGCACAGCGCCCAATCTGCAATACACGCCCGCTATGGGCTATGTGGGTTCCGACGGCTTTACATTTAAGGCAAACGATGGTGCGCTCGACAGTAACATTGCGACTGTTTCCATCAATGTAACTGATACGGTTCCGGTCGCATTTGCTCAGGGTCTTAGCCTCCATACCGGAACTGCAAAAGTAGTAGTACTCACTGCGACCGACGCCGATAACGACGCGCTAACGTACGCCGTCGTTGCTCAACCCGCTAACGGTACAATCACGGGCACGCCTCCGAATTTGACGTATACCTCCAATACCGGATATGCCGGTCCCGACAGCTTTAGCTTCAAAGCCAACGACCGCATAGCCGACAGCAATATCGCGGTTGTCACAATTACGATTACAGATCAGCCGCCGATAGTTTCACTCACCGCAACTCCGACCATTCTTATCGAAGGGCAGTCCGTCGCGTTTAACTCGGGCGCTTCCGACCCTGACGGCGATCCGATGACGTTCGCCTGGATTTTCGGTGACGGCGGCACGTCAGCCACTAACAATCCAACCCACGTTTATGCGACTGCTGGCATCTATACTGCGACTGTAACAGTGACGGACATTGCTGGTGAAGCAGTTACGCAGAGCATTACAATCAACGTCTTTCATCACTTCGACCGCCCCATCGCCCGCTTTATGTCCAGCGATCTCAACGGATATGTCGGCCAGCCGCTCGGATTCGACGCATCGTTCAGCACCGACCCGAAGAATAACATCGTTTCGTATTCATGGGATTTTGGCGACGGCTCACCCAAAGGTTCAGGTCAATTGATTTCCCGCGATTATACCGCGACGGGAACTTACACGATTACGCTCACGGTTATCGACGGCGAAGGACTCACCGATACCACGACAATAACCATGGTGATTATGCCTGCCAATCAAGTGGGTCTGTTCAACAGCAATATCAAGTACAGCGTCAGTTGGAATCGAAGCGCAGCAAACTCGGATATGCTAAGTCTAAGCGCAACGGTCAACATCGGCGATACGCTTGTCACGGCCGAAATGCCGCTATCATTGGAAATCGTTGGCCAGACATTTAGTGGGTCGGCGAACAAAGAGCTTGTCCGATCAACGACCGGAAAGGGCCGGCGCGGGACGCCGGCGGTTCGATGGCGGATTAAACCCAACACCACAAAGGGTGCGCCCAAAGGAACATACGAGTTGACCGTTTCCATCCGGCACGCAAACCTCGGGCAGGCGTTCAGTCTCGCCGGCGCCGTTGGAACGAAGAGCGCGATGGCGAAAATTCCCATTCGCCTGGGTATCGGCGCGAGCAGCTTTGAATCGGGAATCACGTCGCAATTCCGATTCGCAAACAACGGCGCGAAGGCCAGCGGTGGCGGAACGGGGCCGAAATAGCTTGCCATGGCCGGCGATCCGGAATCGAGGCTCGGCGCTACCATTCGTTTTGTGACCGTAATTGCCTTGTGAACATTGGCGTAAAGTGGCGATTGTGCCATTGACGACATTAAACTCGTTTATCTCATAAAGGCTCGACGAAAGTCTGTGGATGTATTGCTTCGTTTAACTCGTAAAATGCGACTGTGCAATAAACTCGTTTTTCCCGTTCTCTCGTATGCTCTCCAAGTCGGTTTTATTGTATAATATAATAATAAATTAGGGTAACTTCTATTGCCTAGGCTCGCAATAGAGCATACGAGAAAACGGATTAAACGAGATAATTCGACCCTACTTTATACGCATCAAAATTACGAGAAAAACGAGGTAAATAGCGGTGGATTAGCTGTCGCCATAACTACGAGGGTTTAGTTAGGTCGCAGACACTCACTTAAAAAGTCGCGAGCGCGAAAGTGTCTTCGAATTCACTCATGCAAAAATCAAGTTTAAGCTAAATGCCGGTAGACGGTCGGCCTTGAAAGTCCCGTGGCTCGGGCGATCTCTGTTACACCGCTGCCCGCCCGGGACATCTTCTGGATGGCGTCGACCTGCTCTTTGGTTGCTCCGTTGGCAATGAGTCGGCCCGGCTCACTTCCGCCCCAAGTTTTGCCGTTCGCTTTCGCTACGGCTTGCCCAGCGAGGATTCTTTCCGCTCTGACTTCGGTCTCAAACATCGCCACCGATGCCAGCACGTTGGCCATGAGTCGGCCGGCCGGTGTCGTCAAATCGAGACCGTCTTTGAGTGAAACAAGGTTCACCCTGGCTTTCTGAAGGTCCTCGAAGAGCGCAGTCAAGCCCTTGGCCGTGCGACCGAGCCGATCAAGGCGCCAGCAAACGACGGCGGAGACTTCGCCACGTTCGATCGCGGCGAGTACCTTACCCATGCCGGGACGGTCCATTGTCTTTCCGCTTATCTTGTCATGATACCACTTGACCGGCTGGCGCTGTCCTTCGGCCCATCGTTCAAGGTCCGGCTTCTGGCTGGCCGTGTCCTGCTGCGAGGTGCTGACTCGAATGTAAATTGCTACATGCTTATCTGTCATGGTTAATTTCCTCCGCTGATTCGTTGCCTTAAGTTACCATGCCGAATGTAACGAGTCAATTATAATCGACGAATTACATTAGAATTATTTCGTAAGTCGTGAAAGACCGTACCTAATCTAAAGAAAATAATAGGCATATTGACTCGTTACAGTTCGCGGATAGAAACCAATCAATGTTTATACATTGTTAAAGCGAGGGTTTCGACAGCGTAATTATCTGGCCAGCTTGTCACGGCAAACGCGTATGCGGCAAGCAACGGCGACGATTTCAGACCCACGTCATAGAAGATAGTAAGACGGAAGGAAAACACTTGAGGTTTATTCCTATGGTATCGCCGACACCCGGCCATTGGAGTCCAGAAAACTCGAACCAGACCCCCCGGCTAGTCTTCATGGGTCCCATAGACCTACCCTTCACGCCGTTTTCACGATTTTTGGACATCTATGCACCTATGCGCAAAAACAAACCTGGTAAGCAAAAAATATTATATATAATTTGTTATTGCACGGTGCGTGTTTGAATAGATTCTTCCGACAGAGTTCCGTATTTCGTTTCATAATTATTCTCCAAGGCCCCAACCGCCTTTTGTTAAGTCAACGTTCGGATTGCTCTTTTTAAAATCGCGGAATAAACCGCGTGCTGCATCAATCGCCGATCGCGAATAACCCAATGAGTCTAGCGCGCCTTCGAAATCGCGCTGCGGTTCTCCATCGTTGATAATCACTTCGGGACGAATGACGTCATCTTCAAGTCTTAAATTAATTACGCGCCCTACACGGCATCCATAGATCATTGAAAGGCTGTGTGTCGCAATGATGACTTGATTGTCACCGCCGCTTGGCGTCGTCAAATATATCAGGTATTTCACAAGCAAATCTTGGACAAGCGGGTGGAGGTGAACTTCTGGTTCATCGAATAGAATGAGACTGTTTTTGAGCAAGAAAGTCTCAGCCACTATGAATAAAATATCCAGAGAACCGGATGCAAAACATCCAAGTTCGTGGGGTCTTCCAAACGACTCAACATTTGTGATAAGTCCTTTTCCGTTAGAGTTACGTCTCGGTCGCACGATTCGAACAAGTTTTCCGCCAAGCGCTGGAACATCAAAGAACTGGTCTAACACAGCCTGAAGCTGAACGACTCGATCCTCATCCGCGTTTTTGAGTAGCTCCATTAGACCACGCAAACTTGCAAATCGCTGCGCAGTTGCGATGTTTCTCCATGTCGACGGATTGGGCTGTTCGCTCTCATTGGACGTCGGTGAAACTCCTCCGCGATCCGAGGAAATGTAAACGAGCGCTCCATCTACATTCTTGGGAAAAAATTCCGACACAATACTATTAAAAATGGCTGCTTGTAGATTTTGATGTCGGACCTTCCACGCGGCTCCCGGTTCAGCTTTTTGTAAAATCATTCCTTGAGGCGAGCTAGCGGAAGGAGTATCAACCACAATATGCACAGTCGAGTTGCTATCACGAAAGTAAGGGACGAAAGAATTAATTGCTTCCGGCTGTGGAAGGCCCCGAATGCAAGTGTCGATCGACTTTAGAATCACCGATTTTCCGTTGCCGTTTGCACCAGCAAATACGTTTAATTTTCGATGTAGCCCATCGGATGCACCGGGCGTTGAATCCAGGTTCATCTCTATAAACGGTCCAATTGATTTAAGGTGTAAATTCAGCACTTTCATATTGAGTTTGCCTCCTGATGCACAAGACCGGGTCGAGATCTTCAGCGCGTGCCACACATAGGGGCTTTGCCCTTCGCTCACACCGCCCCAATTATTCGGTTATGAAATTCGTTTTCGCGCTAGATTTCGAACGTCCGCGCCATTCGTTCTCTTTACAACTCATCCGGATAAACGCCAGTTTTTTCCGGAATAATTAATTACTGCGGGTCTTCAACACTCCGGCCGGCATGGCCAACCTGAGCGTTTCGGGCGTCGACGTCCACCCCCACCTTCTGGCGCGTTATTTCTTCTCAATTGGTTTCGTGGCCGGGTTGGCGTCAGAAAGGCGCGTGGTTGCCCCGCAATCGCACGTTTTACGCCGTTCCCTCCAATGCTTCGGCATAAATTCGCGGGTGCTCCGGCTCAGGTGCGCGATTCCATTCGTCGATCGCGCGATGTAGTTGATCGTAGCCAAAAAATAGGCCACTTGACTGTAAATCTTGATTAACGAGAGTTGACGGCAATAAAGAAGACTGCCGAGTTTTGTCTATGCAAATCGATGAAGATGCCAATTCAGTTGACGATAGTTTTTGAGTGGGGACATCCTGCGAAGGCTGAGGTCGCGAGTTCGAATCCCGCCGGGTACGCCATTTATAACTATTAGATGCAGCAACAACTTGTGATGACGACGCGCGCCCGATACGGGGCGCGTTTGGAAAAAAGTTCAATCAACAGTTTCATTGTCCAATTGAAATGAGGTCGGGCGTGGCTGCATGATGCAAGTGATCGGAGAAAAAAATGAGAATACTTGTGAGTCTCTTATTTATTGCGGTGTATGCCGCGGCTGAGGATGCACCTCTGAGTGTAAACAATCCAATTCATCTGGGTGATGATGAGAAGTATAAAGCCGCGCTCAATGAGTTATTAAAAAGTCCGCCGCCAGGTAGCGCAGTCAAAAGTGAAATATCCAGCTATAAATGGCAGTTGGCGGAGGCGGCAGCGATGCTGCGCAATTACCACCAGGCCGAGATTTATGCGCGGGAGCTTGTAGAATTGGAGCCCAATAGTGGCTGGACTCATGACATACTATCTGTCTTTCTCGGAAAACAGAATAAATTCAACGACGCGATCGCTGAAGCGGAAAAAGCCATCAGCCTCGAACCAACCCGCACAATGCATCCCAATCTTGTGCTCGCCGAATGGGAATGGCTGAGTGGAAAAAAGGAAATTGCCGAGAAGAGGATACGCTCGATAGTGCTGCCAGCCAACCGGTCTGAACAGCGAAGTTATTATGGCTGTCTCGCATGTTTCTATGCATCAGCCGGAGATGAAGAAAAGCTTGCGAACGCGGTTGAAAAAGCCAGCATGGCAGACGAAGACGGCTCTGAAGCGGAATTCCTTGCACGCGACGTTGTGTTCGACCCATATCGAGGGGAAAAATGGTTTATTGAACTTTCACAAAGGGTCGACGCCGATGGCAATATCAAGAAGAATGCTCACGAGACTATGTTGCTTGGCTTAAAATACCAGAATGGTGATGGCATTCCAATAGATTCACAGAAGGCGTCGGAATACTTTCATAAAGCCGCAGAACTTGGCGATTCAACGAGTCAGTATTGGCTTGGCTGGAAGTACAAGACGGGCGATGGCGTCGAGAAGGATATCGGTAAAGCATTAAAGTGGTTACGCCGAGCGGCAGAACAAGGTGATGCAGGTGGGCAAGTATTGCTTGCCGTTATATATATCAAGGAGGTCGGTGTAGCCACTGACTATACTGAGGGGGTGAAGTGGTTACTCAAGGCGGCTGAACAGAACAATGCTGATGCCGAGTACCACCTTGGCGAGATCTATCAAATGGGCCTGGGCGTCACCAAGCAGTGCACCGAAGCCGAAAAATGGTATCGGCGAGCGGCTGAACAAGATCTTATTAAAGCCCAACTGCGCCTGTGGGTGAAATGTATCTCAATGGGGATGACGGCATTGTGAAAAACCCTGTGGAATCGGCAAAGTGGTTCAGAAAAGGCGCCGATCACGGATCTCCGGAATGTCAATTGTTGCTGGGCGCGATGTACCTGGGTGGAAACGGCGTGATATGGGACGAGACTGAGGCTCTGAATTTGTTGCGAAAAGCAGCAGCGCAGAATAATAGTGCTGGAGAGTTATTGCTGGGCAAGGTATTTGAAAATGGAAGGGGGGTCACAAAGGATGTTAAGGAGGCCGCGCAGTGGTATGAACGTTCCGCCCGACACGGCAGCGGCGAAGGGGCTTTTTGCCTGGGCCAAATGTATGAGTTCGGCCGTGGTGTTGCCACGGACCTGGAAACCGCAAAATATTGGTATGGTATGGCGGCGGAGCGCAACAACGAAAGCGCGATTTGGTGCCTGAAAGCCCTGAAAAACCGGCCAGCTAAGAGCGAGAAGTGAGGCGATGTGATGTGATCCACCG
>Ga0206991_10234_pt1 | contig 17016 bp, 15 predicted proteins | sample Alteio_BWMinCont_9_FD_153286 | JGI IMG/M metagenome (GOLD analysis project Ga0206991, IMG submission 153286) | Enriched cells from forest soil in Barre Woods Harvard Forest LTER site, Petersham, Massachusetts, United States -... | ecosystem: Environmental > Terrestrial > Soil > Temperate forest >...
GGGTTCGCGGGGAATTCGATGCCTGTAAGGGCGGCGGCCTCGCCAATTAGTTGCTGGAGCTTTTGCATAGATACTTTAAATGATTGTTACGCTGACTGCCCCGATACAGGTTCGATCCAATCCCAGGCTAATTGCCTTAAAGGTTGTCTTAACAATTACCAATTATGTATCCACCTTCTTTGCGAACCTTCTTTTTAAGCAACGGCGATTCCAGCACTGATCGCCACCGATATGGTGGATTAGTGTGGCACGGGCAGTGCCGTTCTGCCCGTACAGCCGGTGGAGAAGATTTGATTTAATCCGAAGTATTTCAATAAGCATTGCGCACACGATGCGCGGAAAGGATAACGACATGAGTGGGAAAACGGCTTTTCAGGCATTCTTGCTGCTTGCGTCTTTGGCGTTCACGTTGAGTGGGTGTGCAGATGGGCCCATCAACAAATGTTTTGAAAATTGCGTAGCCGCCAAGGAGAAATGTTTGAATGATGCCAAAGACGATACAGAACAAAAGGCTTGCGAGGATGCGTTTGAATTATGCTTCAGAGGCTGTGTGAATCGAGCCGCTCCTTGATTAGCGCACATCTCAGTTGCGCCAACGCCCTCTCTATGATAAAAGATTCCTTCCAGTTACGGCAGGCGCGATGCCTGCCGTTCGATTTTACGAAAGGGACATTGTCATGCCTGGCCGTTGTCGATTTTGCGATAAAGCTCCTCAGACCGGATTCAAATACGTCACCAGCGGTGTGCCGAAATACAAGGGCGGCATCGGCGTCAAAATTCGCGGAAAAACGCGGCGCTGGTTCAAACCCAATTTGCAGCATTTCAAAGTGGCCGAACCGAATGGTCACGTGCATCGCGTGTGGGTTTGCAGCCAATGCCTGAAGGCGGGGAAAGTCATAAAAGCGCCCAAGCAAAAACAGATGGCGGCGCTGCGAGCGGAACAGAAGACGTGACGACCGTTGTGGTGCGGGCGTCCCGCCTGCACGAACGCGGGCACGACGCCGGTGTGATTGCAGACAAGAGACCTGCACCACCCACTGGCGTATGCGCACTATGAAAAATGACTCGGCTGCCAACCCATCCAAAGACTCTGTACTTCAGATTCCGGATTCGCACTACACGCATATTCTCTATCACAACGACCTCAGCGCATTGCAGCTGGGGCCGTTGAGCGGGATTCCTCACGATTTTAACATTCCAACCGCGAGCGAGTCTGAACTGGGTTCCTTTCGAGTCATTGAACGTGGCTTGGGCAAGTACATCGAAACCACCGGTGGAAGTCCAGTTTGCTCAAACCGGATGCTCGTGACGGGCGATCCTTGTTGGCGCGACTATCGTTTGCGCGCCGTGGTGACTCCGCTTTCGTTCGACGACGCCAGTCCGTCCGGCGGCCTGTGCGGAATCGTTGCGCGTTATTCGAACTCTCGGAATTACATCGCGTTAGTCCTCGACCGTGACGGACATGTTAAATTGCTGCGCCGGAACGGAAACGGTTTCGACGTGCTCGATTCCAAAACCACCGAGTATTGTCTTGGCCAGTCGCTGACGCTTACGTTGCGTGTCAACGGAGATCTCATTCAAGGCACGGCCGGTCCGTACTCTGGTGCGACGCACGTCGAATCGCATATACCGGCAGGCACGGATGCCTGCGGTACGGACGGCCGCATTGGATTAATCGCCGACGTTCCAGCGCGTTTCGGACCATTTACAGTCGAGTGCTCCGAAACCGAAGCTGCACGCGTTGCCGCTGCAAAGGCAAAGTCGGCTGCCGCACTAACCGCGAAACGCAAAGCGGTTCCATCGATGCGGCTGGAGCGGACCGTGCCGCTGCACGGATTGGTCAACGGACCGAACTTGCGCATCGTCGATGTAAACGGTGACGGCAAGCCAGAGATTGTCGTCGCACAAGGCTCGCCGTCAGTCGCATCGGCATACAACCTCACGCACCTGACCTGTCTGTCGGCCCTCGATTTGAATGGAAACCTGATCTGGCAGGCCGGCATTCCAGACCCGGCCGCGCCGAGGATTCAGGAAGACCTTCCATTCCAGGTACACGATCTCTTCGGCGACGGAGGCAACGTCGTTGTCTGCGTCATCGGCTACGACGTACAGGTTCGCGAAGGAAAGACCAGCAAATTGCTTTTCAGCGCCAGCACTCCCGAAACAGCCGCCGTCGGCGCGGATTTCAAGGAGGTCGCCTCAAGCTACGGCAAACCGTGGGGCGATGAAACCCTGAACATGGACGTGCGCTGGCTGGGGTTCTGCAACACGCAAGGCAACAGCGGCGCGCGCGAAATTATCCTCAAGGACGACCACCACCATTTAGCGGTGCTGGACGCCGGCTTACAGCAGCTCTTTCGCCATCGCGGCAATCACGGTCATGTCCCGTGGACCGGTGACCTTGACGGTGACGGCCGCGATGAAGTCTTCGCCGGATATTCGTTGCTCGATGGCGACGGCAAACGGCTTTGGTCGGCGGCGATCGGTCCGTATCCACGGGCCGTCGCCGTGCTCGATCCACTTAACCCAGACGGCAAGCAAAAGCGGGTTTTCTTCTGCGCCGGAGCGGCTGGACTTTACGCGTTCAGCGCGGCGCGCCTGCCGAAGCCGGAAGAACCGTTGTTGCCGGCCGGTTCGGTGCCCGCGTCGCGGCTGAGCATCGCAAAGTTTCGTGGCGATCTACCGGGCTTGCAGGCGGCGACAGTGAGCGATTTGGGGTTGATGACACTGTACGACGCCTCCGGAAAACAGCTCTGGTCGCGCGATTTTTTTTCGCCGGCGATTTTGGGTATTCCGGTCAATTGGGCGGGCAAAGGCGAAGAGCATCTGCTCACGTCGGCGGCGGCCGGCGGCGGTCTCATCGACGGTCGCGGAGAGTTAGTGGCCGAATTTCCTGCTCAGGATTCAGCGCCATGGGTTGACACATCCTCTGTGCTTTCAACGGATGGCAGAGACAGCATCCTGGTCTGGGACGAGCAGTATCTGCGTGTGTATGTTCCAGATGACGTCTCGCTTGCGGGAAACATATACAAGCCGGTTCGGCCGGGAAATGAAAACAGTTCCTGCCATCGCGCGCGCGTCAGCGTTCCGCCGAATTGGAACCATTCCCCGCATAATCCCGCACGTGCCGCATCAGCTTCCACATCTGCTTGATCTCATCGCGCTGTGCGGATCGTTCCAGATAGGTATCGTTGACCGGAATCAGTCGGACTTTGTTGTTGTCTGTGTATACGACCTTACGGAATACATTGCTGTCCGAAAGTACCACGAGCGCGAAGTCGCCGGATTTGACGTCGCCGGCCGCGAAAACCACGATCTCTCCCGGCCGAAAATCATCGGATGCGCCCTGCTTATGCATCGAATCGCCGCTGATGCGCACGGCGAATGGCTGGTGCTCTCCCAATCCATGGTCCGGGGGGAGCTGCAGCATCAGCTCATGTTTGCCGTTCTCCGGTGCAGTTTTGCCTTCGGTCTCATCCAACAGCGGAACAGGCACGAGCTTGCCAGATAGGAGCAACGCGGCGTGTTTGGGGCCCATTGACGCGGCCCACTGGCGTTCGACTTCCTGAACTTTACTCTCGCTATAGAAGACCTGAACTTCAACGCTGAGCGCTTTGGCTATTTTTTCGAGCGTGTTCTGGCGCGGCGATACGAGGCCATTTTCGATTCGTGATAGATTGGGTTGTTTCAGTCCCGTCAAGAGCGCGAGTTCCGACTGGCGCATCCCTTTTTCTTTACGCATGAGGTGGATAATGCGTCCGATATAGCGGTGGATCGGTGGCAGAGCCATGTGAGTACATCTCCTAAATGTATATAATATAATATGCACGTGTGATTCGCAAAGAATTAAGCATTTATTTGGCGAGGAGAGAGTGAAAAGGCGCAAAATGAACGGTGCTCGGTATCGCAGACTAAAATGTCTGCGCTACGCGTGGTTGCGGTACGCATTTACAATTTCAATACGGTCTTCGTCCCAGTCGAGACCCGACTTCATCCAGCCTTCGAAAAATCGAAAAAGTCTCGGCATGCCCGCGTGACCGGCGATTGTTTGCACTGCGTCGAATACGCCGCCGCGATGCCGTCCGCGTGTTTCGGATTTTTCACCGACGATCTTCGCTGAAACGGTTGTGAAACAGCGCTCAATTTCTGGCGCGTATTGAGCACAATCGAGCACCGTGGCCAGCGCGGCGGTTTCAGGACGCGTCAATTGCACCGCTTCGCTTTTTCCGAGGCAACGCCCCCAATTGAAGAAGGAAGGAGCGTTGGAATATTCGTAGAGCACGTGCGGGCCGCGCAAAATCCTGAGCGAAAAGTCAGTCTGTTCCTGAACGTTGAACTGAGCGATTAGGGTTTCCGGCAGCGCTTGCGCAAGCGCATCGGCGAACGCGGCTTGGCTGAATCTTGTGTCGTAGAGGACCCGATAGTTACCGTGCGGTTTGGCAATGGCGACGCAGCGCTCACCGGGAATCAGCCATTCCATCAGCTCGTCCATCAGGATTGCGTCAACGGATGGAAGCTTCTTGAATTTTTGATCCTTGAGCACGCCGTCGACGGCGGCGACGATCTCGTCGAGCGCAGGCGCTGGAGTGAGTGCGATTGCATCGAGATCGACGCCTCTCATTCGTCCATGACCCTTTTACGGCGCAGAATGTGATGGTAATGCCGCGCAAAGCGATGCGCTTCGTCGCGGACGTATTGCAGCATCCTCAATGCGGGCGAACGCCGCGCCAGCCGAATGCCTTCGGGGCAATCGAGAGTATAGATAATCTCCTCCTTCTTTGCCAACGAAGCCAAAACTAAAGGACTGAGGACTGAGGACTGAGGACTGAGTGACGGCTTTGCTTTCTCTTGCTGTTCCTCAGTCCTTCTGTGTAGTTCGTTCAGCGCGCCGAGGGCCGCGTGCAGTTGGCCGATGCCGCCGTCGATCAGCACAAGATCGGGAAGTTTTGAACCTTCGCGGAGCAGGCGGCTGTAGCGGCGCGAGACGATTTCGCGGATGCTGGCAAAATCGTCGATGCCCTGCACGGTCTTGATCCGAAAACGGCGGTATTGTTCGCGCGTCGGCAGCCCGTCGAGAAAACTGACCAACGATCCGACGGTTTCGTCTCCGTGCAGATGCGCGATGTCAATGCCTTCGATGTGCCGCGGAAGGATTTTGAGTTTCAGCACTTCCTGAAGCTGTGCCACCCCTGCTTTCGGATCGATGTGCAAGACGCCCGGTTCAAGACCGTCGGTCAGCGAGCCGCGGTCGCGCAAGCTCTCGAGAGCTTTGAGCGTATCGCGCATCGCGGCGGCATCTTCGAAACGGCGTGCTTTGGAAGCCAGTTTCATTTCACGGTGCAGTTCCTTTTCGACTTCGCCGGACCTGCCTTGCATAAAAGTAGCGAGTCGGCGTATGTCGGCCATGTAGTCGGCGCTGGTCTGCAGTCCGGCACAAGGAGCTTTGCAGCGGCCGATGTAATATTCCAGGCACGGCCGGAAGAATCGATTCTTCGGATCGTTCTCCTTTATGTCGAGATTGCACGTTCGGTATTTAAAAACACGCTGTAGAACGCGCAAGGCTTCACGCAACCAGCCGGCATTGACAAACGGGCCGTAGTATTTGCTGTGCTTGTTGCTCCGGTCGCGGGTCACGATCACGCGTGGAAATTCTTCACCGGTGATCTCGACGACCGGAAAATTTACGTCGCTCTTGGAGCGCATATTGAAACGAGGCTGGAGATCTTTGATCAGCCTATTTTCGAGAAGAAAGGCTTCGACTTCAGATTTACATTCGATGAAATCGATGTCGTGAATGCGCGCGACAAGGTCCGCGGTCTTGAAGTCGAGCGGACGCTTGTCGTCGAAGTACTGACGCACGCGCTTGCGCAGCGAGAGCGCCTTGCCGACATAAATCTCGCGCCCTTTTTCGTCTTTGTATATGTAGACTCCGGGCGCATCGGGGAGGGCAGCGAAGGGTGCTTTTAGGGCATCGGGAATTGGCATAACAAATCGATTGACCGGAGTGCTAGCGCAGAAATACTGGCCAACTAGACTCAGTACAGCGCCGCAGAAGTAACTTACCACAGGGATGGTGCCACTGGCTCAGGCGCGGCCCTTTGCGCCTTAGCCAGTGCGAACGCGGGTGGCGATTTCACACTGGCTAGGCCGCGGTACGGCTGCGGCCTAGCCAGTGGCACCATCCGCGTATGGTCAAAAACTTCTGCGGCGCTGTACTCAGTATACTCCCAATAATCCAAAGCGCATCGATAGCCCGTAATTTTGCATTTTTAATTTTTAATTTTTAATTCGACCGGTGATAATTCGCCGCATGCGTATCCTCTGGATTTCCCTTCTCGGCCTGCTGGTTTTGGGCTTCGCCTTCGGTCCGGCGATGCTTTCTCACCAACCACCGACCGACGAGGAGCTTAAGATCGTCTCGCCGCATTGGGATGGCATACGCTACGAATTTGAACACGCGTTCGCTAAGACGTATTTCGAAAAAACAGGCAAACGCGTCCGCGTGGTCTGGATGGACATCGGCGGGACGGGCGAGATTCGGAAATGGCTGGATCAGCGCTTCGCACAGACGCCGCCTGACCAAGGCGTTGGTATCGATCTTCTATTCGGCGGGGGGATGGACATGCTGCCGGACATGGTGAAGAAACATTACCTGGATCCCTACAAACCGCCGCCGGATTTCATTGCGGCGATTCCGCCGGAAGTAAACAATATGACGCTGCGCGAAAAGGATTGCCTCTACCACGCAACGTGTCTGAGCATGTTTGGTTTTGTTTACAATGCGAATGTTATCGAGCTGGCGCGTCTTCCAGCGCCAAAGACGTGGGCAGACCTGGGTGCTCCTCCGATGCACGGTTGGGTAACATGTGGCGATCCCGGCACCTCCGGTTCGTTGCATTTGGCGTTCGAACTCGTTCTTCAAGGAGAAGGTTGGGAAAAAGGCAGCGCCACTCTGAACCGTCTGGCTTCAAATGCGCGAACGTTCAATGAAGGTGGAACATCGATTCCCCGCGACGTCAGTCTGGGCCAGGCCGCCGCCGGGCCGTGCATCGATTTCTACGCCAGCGCGCCGGCGCGCCGTCAGGGAGCCACCCATTTAAAGTTTGTCGTCCCGGATGGAATGGCCGTGCCGACGCCTGATTGCATCGCCAAACTGCGCTCGCCGCCGAACCCCAGAGTCTCAGACGCGTTTATCGAGTTTGTCTTGTCGGAAGCCGGCCAGCGTTTGTGGTATCAACGGCGCGGCGATCCGGGTGGCCCGGCCGAATACGATCTGGAAAGACTTCCGGTGATGCCGGCTCTTTATGAAAAAGGACTCGCGACCAACACGGTCGTCAATCCATTCAAGACGGTCCCATCCTTTAACTATGACGGCGTGAAATCCGGGATGCGCTGGACGACATTGAACGACCTTTGGAAAACGACGTGGATCGACGTTCACGAAGAACATTGGGCCGCGCGCAGCGCCGCGATCAAAGCCGGTCGCGAGGACGATCTGGGACCGGCGCTCGCCCGCGCTCCGATGACGGAAGACGCCATCCGTCAGATCGCACAGCGGCGTATGACCTCCGATCAACGCAACGTTCTGAAGAACAAGTGGACGTCCTGGGCGCGGACCTGGTATCAGGCGATCGAACGCGCCGCCGAAACACATGGACCGGTTCCGGATTTTTTGCCTGCGCCGGAAAAATAGTAAGAGCTTCTAACAAAATAGCCACAGAGGGCACAGAGAAACAAAAAATATTCCATTCATAAATCCTCAGCCATCTCTGTGTCCTCTGTGGCAAATCCCATTTTGTTAGGCATTCTTAATTGCTTCAAACAAGAAGGTCTCGCCACCCAGATGCAAAATCCGAAAAGAGCCATTCAATTTCGTGCCGGACAGCGAAAATTCGAGGTTCAGGGAATGCGGATAATCTGGCGTCAGCCAGACCAGGCCGCCTTCATCGATGCGGCGGACAGTCCCGCGCTCTCCTGTAAGCGCTCCTTCGAAATTCAGGTAAATCGCTCTGTGATCGACGATACGGTTGAGCACGCGCGCGGGAAACTCGTCTGCGTTTGTAGCGAACGTCTTCAAAATCCGATCGTCGTTGGACGCGGCGGACCTTGTTTGCAACATCAGATCGTAATGATCGGCATGCCCGGACCAGCCCGTGTGATGAAGGACAACAAAGCGCACGTCTCAATTGTAACGCGGGGAGCAGCAGGAATTCAAAACGAAATTTTCACGGAAACTATACAGATGCCAAAAATGTCATGGCTGTGCTATTGTCCCAAGGCCCTGCAACTGCTAACATGTCCAAAATGAATTCAGATAACTACTCGTAAGAAGGTCATGTGAAAGGAGCGCCAGATGGCAAGAATTGCATTTATCGGGGCCGGAAGTTTCAACTTTACGCGCAAGTTGGTTCGGGACATTCTGACATTTCCGTTGCTGCAGGATTCAACGCTTGTGCTGATGGACATCGATGCGGAGCGTCTGGAGCACGTCACGCGCGCCGTGAAGATGATTGTCGATAAAGGAAAATACTCCGCCAAAATCGTTTCGACGTTGGATAGGAAGGAAGCGTTGAAAGACAGCGACGCCGTCATTTGTACTATTCTGGCGGGCGGCGTGAATGTGTGGCGCCACGATGTCGAAATTCCGAAAAAGTATGGGGTGGATAGCAATATCGGCGATACGCGCGGTCCTTCTGGAATCTTTCGCGCGCTGCGGACGATTCCCGCGATGCTCGATATCGGCAGGGATATGGAGCGCTGCTGTCCCAACGCGGTCCTGCTAAATTACACCAATCCAATGGCGATGCTCTGTCACGCATTGCAGCGCCGCTGTTCGGTCAAAGTCACCGGTCTGTGTCATAGCGTTCAGGGCACGTCCGAGATGTTGGCGCAATGGATTGGCGCGCAATCAAAGGATATCAGCTATATTTGTGCCGGAATCAACCACCAGGCGTTCTATATCGACTTTCGCTGTAAGGGCAAGGACGCCTACCCGCTGATTCGCGAGGCCGTTCAGAAGCCCGAAATTTATAATCAGGAGCAAGTCCGTAACGAAATGTTCCTGCATCTCGGCTATTATGTCACAGAATCCAGCGGTCACAATTCCGAGTACAATTGGTGGTTCCGCAAGCGTCCGGACTTGATCGAAAAATACTGCACGCACGGAACCGGCTGGAATCCCGGGCATTACGGATACTGCCTTGACGAATATCTCCGCCAGGAGAAGGTTTGGCGAAGTGAGGTGGAAAGCTGGCTCAAGAAGGGCGAAGTCGATCTCAATTGCAGCCACGAATACGCCGCCTACATTATTAATGCCTGGATGGGGGGCGAACCGTTTGAGTTTAACGGCAACGTTCCCAACACAAACTTGATCTCAAACGTTCCGGAGGGCGCGTGCGTCGAAGTCCCAGTGCTTGCAAAGCGCCAGACGATCGCTCCTTGCCACGTCGGCGCGCTTCCTCCGCAGTGCGCGGCATTGGTGGCCCTGAACGCCAGCATTGAAATGATGGCCGTCGAAGCCGCGTTGACAGGAGATCCAACGCTGGCGTTTCGTGCCATCGCCTTGGACCCGCTCACGGCCGCAGTGCTTTCACTCGCTGAAATCAAAACCATGGTCACTGAGATGCTGCGAAAAAATGAGGCCTATCTGCCGCAGTTTAAAAGCCTCGCGATTTGACCAACCGGGATTCGCAAACTGCTGGAAACCACGCGCATTGAACCGCACAGGGATCGACGCATGCCAGGTTCCGAATTTCAAATACCCGCGATAATATTTGGCGCCGGCAAGACCGGACGGGGTTTGGCCGCCGCACTGTGCGCGCGCAGCGGAATTCCAGTGGTGTTGGTGGACAAAGACACGACGCTTGTCTCGAAGCTCGCACATGCTGGGGGTTACACGCTCAGCACCCTGGGTGGCAACAGCGAGCGCATTCGCCCCGTGCTAACCGCGACCCTGGAAAGCGATCTCTGGCAAGCGCCGTTCAACAAGGCGGAGATTTGCATGACCGCTGTCATCGGAAACAATTTTCCGTCGCTCGCGTCCGCATTGGCAAGGGCGCTTATCCAACGCCATAAGGCGGGCGTCACAACGCCGCTTAATATTATAACATGCGAGAATCTGACCCGGGCGGCATCGATCTTGCGCGACGCGGTCATGAGTACGCTTCCTGTTGACTCGCGGAAACCCATCGCAGATCGAACCGGCTTTATCGAAGCGATGGTGCTGACCACGTCGCTCGGACCCTCGAACGCGAGTCAGGACCCGCTGGAAGTGCGGACACAAAACGCATTTCGCCTTCCGTGCGATCGCGCCGCGTTTGTCGGCGACCCCCCCTCAGTTCATGGACTTGAACCCATTGGAAACTTCGAATACCAACTCGTTCGAAAGATTTACACCTACAACGGAATTAACGCGGTGATCAGCTATATCGGCGCGGAACTCGGGCACACGGACCTCTCGTCAGCGGCCCGGGACAATCGAATTGCAACATTGGCGATTCAAGCTGGGGATGAAGCCGGCGCGGGACTGATTTCCGAGTACCGATTCGATCGGTCCGAGCAGGACGGCTGGCGGGACGCGGCGATTGCGAAATTTCAAGATTCGTCGATTCCGGACCCGATTGCGCGAAACGCCGCCGACCCGGCGCGAAAACTATCGCGGGACGATCGCCTGGTGGGTCCGGCGCTGCTGGCGTTAAAAGCGAATTGCGAGCCCCTTGCGTTGGCTCGTGGCATTGTCGCGGCGGCGAAATTTCGAGACACTGGCAAACCCGCATTGATCGAGCAATATGGATCGTTGCCGGAGGTGCTGAGCGCTGTCTGCGGACTCACGCCCGGCGAAGCGTTGTACAAGATTGCGATCCGTGTCGCGTCGCAGCCCCTGGATGCCCGGCTATGAGTATGCGTGTGGGTTTCGCGGCATTGGATCTGGGAACTTCGCGGCTGCGTGCCGGTGTGTTCGAAGACGGCTCGCATCCACGGTTGCACATCATCGCGGACCGTCCTAATGCGATTCGTATTGCGCCGGGCGGGGTGGCGCGCTGTTCGTTCAATTCGCAATGGAACGCCATACGAGAATTGATGGGTGAGCTGGGTGAATGGAGCCGCGGGAGCGGCATTCAACACCTCCATCTCGGATTATGCGGCCAGGTCTCCAGCCTCCTTCGCTGGGATAATAACACGCAGGCGCCCGCAGACGACGACTATGCGATCTGGATGGACTCGACCTGCCAGGATGCGCTTGCCGACACGGCGCGTTTCTGGAACCACGGCGGCGCTGAGAGGATGCTCGGTACGTGCATGCCCGCCGTCACGACTTGGCTGGCTGTCAAAGCGCGCGATCACGCGTTGCGGCATCCACACGATCGTTCCACGATATTCCAGGTCCAGGATGCGACATTTTTGCGGCTGACGGGAGAGCGTCTCACTCATCCCAGCAGCCAGACCAGCCTGGTTCATCAACATTCGTGGACGTATTCCGCGGAGGTCTTGAAGTTCGCCGGACTGTCGCCCGACCGGCTTCCGGAATTGGCGCCGAAAGGGATGGCTCGCCTTTTATCCGCAATTCAACGCGAAGCTGGACTTCCGGATACGACCGTGCATTCTGGCTTGATGGACACCCATGCGGCGTTCTTTGGGTTGTTTCCCGAACACGGCGATGGCTTGTTGCTCACAGGCACATCCGAAGTTCTCGGGGTTTTTGAATCCTGGCCGCGCGAACAGGCTCCGGCGCGAATGGTTCGAGCGCGCCTCGGCGAAGGCTGGCTGGTTTATGGAAGTTCGTCATCCGGAGGCGCCAGCGTGCGCTGGCTGATGACTTCTCTGTTAGGACGAAATTTGGAAGGCGATCTCGAGCGGTTGACAAAGGAAGCGGCATCGATCGCTCCAGGTTCGGACGGGCTGAATTGCATGCCATACTTTGGCGGTGAGCGCGCGCCGTTGTGGAACAGCGAGGCCACCGGATCGTTCCTCGGACTTCGCACACACCATCGGGACGCCCATCTTCTGCGCGCTCTGTTTGAAGGCATCGCATTTACGCGGCGGCAAGCAGCCGAAGCGCTCGAATGTCCCATGCCCGCCCGATTCCTGATGGCCGGCGGGGGCGCGGCAAATGGACTCTGGAACAGCATACGGGCCGCGGTGCTCAACCGGCCGCTCGAAGTCATGGAAATCGGTGAACTCGCACTGATCGGCAGCATACGCCACGCGATGACCTCCGCGGGCATCGATACATCGCCGCTTAGGAAATTGCTCCACACGATGCGTGTCGAGCCGGATGCCGCGATGGCCGCCTCATACCAGCCGCTTTATTCTCAGTTCCTCGCAAATCAGAATATGCTCGGCATCGGCATTACCAGGAAGGAAGAGGCGCATGCCTGAAGCGTTGATCTGCGGTGCCGGAAAGATCGGGCGCGGATTTCTGGGGCAGCTATTGCATCGAAGCGGCTATGGTCTGCGATTCCTCGACGACTCGCCATTCGTCGTGGAGATGCTCAATCGCGAGCGGCGCTATCGCATTGACATAGCGGGAAAAGCGGGTTCGACCGAGTATATTCCATTGCTCGCGGCGTACACCTTTGGCGACGTGAACGGGCTTCAGGATGCGATTCGGGGCGCGGACTTGATATGCTGCGCGGCTGGTGCGCCGAACCTCGCTCGATTGGCGAAAGCGCTGGGGCCGCTGTTGCGCACGCGCGATCTTTCCAAACCGCTCGACTGGCTGATTTGCGAAAACGCCGATCAGCCCGGAAAGATACTTCTGGCGGCCCTGCTCGAAAACGCCGATCCCGCATTCGCGGAGTTCTGCAATCTCCGTCTGGGCCTGGTCGAAACCCAGGTCCTCCGCACCGGAATGCCGGCCGATCCAGAGATTGCAAAAACCGAACCGTTAGCCCTGAAAATGCATGACTGGTGGACGCTCCCCTGCGACGCCGACGCGTTCCGCGGCCCGATTCCGAAGATCGACGGTCTTCAGCCCAGGCACAACTTTGGCAACGAACTGACGCGGAAGATTTTTACGTTCAACGGCCTCAACGGACCGATCGCGTATCTTGGCTACGCCAACGGCTATCGGTATCTGCATGAGGCCGCCCGCGCACCCGAACTGCAGACCTTTCTTCAGCAGGTTATGCAGGAATCCGCGCACGGGCTGATCTCCGAATTCGGCTTCGATCCGGATGAGCACCGGAAATTTCAACAGTTGGCCTGGAACAAGTACCGCGATCCCGCGCTTATGGACGCAATCGAGCGGAATGCGCGCGACAGCGCGCGCAAGCTGAGTCCTCGCGAACGGTTGTTGGGTCCCGCGCTTCTGAGTTTGAAGCACGGCAGTCTTCCGGTTGGCTACGCCGTCGCGATTGCCGCCGCGCTCGCATACGATGGCTCCGACGATCCTGGCACGCGACAGGTCCGGGAAGTTGTTACCAGTATGGGTGTCGAGCCGGCGCTGCAAAAATTTTGTGGGCTTGGTCGGGATTCGGAGTTGGCCCAATTGATCGCCAGGATTTATGTTCGCAAAGACTACATCGTGAAAAAGGGAGTGGAAACGAAATGAATCGCTTTAACGACAAACGAATTCTCATCACCGGCGCCAGTCAGGGGATCGGCCGGGCCTGCGCGGAATTGTTCGCATCCGAAGGTGGCGTAATTATAGGCTCATTCTCCAGGAACGAGGATGCGGCCTTCTCGGCGGCAGAGAAGATTCGCGGCGACGGCGGGCGCGCAACGATGATCAAGGCCGATATGGGCAACACCGCGGATATTGAACGCCTCTGGAGAGAGTCGTTAAAAGGCGGCGGCGTGGATGTCCTTGTCTTGAATGCGGCATATCAAAAGAAAGCCACTGTCGACGAAACCGATCTTGCGCTTATCGAACAGACCATGCGTGTCAACGTCATGGGAAACTTTCAGCTTGCGAAGCTATTCATCGATGCGCGGCGCAAAGCAACGTTACCGGGCGCGGTCGTGATTCATACGTCGAATCAGGCCGAATTTGTGAATCCGACGGGTTTCGCGTATGGAATGAGCAAGGCCGCGCTCAATCACATGGTCCGGCACTTGGCACTTTCGGTTGTACACGACCGGATCCGTGTGAACGGAGTCATTCTTGGCTGGTTCGATACCGACGGAGAACGTAAATTCTACAACGCGGAGCAAATCCGGGAGCAGGCCAAGACAGGTATACCGCTTGGCCGCGCCGGCGATCCTGTGGAAGCCGCGCGTATGGCGGCATTTCTGGCGTCCGACGATTCGTCGTACATGACTGGCAGTCTTGTTCGTTACGACGGCGGCTTTGCGCTTGCTCCCGATTTGTCCACGTGAGCCGGTTTTTGCATTAGGAAAAGAACGGAGGGTACGGGCCGTGAAGATCAAAAGTATCGATTCGTATATTGTAGGCAATCCATGGAAGAACTGGCTGTTCGTGCGGGTTGAAACCAACGACGGACTGCACGGGATCGGCGAAGGGACGCTCGGCCACCTCAATCACAGCGTACAGGGCGCCGTGGAAGACATGCGGTCCTTTGTGACAGGCATGGATCCTTACGATACCGAATTGCTTGTTACCAGGCTCTCGCGCGAAATCTACGGCGATGGCGGCCAGATCAAGATGTGTGCGATCGCGGCCGTCGAAATGGCGTGCTGGGATATTATTGGAAAGGCGCTCGGTAAGCCCGTGTACAAACTCCTCGGCGGCGGATGCCACGAAAAATTGCGTGCGTATGCCAATGGATGGTATCGATGCGACCGCACGCCGGAGGCGTTTGCCGAACGCGCGCAGAAGGTCGCGCTTATGGGATATACGGCGCTCAAATTCGATCCGTTTGGAACGACATGGCGCACACTCACCCCAGATGAAGAGAATTTGTCGGTCGATATCGTTGGCGCGGTCCGGGCCGCGGTGGGACCCAAGGTCGATCTGATGATCGAGGCCCATTCGCGTTTCGGCGTTGCCACCGCGATCCATTTGGCGGAGAGGCTCGCCCAGTTCCATCCAGCCTGGTTGGAAGAGCCTGTTCCGCATCATAACATTGAAGCGACGATCGAGGTTGCCCGACGCTCGCCGATACCGATCGCCAGCGGCGAAAGTCTTTCCTCGAAACACGCGGTTGCGGAATTGGTGCGCTACGGCGTGGTGCAAATCGTCCAGATCGAGCCGATTCATGTCGGCGGCATCCTGGCGTCCCGCAAGATCGCCGACATGGTGGATGCCCACTATGGCGTGATCGCTCCCCATTCAGCCGCGAGTCCAGTGGCAACGATGGCGTGTATTCACATCGATGCAGCCACACCCAATTTCTATATTCAGGAATACTTCCACGATTTCAATGTGCCGTGGGAACGCGATCTGGTCATGCACTCGCCGATTTGTGAAAATGGTTACATTTCGCTTCCGCAGCGTCCAGGGCTCGGCATTGATATCAATATGGAAGAATTGCGCAAGCATCCCTATAGCCCCACTGAAATCAATCTGTTTGAATTCGATTGGCATAAACGCCGCGAACCCTCGGAGACTCGGAAATGAAAACCGCTGCCACGCCTGTTCGATTCACGGGCGGAATGGTCGTACCTTTGATTACGCCATTTACATCCGATGGGTCCGTCGATACTACGGCTTTGAGCGCCCTTTGCGAATTTCACATCAAAGCCGGAACAAGCTGCATTTTCGTTCTTGGCACAACCGGCGAATTCTATGGCCTGACGTTCGATCAACGGGCTCAAGTCGTCGATACCGTGCTTGCGGCGATCGATGGGCGCATTCCCGTAATTTGTGGCATCAGCGGAGACAGCACGACTACGGCGCTCGAAACATACCGTGTCTGCCGCCGTCCATCGCTGTCCGGATATGTCGCCAGTACGCCCTATTTTCTCGAATACAATCAGGACGAGCTATGCGATTATTTCCGGAGCCTTTCCGACGTTGTAGGCTCGCTGATTCTGTACAATTTCCCGGCGCGGTATCGGCACCGAATCGATATTTCCACCGTAGCCACGCTGTTTAAGGAAAAACGCGCCTATGCAATCAAGGATACCGCTGGAGATTTCCAGTACCTGCGCGAATTGCTGGAACTGAAAAAGTCGCATCCGGAAGTCCTGGTCCTCGAATCCGCGTTGCAGAATCTCGGAAAGTCGGCGCCCCTGGGCATCGATGGTTCCGTGCAAGCCATGGGAAACCTGTTTCCCGACACATTCGCCAAACTATGGATGGATATCGAACAACGCCGCTTTGAAAAGGTTGAAGAGAAAGCTGCCCGCTATTGGGCATTTCACAACAAGCTCACGGATAAGGTACCGTTCATTGCGGCATTAAAATCGTGTATGGCCGCAAGGGGTTGGTGTAATGCGATTCCAGCAAGGCCGACACGAGAGGCAAAGGGTGATCAAGCACTGAAGCTGCGTCAGGCGACGAATGAATTTCTGACATCGGCCGAATAATGTTTCAAGGTAACGTTGTGACATGCGCGTCCTGACCGAGAACGAGATACGCAACCTCACGCCCCGCATCGAATCCGGTGGCAAGTTCAGCGTTCCATCGGGTACACTTCTCACTCCACTGGCGCGCGATTACCTGCGTTCGCGCGGCATCGATATTGTCGACACGTCTCGAAATTCGAGCGTTTCGTCCAATTTGGAATCCTCAGCGTCCGGGCGATACGACCGGACTACGATACGCCCGGAGAATACCGCGGGAACCGGCGAGGAGGATGTGCTGGTCGACGCCGTCGCAAGCGAGGTCACACGCCTTCTTCGGGAACGCGAAGCTCAAAGTCAGAGCACGCCGCAAAGTGCCGACGCGGTTCTTCCGGAGCGCAACGTCGGTTCCGAGTCACGTGGATCGGCTCATCGCGCGGTCGTCTGGGCCATTGGTGGCGACCGGCCGGGAATCCTTGCCGCCGTTGCCGAACTGCTGGGCCGCCGCAATGCCAATATTTTGGAGATTAACCAAACCATCCTCAGCGGCGTCTTTGCGATGGTTGTGATCGTCGATCTGACGCATGCGCTCGGCGCGTTTGGCGAATT
>Ga0206991_10237_pt1 | contig 16884 bp, 12 predicted proteins | sample Alteio_BWMinCont_9_FD_153286 | JGI IMG/M metagenome (GOLD analysis project Ga0206991, IMG submission 153286) | Enriched cells from forest soil in Barre Woods Harvard Forest LTER site, Petersham, Massachusetts, United States -... | ecosystem: Environmental > Terrestrial > Soil > Temperate forest >...
ATGATGAAAATCCGGCAGGACTCAAACGATCAGGTTCGCGCGCTGCTCGACGACAAGCAAAAGGAGAAGTTCGACAAGCAGGAGCAGGAACGGCAGGACCGGATGCAAAATCGACGAGGTGGTGGTCCTGGTGGTGCGGGCGGGGATAATCCGGGTAGCAATCCTCCTCCGCCGCAGAATTAGTGGGGGGTTCCCTGGTAGCGCAGGCTTCAGCCTGTGTGGTTTGGTTTTTGAGGACCTCTCAGAAGTCAAAAGAAGACAGGCTGAAGCCTGTCCTACTTAGAACCCATACAGCTTGGCTGGATTTTCCACGAGGATTGACTTGCGCGTGGCTGCGTCTGGAACCCATTTGGGGAGGAAATTCAGCACGCGGCCATCGTCGATTTGGAAGAACGGGGTGATTTCGGCGTTGCTCCGGCCGGGGACCGGAATGCCCGGATGCGGCCAGTCGCTTCCCCACAAAATTCGCTGCGGGTTTGAGGCGACGAGGGCCCGTGCGAGCGGCGCAACGTCAGGATAGTCCGGCGCGTCCGTGGAACTGCGATACGGCGCGGAAATTTTCACATAAGCTTTGCCTGTTCGAACAAGCGTCATCAGGGATGAAAAACCGAGCTGGTCTGCGCCGAGCCCCGCCTGCATTCCTCCGAAGTGATCGAAGACCACCGGCATCGGCGCCGCCGCGACCAGATCCTTGATTCCCTCGATCACGGATAGCCGCGCGTAAATCTGAATGTGCCATTTCCTGGTCTTGATTCTTTCCACCGCCGCTTGAAAACGCTTGCGGCCGATTTCAGGATCGGTCTGGCCCGCCGTTTCGAGATTGAGTCGAATGCCGCGAATGCCCACGCGATCCATTTCGTCGAGAGCGGATTCCGGCGTTCTCTCATCAATTACGGCGACTCCGCGAGCGTGCGAGCCGAGCTTTTTCATGGCGTCCAGTGCGCCAGAGTTGTCTGTGCCGTAGACGGTCGTTTGCACGACGATCACGCGATCCATGTGCAGCGCCTTGTGCAGGGAGCGCAATTCGTCGACGGAAACAGGTTCCGGCGTATACGGACGCGAGGGGGAATAAGGAAAATGCTGCGGGTCAAAGGTGTGCACGTGGCAATCGCACGCGCCTTCGGGAATGGTGAAATTCACAGGAGTCGATGGCTGCGAAGCGATGGCAAGGATCACGTTGGGCCTCCACGCAAGAGCAGCCGCTCCGGCTGTGAGCGTTCCTCGTAAGATTTCGCGCCGCGTAAGCATGGGGAGTCCTCCGAGTAAATTCCTGCGAGAGTATAGCGCCAAGGTCCCGTTGTTGTTGAATTGCCTTTTCTTATGTGAGGTGGCGCAGGCTTTAGCCTGTGGGGGTTAGTCCTTGCATGGACTTAGCCCCACAGGCTGAAGCCTGCGCCACTTCGGTTCGCATCGAACCTGGTGCCGGACACTTGGTACAATCCACGAAACCGTATAACATCTTGTGCTCATCGAGAAATACGGAAATGCCTTGCCGTCTGAAGGGAGCAATATGTCGGGATTGAAAATAGGCATTCTTGTGGCAGTCTGTGCGGCACTTTGCGCCATGATCGCTTTTCCCGCTGCGCATCCGGCGGCGCAAGCGCCGGCAGCGCCGGCAGCGCTGGCGAACGATCCCAAGCTTATTGAAGATCTCGTTTACGCTAACCGCATTCTGTATAAGCAGGATGTGCTGGACGGCTTCGGCCACGTGAGCGTGCGCAGCGACAAGGACCCGAACCATTTTCTGATGTCCCGCAGCATGGCGCCAGCGCTCGTGACCTCGAACGACATCATGGAGTATGACAAAGACGGTGAGCCGGTGGATGCGCGCGGACGCAACTCCTACGTCGAGCGGTACATCCACGCGGCGATTTACCGCGTTAGGCCCGACGTGAAGGCTATCGTGCACAGCCACTCGCCGGACATTATTCCCTATAGCGTCACGGGCACAGCATTGCGGCCCGTTTATCACGTCAGCGCGTTTCTCAGACTAGGCGCGCCGATTTTTGACACGCACAAAGACTTTGGCGATACGGACATGCTGATCCGCGACAACAAACTGGGTGACGGACTGGCGAAAGTTCTGGGCAATAGCGGCGTCGCTCTCATTCGCGGGCACGGATTTGTCGCGGTCGCGGATTCGACTCCGATTGTAGTGATGCGAGCGATATACACGCAATTGAATGCGCGTGTTCAGGCCGATTCGATGAAGTTCGGCTACATCAAATTTCTGACGCCCGGGGAAGCTGTCAAAGCCCAGGCTATTGTGGAAGCGACGGTCGGCCGGCCCTGGGAATTGTGGAAGTCGCAAGTAGGAAAAATCGAATAGCATTCTGAATCGCGCTTTTCTTTGGAGGGCCGAGATTCAGCCCGGCCATAACGTTTTGTCTTAGGAACGGCTTTACAGGCTGCGGAAAAAAAGGCCTTAGTTTGTCATTCTGAGCGAAGCGAAGAATCTCTCTTCGATTTAAGAATTAAGAAAAGAAACAAAGAGAGATTCTTCGCTTCGCTCAGAATGACAAAGTTATGAGTTTTTCCGTGACCTCTTTCGCCGCTGAAGTTCAATTTGGCCGATCTAAAAATAAAAAACGGAGTTCAGACATCATTCCATGAAAACTTACAAGATTGCAGTGATACCCGGCGACGGCATTGGAAAAGAAGTGGTGCCCGAAGGATTGCGCGTGCTTGAAGCGGCAGGAAAACGTTACGGAATCAATTATGCGTTCACGCATTTTGACTGGAGCTGCGAAACCTACGTCAAGACGGGCAAGATGATGCCTGACGACGGCCTCGCGCAGCTTCGCCCCTTTGACGCCATTTTTCTCGGAGCGGTGGGCTATCCGGGTGTCCCCGATCACATTTCACTCTGGGGACTTCTGATTCCGATCCGGCGTACGTTCGAGCAGTACGTGAACCTGCGCCCGGTGCGCATGCTGAAAGGCGTCGAATCGCCGCTAAAGAACGCGAAGCCGGGCGAAATCGATTTTTACGTGGTGCGTGAAAACGTCGAGGGCGAATACTCCAACATCGGTGGGCGAATGTACAGCGGCACCGATGAGGAGATGGCCATGCAGCAGACCATCTTCACGCGGCGCGGCGTGGATCGCATCATGCGCTACGCGTTCGACCTGGCGCGCAAACGCAAATCGCACGTAACGAGCGCTACGAAATCAAATGGCATCATCCACACCATGCCGTATTGGGACGAACGCTTTGCCGCAATCTCCAAGGAATATCCGGATGTCCGCACCGATCAATATCACATCGACATTCTCACCGCCCATTTCGTCCGCCGCCCGCAAATGTTTGATGTCGTCGTGGGATCGAACCTATTCGGCGACATTCTTTCCGACCTGGGCCCCGCTGTGGTGGGCTCGATCGGAATCGCAGCCGGCGCGAATTTGAATCCGCCTAAGAAATATCCTTCCATGTTTGAGCCCGTGCACGGCTCCGCTCCTGACATTGCCGGCAAAGGGATCGCCAACCCGATCGGGCAAATCTGGTCCGGCGCGATGATGCTCGACCACTTCGCCGAAACCGAAGCCGCAGCCGCCATCGAGCGCGGAATCGAGGAAGTCCTCACCAAGCCGGAATATTTGACGCCTGACGTTGGCGGCAAGGCCACCACTCAAATTGTAGGAAAAGCGATTGCCGACAGTTTGAGCTAGGTTGCGAGTGGCACAGGCACTTTTACCCTGAGCCCTTGCGAAGGGCTGCCTCTGCGGTTTTGGAAGGTGCATGGACAGCGTACTCGACCCAACTGCGGTGGCAAAGCCCGCACAGGCAGACCTTCGCAAGGGCTCAGGGTAAAAGTGCCTGTGCTACTCAAATCCGCTCCGAACTGATATTTTTCGCAGGAATTAGAATGAATTGGTCCTGCTCGTGTTCTGGCAGTATAATCGGCCAACCCGCAATTTGAATCCGTATAGGACAGGAGACACGCGATGCGCGCACGCAGACGTTGGCTGGTGATGGCGATTTTGGTGTTGTCGGCATTCGGGCTGAGCAAAGTGGTTCCGGCAAAAATGGGAACCGTGAAGGCATACGTCACCAACAGCCTGGGCGATACCATTACGATGATCGATCTCGGCACGCTCAAAGTCTCCGGGACGATTAAAGTTGGGAAGCGCGTGCACGGCGTGTGCGCGCCTGCGGACGGATCAAAGCTTTTCACTACCATCGAGTCGGAGAAAACTCTGAAGGTGATCGATACGGCCACAAACGAAGTGACCGCCACGATTGCCTTGACCGGCAGACCCAATCAGTGCGCTTCGACGCCTGACGGGCATTTCGTGGGCGTCCCGATTCGCGATGTGGGCGGCATCGACATCATCGATACCCAATTGGGGAAAATCGTCAAAGTCTTGCCGGTCAATGCGCCGCACAACAGTTACAACACGGGGCGAAACGACGTGCTGTGGGTTTCTTCGATGGGCGATCACGAGATCGATCGAATCGATCTGAAAAAAATGGAATACACGGACAAGATTCCTGTTGGCGGCATCCCGCGACCCTACGCCGTGACGAAGGATGAAAAAACATTGTACGTTGCGCTTTCCGATTATCACGGCTTCGAGATCGTGAATATTGCCGACAAAAAGGAGATTGCGCGCGTGGACTTGCCAACCGCGCCTCCCGCGGATTGCGCGCTCGAGCCCCACACCGAGACGCACGGACTGGCACTTTCTCCCAACGAAAAAGAACTTTGGGTCACCAGCCTTTCGGACAGCGGCGTTTACGTGTATGACATTGCTACGAAAAAACTTTCCAAGGAAATCGCCACGGGCGAATGCCCGAACTGGATTGGCTTTTCTCCTGACGGAAAGTACGTGACCGTAAGCAATTGCGGAAGCAACGACGCGACCATCATCGAAACAAAAGCGCGCCAAGCGGTGGCGACGGTGAAAACCGGCGAAGGACCGAAGAGGCTGCTGGCCATGGTTGTACCGGCGTCGTAGATTTCTGTAGGACAGGCTTCAGCCTGTCGGGTTTTGATTTTTTCGTTGGCGCAACACAAAAGCAGACAGGCTGAAGCCTGTCCTACTTGGACCCATGCGCAAACTCAAAATACATTTCATGCTTTTTCTGGTTGCGGGAATTCTCGGAACGGGCATGCTTCGGGGGAACGCCATGGCACAAGACCGCGGTCAGGGACGCTCGATGGTGATCTCGCAGACCGGGATTGTGGCCACGGAATCGCCGCTGGCGTCGAAAGCAGGTGCGGCGATTCTGGAGCGCGGCGGGAACGCGGTGGACGCGGCGATTGCCGCGCACGCCGTCATGACTGTCGTCGCGCCAATGTGGAATGGCATTGGCGGAGATTTATTCGCAATCGTGTATGACGCGAAGAGCGGAAAATATTATGGATTGAATGCCAGCGGATGGGCTCCCGCCGCTCAGTCGGTTGAGCGGTTGCGCCAGAAAGGGCTGCGAGAAATGCCCGCGCACGGCATCGAGCCGGTCACAGTTCCCGGCTCCGTCGATGGCTGGCAAAAACTTCTCGACCGGTTCGGCAAGAAGAAAATGAATGAGGTGCTGGCCCCGGCGATTCAAGTCGCTCAAGACGGTTATCCTGTGACGGAATGGATCGCGCAACATTTTGCATCGAATGTCGATCTGCTGCGTGACAACGAGGCTGCCGCAAAGACATTTCTAATTTCAGATCGCGCGCCGCGCCTGGGAGAAATCGTTCGCAATCCCGATCTCGCCTGGTCCCTGCAGCAAATTGCGCAGGGCGGGCGCGACGCATTCTATCGCGGAGAAATTACCAAGCGGATTCTGGCGTTATCGGCGCGGCACGGCGGCGTGCTCACAGCGAAAGATTTTTCCGATTACTCGAGCGAATGGGCCGAGCCGATCTCGACGACATACCGCGGATGGACGGTGTACGAAATGCCGCCCAACGTGCAGGGCATCGGCGCGCTCGAAATGCTCAACCTCATGGAGACGTTTGACCTGCATTCGTACGGGCTAAATTCGCCGCGCGCGCTGCACGTGCAGATCGAGGCAAAGAAGCTGGCGTACGCCGATGTGCTTCGTTACATCGCCGATCCAAAGATGTCGAAGCCTCCGGTGAGCGGAATGCTCTCGAAAGAATACGCCGCGGCGCGCGCGAAATTGATCGACATGGATCATGCGAATTGCGAAGTAGCACCGGGCACGCCCGTTCCGAGCGCGGGCGATACGACGTACCTGAGCGTTGTGGATCGCGACGGCAACATGGTCTCGTTCATCGAATCCAACTACGCGGAATTCGGCTCGGGACTCGTCGCTGAAGGCACCGGATTTGTTTTGCACGATCGCGGGGCGCTCTTCAGCCTGGACCCAGCATCACCCAATGCAATCGCGGGACACAAGCGTCCGCTACACACAATCATTCCGGCATTCATGGAGAAGGATCAGATCCGGATCGCCTTCGGAATCATGGGCGGATGGAACCAGGCGCAAGCGCACGCGCAATTTGTTTCGCACGTCGTGGATTTCAACCAGAATATTCAGGCGGCGCTGGAGACGGCGCGATTCACGAAGCCTACTTTCACCGGTTGCGAGGTCCTGCTCGAAAATCGCATGCCGGGAAATGTGAAGTCTGAGTTGGAAGCCAAAGGCCATAAAATCACGATGCACAACGGATATTCGGATGCGTTCGGCGGCGGGCAGGCAGTGATGCGCGATTACGCTTCCGGCGTAAACTACGGAGCGTCTGATCCTCGGAAAGACGGCGCGGCTATCCCGGAGTTCGCAATCAAGAGTTGGGCGCAAGAGGCTAAGTAGAACAGGCTTCAGCCTGTTGGGTTTGAATTTCTCTTTGTGCTCTCTGATTATTTTCGATTTATTTCAGAATTCAAAGGCAAACAGGCTGAAGCCTGTTCTACTTAAAGCTAAGAACGCACGCCGGACTTCGCCGCTTCGCGGCCCGCGATGCGTCCGAACGTCAGCGATTTCGCCAGGCCGTGCTGATTAAATCCGCCCGACGTTTCTCCCGCGCAGTAGAGGCCAGGAATTATCTGTCCACGCAAGTCGATCACCTGAGCCTTTCCGTTGATGCGCAAGCCTGACAGGCAATCATGGATGCACGGCGTGGACCACGCGGCATAAAAGGGCGCCGTTTGAATCTTGTGCATCGGCACCGGCTTCCCGAAATCTTCGTCTTTTCCCTTGTCCACGAAAGAATTGTACCGCGCGACGGTCGCCTCAAGCGCCGCAGAGGGCATCGCCTCCTTCTGATATTTGCTGACAATTTTGGCAGCGAGTTCGCGCAACGATCCCGCGCTGAAAAACCACCCGTCGGGGTCAACGAATGGAGGAGCAACGGTCCAATTCTCGCGTTTCACCGCGTCTGCATCAAAGATGGCCCAGATCGGCCCCCCTCCCTCGCCCTTCGCGCCATTCATTTCGAGGCAGGGATTCCACCAGTCAAATCCGGTGGCAAACTCGTTCACAAAACGCTTGCCCACCTGATTGACTTGAATCAGGTTCTGATAGTCCGCCACCTGCAGCCCGATGGCGCGGGCGATTCCCTTGACAGGACTATCTTTTATATTCTCATTCCGTTTCCCCCCGCCTTGCGGATAGCCGTACTGGTTTCCGATCACATAGGGTTTTTCGAAAATGTGCGAACGTGATTGCGTCTCGACGGTTTGGCAAGCCGCTCCCCATAGCGATGCGCCGATCTGCATGGCGGCAATTTCTCCGTCACCCGATTGCCGCGAATAGGGCTCTCCAACCACTTGATATTCCTCGGTGAGGCGCGGATCGAACATTCTGCGGAAATTCACATTGCTTGTGTGCCCGCCGGTGCTGATGACCACACCCCGTTTGGCCTGGATGTTCAACGTCTTGCCTTCGTGCGTCGCCGTGATTCCTAAAATTTTTCCGGAGAATTGCTCCTCCCGAACGAGGCCTGTCATGCTATGGCGCAAAAGAATTTGCACGCCGAGCTTTTTCGCGCTGGCTTCGAGCGGGCGCATCAGCGCCGTGCCGTTTCCTCCCGTCGGGGAGTACGCGCTTACTTCTCCCGTCCACGTTACGGTTTGCGCGCGCTTCACGTTCTGAGGACCGCCGTCTGCTCCACCCGGAGATTTATCGGGAAATTGAACGCCGTGCGCCAGCAGAAAATCAAATGTCGCCACGCTCTCATCGCAGAAGGCGCGCACAATTTCCCTGTCGCTGAAACGGTAGTCGTGCCAATTCACCAGATCCTCGAACATGCGGTCCGGCGAATCCTCAATGCCGTATTTTTTCTGCAAGCTCGTGCCGCCGCCGAGAGCGATGTTGCCGCCGCTTTCGATTGCGTGTCCGCCGATGTCGTAGTTCTGCTCGATCACAACTACGGAGGCGCCTTGTTCGGCGGCTGAAATCGACGCGGGGAGTCCCGCTGCGCCGGAGCCGACAACAACCACGTCGGCAGTGAGGTCCCAATGCCTATCGAGCTTTGCGGCATCCGCTTGCTTCGCGCCGATGTTGCCAAGAGCGGCTACGCCGAGGCCTGCGGCTGCCTTCTGAATAAATCCTCTGCGCGGGAGCGGCGCATTCTTGGAGTCAATCTTGCTCATCCTCTTACTCTCCTCTGCAAAATCAATTCGTAATTCCTTTGCGGATCGAATGGCACTGCCGCCCTGGCTGTGCGTAGTGGTTGACTTTTGCAAAAACCGCACAGGCAGAGTGCCTGTGCTACTTAAGCGCGCGGAACTAGGGAGTCGCGGCGAATCTGCGCGACAGATCCCGCGCCGGTTTGCGCCATGATGGCCTGCAACTCGCGGCGCAAAATCGCGATGACTGTTTCGACGCCTTCCTGCCCAAATGCAGACAGGCCCCAAATATGGGGGCGACCGATCCCAACAGCGGTTGCGCCGAGCGCCAGCGCTTTGTAAACGTCCGCGCCGCCACGGAATCCGCTGTCGATGAGCACCGGAATTTTTCCCGCCGCGCCAGTCAGGACTTCCGGCAGGCATTCAATCGTTCCGCGTCCGCTCGCGTCCTCATGACCGCCGTGATTGGAAACAATGATTCCGTCGACTCCATGCTTCACGGCCAAAGCTGCATCCTCGCCGGCCACGATGCCTTTCAGGACGATCTTCATTTTGGTCGTATCACGAACACGCTTCACGTCGTCCCAATTGAGCTTCACGCTAGTTTCGCCTTGCAGCGCTCCAACAGCGCCAAGCACGTCCATCGGCGTTTCCTTGGTGATCCGGGTAATTTGCGGAAGCCCTGCATGGCAACCCACGCAGCGTTCGTCGGATTCGCGTTCGAGGTCGCGAACGCCGACGCGTTGCACCGATTTCGCGCCAATGGTGTTGGCCCCGCCGTCGTCGATGGTCCAGACCAGCACTGGGCACCCGGTCGCTTCAAAGCGGCGAAGCATTTTTTCATCCATGCTGCTTCCGAGGCCCGCAATCCACAACGGCTCGCCGCGCGCCGCGACCACTTTTTCCACTCCACGCGGATCGATAATGACCGCTGCAGATCCCGCGAGCACTTGCAGCGTGCGCGTCGCCTTCGCAGCCTGAGCCACGACCACGGCGCCGTCAGGATAGTACGCGTTCATCCGGCCCACGGGAGAAAAGAAGATCGGAGATTCCCAGGCCTTGCCGAAAATCTTGACGGACTGATCGACGTTGGTGATGCCGGTCAGGCGGCGCAGGCGAACTTCATATTTCAAAAATCCATCGCGATTGGCGCGCAGAGTCTCATTGTTAAAGGACCCGTCCGTGATGAACTCATAGTGAGCGGGCGTGAGCTTCACGCGCGCGGCCGCGTCAAAATCGAAAACGTTCAGCGCTTCCTTCACCGACTTGATGACGACTTCATTCTGTTGCGGTACGGGTGCCGCCAAGACCTCTTCGATCCAGCGAGAATTAAAGCCGGCATAGGCGAGGACGGGGCTTGCCGCCAGGAAACTCAAAAAAGCGCGGCGGTCTGAAATTGTCTTGGATGGAGTCACGATTCAGCGTTCCTTTCGAACACGTGCGCAAATGTGGATTTGAAACTGCGAGGGTAGCGCAGCCGGTATCGCAAGGCAAGCAAGGAGGTTTCAGCCAGCAAGTCAGCCGCGCGCCGGAATTATGCCCAATTCCTCCGCGCGGGCGAAGATTCGAGGAATATCGTCGCGCCCTACGCAGCGAATATGAAATTCCCCGGGGCTTGCGACGCCGTCCGGTTTATCAATCAATTTCGTTTCAGAAACAACGATGAACTTGTCCAGCATTCGATTAACCCCGAGATTGCGCGTTCGCGTTTGGTGAATCAATCGCGAGATCGGCGCCACATCGAAGTATGCTTTGATTCGAAAGGGGTATAGGGCAGTCGAAAGACCCCTCCTGCGCAGGTTCGAGTCGATGATGTGCCAATGAGAATAGTTCACGTCCTCGGAGTAGCGATTGAGCAACGTATACCCGACAAGTCGCTCATTCAGGGTGATTCCGAGCGAAATGGCGGATTGGTTTGGGTCGCCCGTTCGAATGGCTTTCGCGAACCGTCCGTGAATCTCCTCACTGGAGCCAAGCAGTTCACGATCGACCCCCATGAAATCGAGGTATTCGGCCGTGCTCAAAAGCCAATAATCAACAATCGTCGGAAGGTCAGTAGCGGTAAGGTCTCTTAGACCAGCTATCCCGTGCGCGGTTTTTAGGGAAGTAAATGTCGGCGCTTGTTCCCGATCCACGTCCCTCACAATATCAGGAATAGTCTGAAATAGAACCGGCAGGACTGTTGCGGTGACAAGGCCAATTTGGCGTTCGAAGGACGTAAGGACGCAACGATTTTAAGGCTGGCCGACTGAGCAAATTCGCGCGTAATTCCGCATTTGCGCGGGCTGCCAGGATATTCCTATTCCGGTTCGCGGGAAGGGTCCGGCACCGTGGGGCGCGGCAGGCGCTCGCTGCCGGGCAAGGTCTCGCTATGGCGGCCGCCATTTTCAACCTGGCGCGGCAAATCCGTGACAGCATGAGGCTGCGGGACGCGCGCGCCCTGCAACTCCGTGCGCTCATCCAGACGCCCGAAAATCATCTTGCCCGCAGTGGTTTGATGGACAGAAGTTACAGTAATGTCGATTGTTTTATTAATCATTCGCCGCGCGCCGTCGACCACCACCATCGTTCCATCATCCAGATAGGCCACTCCCTGATTGTATTCCTTGCCCTCGCGCAGGATGAAAACGCGCATCGTTTCTCCGGGCAGGACGACCGGCTTCAGCGCGTTGGCCAGCTGATTGACATTCAGGATTTCGATGCCCTGGAGCGAAGCGACCTTGTTCAGGTTGTAATCGTTGGTGATGATCTTTCCGTCGTAACGCTTGGCCAGCTCGATAAGTTTCAGGTCCACGTCCGCGACGTTGGCGAAATCGTCGTCCGCAATTTCGACTTCCAGGTGCGGCATCTTTTGAATGCGCTGCAGCACTTCGAGCCCGCGCCGACCGCGCTGGCGCTTCAGCGAATCGGCGGAGTCGGCGACGAACTGCAACTCACGCAGGACAAACTGCGGGATGAGCATGACGCCATCCAGAAAATGAGCCTCGCAAATGTCCGCGATGCGCCCGTCGATGATCACACTCGTGTCGAGCACCTTGGGCATCCGCCGCGTGCTCCGCTCGCTGCCAAACAAGCCCCCGAGTGCGGATAGGTTAAGCATGTCCCCCTTGTTCGCTCCAACCACGAGGCCAATGTACGTCATCACCAACAGTAGAGCGACGTCCATAAAAGAGCGCGAACCGTCCGGGATCGAGGTGCGCGCCAGGACCAGGCCCATGAGATATGCGCCGAGAATGCCCAGTATCGAGCCGAAGGCGCCACCAATCAGGCGGCGCATGCTGGCGCGCTGCAGCCGCATCTCAAACAAAAACACGGAAATAGAAAACGCCAGGCCGACTCCAGCCGCGGTAATGTCGGATAGCCCGAACGGATGAAAATGGTAGCCGGCGGCAATGCACGCGACGGCAAAAATCAATCGGACCATCAAGTGGTCCCACCAGTTTCCGAATTCAGGCTGTGTCTGTGACGGTGTGGCGGGGCGAAGTGGAAACGGCGTCGATGGAGGCGGAGGAACGGATGTTCCTTGCCTCGTAAAAGGGCGGTTCATAAAGCCTCATTTCTTATGAGGAGGCAAAAAAATGTATCAGAAATACCCACTCACTATCTATGTGGATCAATTGGGGCTGACCTGGGACGAGAGGTATGAACCAGCCCTTATATGTCTCCAGATAACCCAATTTGCGCGGAATAGTCAAGGTTTTATAATGTCATGCACGGTGCCGAATATTCGGCATGGAAAACTAGATGCCTGCCCCAGAGATTCTCCCAATCGCGATTCCGATGAAGTAGGTGACAATCCCCTCCACTGCGCCCACAAAAGTCATTTCTAAACCGCTGGCCCACCACGAACGGATCGTAATGAGCGACTTGGCAGCACCCACGGCGAAATGGGCCAGCAGGGAAACCACCGCGGCAACAACCACCGCCGGGTATCCGCTCAGAAAGAAAAATGGAACAACGGGAATCGTGGCGCCAATGGCTGTCGAGAGCGCTCCGGATATGGCTGAAGTCAACGGCTTCCTGAGTCCGTCTTCGGTTGTGTTCAGCCGTTCCTGGGCTAGCGTGCGGACGAACTGAGATTTGTCTTTGGCCAAATGCTCGACGAACCGGTCGGCCTCTTCCTGAGGCAAGCCCCGGATCTGGTAGCTGAGGGAAAGAACTTCCCGCGCTTCGGCTTCATTGTTTTCAACCGCTTCGCGCTCCCTGGAAAATTCTGCTTCGTAAATTTCACGCTCGCTTTTTGCCGCAAGGTACGCGCCCGAGCCCATCGAGAGCGCGCTGGCAATCATGCCCACCATCCCCGCGATGATGACGAATTTGCTGTTGCCGAGAGTCGCGCCGGAAACGCCGGAGACAATTCCGAAAATCGCTCCGAGACCATCGTTGATTCCGTAGATGGCGTCGCCGACCCAGCCGGCTGCTTTTGGATGATCCTCTTGTCTCGCAGCCAGAAGTTCGTCGAGGGCCAGTTTAGCTTGTTCGGGAGAAGATGGCGCGATAGGCCGCCGATTGCGGATGAGCCCACTCAGAGTTCGATAATGTTCGCGCTCGTCTTGGAGTGCCTGCTCCAATATTCGAACGCTGGGTTCGTCGCCGAGTTCCTTGATTTGTTTGGCGTACTTTGCGATGTCGCGGCTTTCGTCCAGCTCCAGCCGGCGCAGCGCCAGCCGGACACCGCCGGCGCGGTTTGCCAGGGTATCGGCTTCGCCGGCTCTTGGACCGTTATAGACCGGTTCGGGACCACCAAGCGCCCGGATGCGCTCAAACCAAAGCTGGGCATGGTGCTGCTCCGCTTGCGCCAGAGTGTGGAACGCTGCGCGTCGCGCGGGATCGCTTTCGCGCTCCGCCAATATTTCGTATGTGTGGTATCCGCGCATCTCGGCCTGCCAGTTGCTTTCAAGGATTTTGAGGATGCGGTTGCGATCGCGAGCGGTCATTTTAGAATCATCGCTCGACGAGTTTGCAGTCATGTACGGATCTCCCGGGCATCGGAGGATTTCTTAGTAGCACAGGCTTCAACCTGTGTGGGTTTGGTCCTTGCAAGGACAAACCCCACACAGGCTGAAGCCTGCGCCACCTAAAATCAAATTGTACGGGAATCGACTTGCTGGCGCAGGTCGGAGATAAATTCCGCGATGGGACGGGGACCAAGATCGCCTTTAGTCTGTTGGCGCACCGAAACAGTGCCGGCCTCGGCTTCCTTGCCGCCAACAATCAGCATGTAGGGAATTTTCTGCATTTGCGCGTCGCGAATCTTTGCCTGCAATTTTTCGTTGCGCTCGTCCACATGGACACGGAAGCCGGCCGCCCGCAGTTCCGCGGCGACATTATTTGCGTAAACCGCGAATTTTTCGCTGAGCGGCAGCACTTCCGCCTGCACGGGTGCGAGCCACACCGGAAACGCTCCGGCGTAATGCTCGATCAGGATGCCGAAGAAACGCTCGACCGAGCCCCACAGCGCGCGATGCACCATCAGCGGCTGATGGCGATTGCCGTCTTCGCCAACATATTCGAGACCAAAGCGCCCCGGCAAATTGAAATCAAATTGCACGGTGGTAAGCTGCCACGGGCGGCCGATCGCGTCGATCAGCTTGACGTCGATCTTCGGTCCGTAAAACGCCGCTTCGCCTTCCATGCGCTTGAACGGAATGTTCAGCCGGGTGAGTGTCGTTTGGAGCGCGCCCGTTGAGCGGGCCCAGTCTTCGGCCGACCCCGCATAATTTTCCGGATGCTTCGCGTCCCAGTCCGAAAGCTCGACAACGTAATCGTTGAATCCGAAGGTTTTCATCACGGCAAACGCAAAATCGATGCACGCCTCGATTTCAGACTCTATTTGTTCCGGCATGCAGAAGATGTGCGCGTCATCCTGCGTGAAGCCGCGCACGCGCAGGAGGCCATGCAGGACGCCCGAGCGTTCGTAGCGATATACGGTACCAAGCTCGGCGAGACGCACAGGAAGTTCGCGGTAACTGCGCAGGTGCGATTTGAAGATCAGAATGTGGCCCGGACAATTCATAGGTTTCAGCTGGTAGTCGTCTTTCTCGACTTCCACCGGGCCAAACATGTTCTCTCGGTAAAAATTGGCGTGGCCGCTGGTCTTCCACAATTCCAGGCGCATGATGTGCGGCGTGTAGACCAAATCGTAGCCGCGCCGCAGCAATTCGTCGCGCAGCCAGTCTTCCATCACCTTGCGTATCAGGCCGCCCTTGGGATGCCAGAAAATCAGTCCCGGCCCGGCCTCTTCCTGAACGGAAAACAGGTCGAGTTCCTGTCCGAGGCGGCGATGATCGCGCCGCTTGGCTTCCTCCAGCCTGTGGAGATAGTCGTCCAGCTCCTGCTGCGTGTAGAAACACGCACCGTAGATGCGTTGCATCTGCGGGTTGCCTTCCTGGCCTTTCCAGTACGCGCCGGCGACGCTCATCAGTTTGAACGCGCGAATGCGCCCGGTCGAAGGAATGTGCGGCCCGCGGCAGAAATCGATAAATTTTCCAGTGGTATAGAACGAAACCATCGGCTCGATGGCGCGCTCCTCCACCAGTTCGCACTTAAAACCTTGGTCCCATTTGCGATACAGCTCGAGCGCTTCGAGCTTCGGCATCATCTTGCGCTCGTTCGGAATATCCTGCGCCGCAAGCTCGCGCATTTTCTTTTCGATGCGCTCAAGATCCTCGGGCGTGAACGGCTCGGCGCGCACGAAATCGTAGAAAAAGCCCGTGTCAATCGGCGGCCCAATGCCCAGCTTGACGTTCGGGAAAAGTTCCAGCACCGCCGCCGCGAGCAAGTGCGCCGCAGAGTGCCGCAGCACCTGAATCGCTTCGGGATCTTTCGGCGTCAGGATCGAGAGCCGCACGTCCTGATCAATCGGCGCGCGCAAATCGACCAGAAATCCTTCGCCGTTCGCGGCAGGGTTCAAATGAGCTTCGGGCGCCGCGTCTGGCGCCGCACTCGCGGGCGAGCCAACAGGCAAAACTGCCGACCCCATCATCGGGGTGACCCGTGCCACCAGCGCTTCCTTCGCCAGGCGAGGTGATATCTGCTGCGCGATCTCCGACGCAGTAGTGCCAAGCGCAACATCGCGTATCGCGCCATCCGGCATCGTTATGTGAATTGTATCCATAAGTTTAGTTCGGCTTTCGACCGGCGAGTGCGAAACGACGCTGCGCGCCAGCGCCCGTGGAATCATCTACGCTAGCAGATGCCTCCGAGCACGGTCAAGACAGCATGCCCCGCTTCGCCCCACGCATGATCCCGAAACCACCGAGTTCGTTTTGCATCGGCCCGAGTGTCCAAATGGACAACATCTGGTTTGTAATCCGAAAGAACTGCCTCATTGACGATTGCATGCAGTGCCTTTTAGCATACTAGATAGTGGAAAGAGATGGGCAGTAATTGAAGGCCATTCTCCCCCTCTAGAATCAATGGGTTGGAAGTGCCGAGCCGTATTCGGCCTTTACGTCGGCGCGACGAATTACCAGATATAAACATTTTAAGGCGCAACCGACCAAATGACGCCTTATGGATAATTGTTGCTCACTTTGAATCCAGTGCTTACAGGTTCCTACGACTACCGTCTGGTCGCGCTCTCCGTGCTCATCGCGATCTGCGCTTCCTATGCTGCGCTTGATCTCGCTGGTCGAGTGACCGCTGCACGGGGGCGCGCCCTCGTGTTTTGGCTGATAGGCGGTGCTGGAGCCATGGGGCTAGGCATCTGGTCGATGCACTATATCGGCATGTTGGCATTCTCATTGCCTGTGCCCGTCAGTTATGACTGGCCCACTGTCATGTTGTCGTTGCGTGTGGCCATTCTAGCCTCAGGCGTTGCCCTTTACGTAGTGAGCCGCAAGTATATGAGCGTCCGGCGGGCCGTGGCCGGAAGCATCGTCATGGGCTCGGGGATTGCAACCATGCACTTTATCGGCATGGAAGCCATGCGCTCTCCCGCCATGTGCCACTACGATACTCGCCTCGTAGTTTTGTCTATCGCGCTTGCGATTGTCATTTCGTTCGTGGCCCTTCGGCTTTCATTCCAGGCGCGCGATGAAAAAAAGGGCATCACCTGGCGAAAATTCACAAGCGCCGTCGTCATGGGGCTGGCCACGCCGGTAATGCATTACACCGGCATGGCTGCGGCCACATTCACGGCGGACGGCCTGGTCCCGGACATGTCGCACGCGATCAGCATCACGATTTTCGGAATGGCAGGCATCACGACCGTGACGTTGATGATCCTCTCGCTCGCGGTTCTGACATCAGTTTTCGATCGCCGGCTCTCTGCTCAAAGCATGGAGCTGGAATCAGCGGAACAGCGTTACCGGCTGCTGTTTGAAAGAAGCCTGGCAGGAGTTCTTCGTACGAC